>Ga0247741_1000989_pt1 | contig 15690 bp, 15 predicted proteins | sample UWRJL213509R2_FD_180945 | JGI IMG/M metagenome (GOLD analysis project Ga0247741, IMG submission 180945) | Plant litter microbial communities from Arlington Agricultural Research Station in Wisconsin, United States - UWRJ-L213-509R-2 | ecosystem: Environmental > Terrestrial > Plant litter >... | reverse complement strand
CGTTGTATGCGCCCAATATTATATCCTTGATGTAATCTATCCAAATAACCACAGACATTTGGCGTCTCTATTTCACAACCCTCGATTTTGTCGATCTGATGATTATCTTTGAACTGAAATCCCTGTTATGTTCTCTAGGTCTGTTTGTCCATTGCATCGCGATAGTCCGGAGTCGAACTACTCTTTACCAACGGAATATCCAGCGACTAGATGTACTACAGCGGTTGGTCTGGAGAGTTGGCCCTCAGTGGTCAATGGAGCTCTGAAGTTCATGCTAATCATGGCGAGAACGCATATGAGTATCAAGGTACCCTGCAACACGCGGATTTCCCAAGCAGCATTGTCGTTCTCGAATCTCGATACTCGTCATCCTGCCCCTTGGTCACCTGCTTCCCGTTTTCATTAGCTTCTTCCCTTTCGCCTGTCGAGGGCGGTCGTCGACGATAGACACTGAGCCATCCGTGACTCTCGCGTCTCTCCCGGCATAACCGCCTTGAAATCGGAGGTAATCAACCAAACGGCGTCTGCGTCAAACTACTCGGAACAAGCGACGGCGTTGTATTTCACGGTAAGTAGCAAAGTTATTTTGGGGAAACATCACTTATAATACGATCTAGGGTTATTCGTCACGCCAATGTCTCTCGATTGCATACGAAGTGGGAAGATACTTTTCATTGGATTACATCGTTAACCCCCAGATGTTCCAGTCCCTCACCCAAACGAGCTCTGCGCCGTGGCTGGACTGAACATATGCTCGTAGTGGCGAATAAACAAGGCGGGAGGGAGCGAATTGCAGATCGATTATTTAGGGATTATGCAATCGTTGGAATGTCTATAAACCCAAAGCCCGGGATTCTCTACACGTTCATTACAAGGTGTGCGGGCCCAGGAACGATTAATTAACACCTTTCACTGAGATGAAAGTCGTTCCTCCGTCGACAAGTACCGGCCAACCGGGTTCGTCAGGCAGTTCCGGTCTCATCTGAGTCACTGAAGCTGATAGCTATGCTTTCACAGGCGCACAGTTTCTCCCCCCGTCATTTTCGGAGGGGCTCCCAGCGGAATAGTCATTATGCAACTGCTCGTGTGCTTGATTCTTCTGCTTTGTTGATACAGACAAAGGTGCGCAGTCAATGGAGGCAATCAAGGTAAATCTTCGAATGCCGATATACTACAAAGTATTGAATAGTATCACATTGTCCCGCCTCAGGTGCTACCTAGGCGCAATCACTCGAAAGTCAAGTTGCCACTGCATGTCTATTCCAGTGCATGACTTATAGTGGGCTCGCAGAGTACAAGTGTAGGAAATAAGCGCTGAACCCGACCAAAACGCCAAAACGCCAAGCACTGTACACCGCCACCATGTATTTGATTCCGAACTCCGAACTCTCATTCAACTCCTTATCTTTTTCTCTTCTAGAAATCTTTTCTCAGCGCGCCCATTGCACGACCCATTCATCAAAATCCAAATTAATCCTTTGCCGTGAATTGTCTACACGGTCGACGTCGAGCTCCTCAGCGTGGCTACACGCGTGGAAGTTCGAAATAACATTAATGGCATTGGAGACTTGGAGGCGGGCTGCACGGCCTCCTGCCGCACCTTGATGGCTCCGCTCACTTCAGCCGGATGCAATAGACCCCGACTCAATGTGCCCCATGCTATATCTCGATCGTCCAATAGACTAAATCGCCGCACTATTGTCGTTTCGAAGTATCATCATGTTCTCAACGTGCTCAAGATCGTTCTCATGTTAAAGCTGTGTAGAATGCCTACTTAAACCCTCACCTGGTATCCAGAGTACAATTTGGTGCCCATCTCACATCTTCGCCTTCCCGTTTTGACAACTCACGTCCCGAACATAGCTGGAACCCCTCGGTCTTTCCAGTAATTATAGGGGAATAACATAGCAGAAAGCATGGCGCTCGATGACCTTCTCAACAGCCAGGACATCGGTCCTATCTTAGCCATACTCCTTATCAGTGCACTTTTCGTTGCATATTACAATGGAGAAACTCGGCGGGTGCGCGTTCTTTCTTTCGAATTCGTCTCTGAAATAGCTGACTTGTTTCAACCCCCAGCTCAAACATATACCATCAGTTGGGAGCGACTTGCCCATTCTATCTTGGATTAATGCATACCGATATCAAGTCCGTATCAAGGATATAATTACTGAAGGGGTCCAGAAGGTAAGTGTTCATCGATCGTTTACAAGCGCTGTTACTCACGGAACTATAGTGCCCCAACGGTATCTTCAAAGCGCCAGATGCTCTCTTCTGGCAGGTTATTGTAACCGGAGAGAAATACATCGACGAATTCTACAGGATCCAAGAGGCAACCTTCTCATCTATTGAATTTATTGAAGATGTGATCACTCTTCCGTTTCTATCATTTCTTCCAACTGACATTTACTAGTTCATCATGGTGCGACACACTTTCGACCCACATATGGTCAATTCTCCTCGGGCCCAGTTCCCTCTCATCCGAACGCGACTGACAAAAGAGCTTACGAACGGTGTTGCGGCGATGCACGACGAGACTCTAAGGTGTCTCGGGGAAGTCTTACCCAAGGATACTAACCGTACGAAATCATACCATCTCCAGGCGATTGACGCTGATGCAGCTGACAGAATGGACACCCGTCACTCACACTCAGGAGCTGCTGATGAGGATAATTTCTCAAGTGAGCAATAGGGTCTTCGTTGGGCTACCTCTGTGTAAGTAACTAACTCAACTGTTGTGCTCAGCACTCTGCTCACGAATTACTCCTTTTAGGTCGGAATCCCGAATGGATTGAGCTAACCTCAAATCGAACAATGGATGTATTCATGACTGCAACAGTATTGAAGATGGTGCCGGCGCCATTGAGAGGGTGTGTAAAGCTTCAGCGGTCTATTTATCTCTTGTTGTAGCTGACGTTGCTTAATTCCGCAGACCGGCGAACCTCCTTATGCCAAAGGCTCAACGTCAAGTCACCAGGGCTACTGAGCTACTCGACCCCATCGTCCAGGCTAGGCGAAAGGCACTTTCCGAAGGGGACAGTGAAGTTGTAAGTCATCTGACATCAGGCTTTCAGGTTCGAAAAGACCTTACGAATTTAAAAACGCGTAGTCGGATTTCCTGACCTGGCTTATTGAGGGAGCCGAAGGACGCGATCAAGAGACAAGGATACTAGTGTGTCGTCTTCTCATCCTGAATTTTGCGTCTTTGCATACCACATCCATGGTAAGGGCAGCGCATATCTAAGCTCGTCCATTTATTGACCTAACAAATTTGTGTCTATAGTCTCTAGCAAATGCTCTGTATACCCTTGCTGTGTATGGCCAATACGTTGATCCCCTGCGAGAAGAGATTACGGAAGCTGTGCGAAATCATGGGTGGACCAGGGAAGGCTTGGACGCAATGCACAAACTGGACAGCTTCATCAAAGAAACACAGCGCATGGACCCAACTTCTGAACGTAGGTGTTTGTTACATCTACCTTTCGCCTTTTTCAAGCAACATTTATCAGTGCTTATGTCCCGAATCGCCATGAAGGATTTCACATTCTCAGATGGCACATATATACCCAAAGGAACTTTCATCGCTGCAGCCATACGTCCGGTCCATCAAGATCAGGGCATCTACATGGACCCCGGTCCCGATGTGTTTGATGGCTTGCGGTTTTACAAATTACGAGGGAATGAGAATACCCGCAAGTACGATATCTCGTCGACCAGTCCAAGCTTTTTGGCCTTTGGACATGGACCACATGCGTGCCCTGGAAGATTCTTCGTGGCCTATGAGATGAAGTTACTACTCGCACATATCGTGCTGGGGTATGATTTGAAGATGGAAACTGCTATGAAGGGTGTCAAGCCTCCCAACGTGACTCTAAACATTTCTTCTTTCCCAGATCCCAACTGCGAGTTGATGTTTCGTAGACGTGCTTGATGGCTTTAGCTGTCGATTGTATCTATACGGCTGTAGGGAAGTCATCAAAAACACTGATAGTCGATGATAAAGGCAATTAATGCAAGGAGGGAGTCATTTGACCAATAATCATGTTTATTCCAAAATCTTTCGATTATATTGACGTTAGCACTGGGACGATATAAGTTGAGATCAGAAGAATCAGTGGTTTCTTTGGCTGAGATACTTCAGAGATTGACAGGAAGCTCAGCAGCAGCGCGGCAGCGAGAAATCTTATATTTTCTGACAAGGCGCTGGCGTCGACTTGTAAGAACTTAGCATCACATACATCCGACTTGAGGCACACCTCATTTGCTATGCCCTGAGTTTCTGGGATTGGAAAGGCCTGTGATTAAATTTGATATGCAATTGGAGAACACTAGATGAATAGTATTCACCTATGGGACATTGTGTTATCATTGATTATTTAAGAAGTCACGGTGGAGCTCCCCAGCACCAACATGGCAGCAACACGGCGTTGATGGTCATGAGTGTTGTAACCAAGGACTCTTTCGCAAGTGGCTGTTACCACAGAGGTCTAAGGGCGCGCTGGTACCAATGTCAAGATTATGCACAAAATCAACGGACCCAGAAATGTACCGGAATGCTGCTACCAGGAGCGCCTACTTATGTCCACCTCACTCTAGCAGTGTCATGCATTATTTACTATAATTACGGACGAGCTGTAATGCGAGAGGGATTGTGATTACAGTCGCCTATTCCGGTTGTTTGTGATATGTAATGAAGCCTCTGCTGCTGCTTGAACACTCCCATTGATCATCGGTGCACCTGACCGCGTTGATGCTACAGCCCTTCGCCTCTTTCTCTCGTTTCCTGCAACATTCTTCCTGGCGTCAACTAACCAATCACTATCAGTCTCATCGTCCGCTTACACTACCTTCTGTATCCTCCTCTGGCTCTGTACTCTCCTTGGGATTCCCGTTTGTGGTCTTCATCCTTCTCTGCAACCATCATCCGGATCAAATCCGAGTCCTCACAGCTAGATGAACCAAAGATGAACTCTCCGGAGCTCGGTAGGTTTTCTTCCCCTTCCAATGTCCATGTCATGCCCTTTCGCTGCACCCGCACCAGGTCTGATAACAACAACATCACACACCCAATCCACCCGACATCCCAGAGCGATAAGGTAGTGGATAGGTCTCGTCTGTGTAGGTGCATGCCCATCCCACCACCCACAGAACCACTGGCAGATGAAAAATGAACTTGGAGACCTATACCTAATCGACGAGCCTGAGGGTGAAGTGGGCAATGGTGAGGGTGTTGTAGGCACCGACATCGTGGTGGAGGTGGAGGATACATCCATTGCCATCGACACAGGCTGTGACCCCCGTCCCCAGAGGATACGCAAAACTTAGCAAGAACTGCTCGATATTTGGACCAACTTTGGATTCTGCATCTCTGTCGATTTTTGGATCGACATCGACATCGGCCTCTGTTTTTGGTGATCATAACCGCGTTGAACGCCTCCTGCCCTCGATCCCAATCCCGTGGACGCGCCATACCTGGCACACCCCCAAACCCAAACTCTGGTAAATATCACGGGGTATAGAAACTCGCCACCGACAAGTATGCCGAAGTAGCACGCATTCTCCTCACCGTTCCTCCCTCACTATAGCTGCTGTAGTTGTAGCTGCCACTCGGATTTGCACCAAGTCCAGGCCTCAACGAACTCCCATGTGTCCACTTCAAAGCAGAGGCAGGCTCGAATGCGTCGTTATCTCCAGTAAACCACTCAAGTGACTTTACACAAGTCACTGCTGCAGTCTGTGCCAGTGCAGGGCTTATAGTGGGCTAGGCGTCGAATCGACCAAAGGCCAAAACCCAAAAGTGCCCCACCACCTACAAGATTAATTCTGGACTCCAAACTCTCATCAACTTTCGTCTTCTCGTCTTCTCTTCTCAGCGCGCCCAATATGCGCATTCCATTCATTTCATCTCAAACCTTTGCGATGAACCGTCTTACTCCGTCAACATCGACCTCCCCAGCGTAACTACACGTATGGAAGCTTGAAACAGCGATCCCCTCGTACTTCCGCTCGATCCTTGAAGGGGTAATGCCTCACATCGCCCGGAGGCAACATGCTCGCGAAATGTATGTGTAATTCACTTAACCCTGCTTGCAGGGGGGTCAAACGTATCTGGTTCAGGCTCAATGATATTCTTTCCACCGCCCATCCTATTTTTATCGATCAATTGAAATCATTATATTATTGGCGTTTCAGGCAAGATCGACACCGTTTTTCCTTAATATATTTAAGGAGTACAGGATACCTACTTAAACACGCATCAGTGTTCAGAGCACGATTTTGCGACGTGCCCTTTCACATCTTCACTCCCCCCTGTTATACAGGCCACGGCTCTGAAATAAAATCTCTCCGGTCGTCTTTTGGGAATAACTTGAGCAGAATCATGGCGCTCGATTTTCTTGAAAGTCAAGATGTCGTTCCTATCTTAGGCATACTCCTCATCAGCGGACTCTTCCTCGCATATTACAATGGAGAGACCCGGCGGGTGTGTGTCCTTTCTTCCTTTCGAATACGTCTCTGAAATGATTGATACGTTTCGTCTCCCTAGCTCAAACATATTCCATCGGTTGGGAGCGATTTGCCCATCCTATCTTGGGTTAATGCCTACCGATATCAATTTCACATCAAAGACATAGTTGCTGAAGGGGTTCGGAAGGTGAGAGTCCATCGATTGTTTACAAACGCTGTTACTCATGGAACTATAGTTTCCTAATGGTATCTTCAAAGCGCCCGATGCTCTCTTCTGGCAGGTTATTGTAACCGGAGAGAAATACATCGGCGAATTCTACAGGATCCAGGAGGGAACCTTTTCGTCTATTGAATTCATTGAAGATGTAATGCTCTCCCACTATCACCATTCTTTCCTAACTGATAATGTTTAGTTCGTCATGGTGCAATACACTTTTGACTCCCACATGGTCAATTCTCCTCGGAGCTATATCCCGCTCATCCGAACACGACTGACAAAGGAGCTTACAAACGGTGTTGCAGTGATGCACGACGAGACTCTGAGGTGTCTCGGGGAAGTCTTGCCTAAGGATACCACTCGTACGAAATTATGCCATTTCTAGCCGATTGACACTGACTTGGTTGACAGAATGGACACCCATCACTCGTACGCAGGAGTTGCTGATGAGGATTATTTCTCCAGTGAGCAACAGGGTCTTTGTTGGTCTACCTATGTGTAAGTAACTCTGCTCGATCATGGTGCGCCTGGCACCCTGCTCATGAACTACTGCCCTTAGGCCAGAATCCCGAATGGGTCGAGCTTACTTCAAATCGAACAATGGATGTATTCATGGCTGCAACGGTGTTGAAGTTGGTGCCAGCGCCATTAAGAGGGTGCGTGGAGGTTTAGCGGTCTATTTATCTCTTGTTGTAGCTGATGTTGCTTTGTTTCCATCCAGACTGGCAAACTTCCTCATGCCAAAGACTCAACGTCAAATCGCCAGAGCTACTGAGCTGCTCGAGCCCATCGTCCAGGCTAGGCGAAAGGCACTTGCAGAAGGAGATAGTGAAATTGTAAGTCGTCTGATATCAAGCTTTCAGGTTCGAAGAATTGAACAATCCCGTAGTCTGACTTCCTGACCTGGCTTATTGAGGGGGCCGAAGGACGCGATCAAGAGACAAGGATGTTGGTGTGTCGTCTTCTCATCGTGAACTTTGCGGCTTTGCATACCACCTCTTCGGTAAGAGTCGCCAATTCAAGCCAACTCATCGATTGGCCTGAAATTTTTGTGACCATAGTCTCTGACAAATGCTCTGTATACCCTTGCGGTGTACACCCAATATATCGATCCCCTGCGAGAAGAGATTGCGGAAGCTGTGCGAAATCATGGATGGACTCGGGAAGGTCTGGACGCAATGTACAAACTGGACAGTTTTATCAAAGAAACACAGCGCATGGACCCAAGTTCTGAACGTAAGCGTTTTCTATACATACCTTTCATTTTTCTCTAACAGTTTTCATCAGTGCTCATGGCCCGAATCGCAATGAAGGATTTCACATTCTCAGATGGCACATATATCCCCAAAGGAACTTTCATCGCTGCAGCCGTACGTCCAGTTCATCAAGACCAGGGTATCTATACGGACCCTGGTCCAGATGAGTTCGATGGCTTCCGTTTTTACAAGTTACGAGGGAAGGAGAATACCCGTAAGTACGATATCTCCTCGACCAGCCCAAGCTTTTTGGCCTTTGGACATGGACCACATGCGTGCCCTGGGAGATTCTTCGTGGCTTATGAGATGAAACTACTACTCGCACATATCGTGTTGGGGTATGATCTGAAGATGGACACTGGTGGGAAGGGCGTCAAACCGCCGAATGTGACAATGGGTACCGCTTCTTTCCCAGATCCCAACTGCGAGTTGATGTTTCGTAGACGTACTTGATTCAGTTGTCAAGGTCAATCAGGTCATCATATATCTAAAGGCGGGCAGCATGCATGTACATCCTTCATTCCCCTTCTTACACGCCAATAGTTATAAGTACATGTGTCGGTACAGTGAGAGACGAACTCGGTTCGGCCTTTACCAAATCAAAAACTCACCCAAACCTAGGCTCAACTTAGCGGCCCACACACCTGCGAACGTGAGTGGAACCGTCCACACGTCTACGGTTTTGCGTCGAGACTACAACCTCACAAGATGCCAGGCGGTCTGTTGCGAACCGAGAGCCGAATTATTTAGTGATGGGTATGGGCGCCTATTGTGACTATATTGTACAGAGAGCACTGATCAGATGATGTATACAAAAACCACATCGTGAGGTTGGGTGTTGTGCCCCATCCGCGTGGTAGTTGGTGTCTAGGCGCGAAGAAAGTTGGAATTAGTCACCAGGTATTGCTCAGGCTGTCAACCAAACTTTTGGTGTCGGCATTATCTTTTCATAGTAGGTGGTGAAGTCGTCTCGGAAGGAAACATGCCTTACAACACGTTCTCACTATTTTCAGACAGAATTATCCACTGGCATCACCGGAAATGTCTTGATCGCATACAAAGTGGAAAGATACTTTTCATTGGACTCATCTCCAGATGTTTCAGTCTCTTAAACGAACGAGCTCTGCTCTGTGGCCGCCCTGAGAAATTCTTCTCACAGGCTTGTAGTGACGAACGGACAGGGCGGGGGAGAATTTCACATCGACTATTATACGATTATGCAGTCATTGGAATGGATTAGAATGGGCGTTTAGAATTTCCGGGATTTTGTGTGCGGGCCTACAAGGCGGAGGCAGACTCTAATGGTACCATCCCCATCTCAGCCCCACCAAGATAATGCCCTTTTACACCCATGACTCATGAGTCAGGTGTTGCCTCGGTGCACCACTGAAGAGACTTCAAGTCACGAGTACTGATGTTGGAATTAAGCGCTGAGCGCTGAACTTGCAAAAGTGCACTGCCACCACATGTTTGGTTCTGAACGTTCTGAACTCCGAACCTTCAAAGCTTCATGTGGCAACTTTCCATCTTCTCTTCTCAGTTCACCCATTATGCATTCCATTGATTTCATTGCAAACCAGGGCCCTTTTCTATGGACCGTCTTGATATCCACCTCCCTAGCATAGTTCCACATATGGAAGCTTGTGGAGGTGGGCTGGACGGCGTGCATGTCACGGTAGAGCGCTCACTCCGGTTCCGCAGTAGAGATAAGTGGCTCCCATATGGACAATATGCTCTGCACAATGTACTTGATCCCTCTAGGTTGCCAAAAATATTTTCTCCACCGCCCGCGTTATATTTCTCGAAGAAAACGCTGCATTGTGGGCGTTTCGGGGCGGAGTCGTCGGTTTATTCTCAAGACCGTTTTCAAGTAGATAGGATGCGTACTTAAATCTCATATTTAGAGCACGACTTTGCGCCCATTTCACGTCTTCGCCTCCCTTCAGGTCACAGCTCTGAAAGAAAATCTCTCCGTCTTTCTAGTCGTCTTTTAGGAATAGTGTGGCATAAAGTATGGCGCTCGATTTTCTCAACAATCGGGACGTCGGTCCTATCTTAGGCATACTCATTATCAGGGCACTTTTTATTATATACTATAATGGAGAGACTCGGCGGGTATGTGTTATTTCTTTCGAATATGTTCCCTAAAATGCCTGACTTGCTTCAACTCTCTAGCTCAAACATATACCATCAGTTGGGAGCGACTTGCCCATTTTATCATGGATTAATGCGTACCGATATCAATTTCGCATCAAGGACATAATTGCTGAAGGGATCCGGAAGGTAGGAGTTCATCGATCGTTTACAAATGCTGTTACTCACGGAACTATAGTGCCCCAACGGTATCTTCAAAGCGCCCGATGCTCTCTTCTGGCAGGTTATTGTAACCGGAGAGAAATACATCGACGAATTCTACAGGATTCAAGAGGCAACCTTCTCATATATTGAACTCATTGAAGATGTGGTCACTCTCCAGTTTCTCTCATTTCTTCCAACTGACAATTACTAATTTATCCTGGCGCGATATACTTTCGACCCACATATGGTCAATTCTCCTCGGACCTACATCCCTCTCATTCGAACGCGACTGACGAAAGAGCTTACGAACGGTGTTGCGGCGGTGCACAACGAGACTCTAAGGTGTCTCGGAGAAGTCTTACCCAAGGGTACTAACCCTACGAAACCATGCCACCTCCAGGCGATTAACGCTGACGCAACTGACAGAATGGACACCCGTCACTCACACTCAGGAGCGCTGATGAGGATCTCTCAAGTGAGCAACAGGGTCTTCGTTGGGTTACCTCTGTGCAAGTAACTCTACTCAAATTTCCTGCTCATGAATGACCCGTTCCTTAGGCCGGAATCCTGAATGGATCGAGCGTACATCAATGCGAACAATGGATGTATTTATGACAGCAATGGCTTTGAAGATGGTTCCAGCGCCATTGAGAGGGTGTGTAAACATTTAGCGATCTATTGGTCTCTTGTTGAACCAACTTTACTTAATTCCAGACTTGCAAATCTCTTTATGCCAAAGACTCAACGTCAAGTCGCCAGAGCTACTGAGCTACTCGAGCCCATCGTCCAGGCTAGGCGGAAGGCATTTTCCGAAGGGGACAGTGAAGTTATAAGTCCCCCGCTATTAGGCTTTCAGGTTCGAAAGGACTTACAAAGTTCAACCACGCTTAGTCTGACTTCCTGACCTGGCTTATTGAGGGAGCCGAAGGACGCGATCAAGAGACAAGGATGTTGGCGTGTCGTCTTCTCATCGTGAAATTTGCGTCTTTGCATACCACATCTCTGGTAAGGGCAGGGCATATCTAAACTCGACCATCGATTAGCCTGACAGTTTGGTATGCATAGTCACTAGCAAATGCTCTGTATACCCTTGCTGTGTATGGCCAATACGTTGATCCCCTACGAGAAGAGATCATGGAAGCTGTGCGAGATCATGGGTGGACCAGGGAGGGCTTGGACGCAATGCACAAACTGGACAGCTTTATCAAAGAAACACAGCGTATGGACCCAAGTTCTGAACGTAGGTGTTTGGTACATTTACCTATTCCCCTTTCTCAAGCAACATTTATCAGTGCTTATGTCCCGAATCGCAATGAAGGATTTCACATTCTCAGACGGCACATATATCCCCAAAGGAACTTTCATCGCTGCAGCCATACGTCCGGTCCATCAAGATCAGGGCATCTACATGGACCCTGGTCCCGATGTGTTTGATGGCTTACGGTTTTACAAGTTACGAGGGAAGGATAATACCCGCAAGTACGATATGTCCTCGACCAGTCCAAGCTTTTTGGCCTTTGGACATGGACCACATGCGTGCCCTGGGAGGTTCTTCGTGGCGTATGAGATGAAGTTACTACTCGCGCATATCGTTCTGGGGTATGATCTTAAGATGGAAACTACCGGGAAGGGTGTCAAGCCTCCCAATGTGACTCTGAACATCTCTTCTTTCCCAGATCCCAACTGCAAGTTGATGTTTCTTAGGCGTGCTTGACGGCTTTGGCTATTTATTGGGTCATTATATACCTGCATATACGTCTGTAGGGAAGCCATCAAGACCTTTCGATTATATTAGCATTAGCTGGCGATATAAACCGAGATCAAAAGGATCAGTGGTCTCCTGGGCTGGATTTTTTGAGAGATTGACAGGAAGATCAGCACATATATCTATCACATCCCGCATAGCAGCGATGGATCTTATATTCTCCGACAGGGCGCTGAGCGCCGAAACATCCGACTTAAAGCACAACTTATGTACTATGCCTTGATTTTCATGCACAGCTACCTGGGATTGGAAAGGCTTAATTCGAATTACAATTGGAGAACCAGAAAAACAGTATTCACCTATGGGGACGTTGTGTTATCATTGATGATTATAGATAAGAGGTCACAGTAGAGCTCTCCAGATGGCAGCAACACGGAGATGTCGATGGTCATGAGCGTCGCAAGTAAGGACTCTTTCGCAGGTGGCTGCACTGCTGCCACTGACATCTACATCCAAATTAGCCACTCACAACAGGTTATGAGGGTTTATATCCTCATAAGTTCCTCACTACCACTGACTCGTATTACGAAAATCACATCAATCGGTTTCACGGGTCAAAGCTTCATCATTAACGCCTGTATAATACATAACGCCTAAGTACTCCCAGTCGAGAGGGGTGTACGGTAACTCCGAGTCCGTCGATCCGAATGTCGATCATTGGCAATGGGCTCAGGTGTTAATGAATGACTTGGACAATTTTGGGTGTAGCGAGCTTCTTCACACTTTCACATCGGAAACCGCACCCGCTGTCAGCGCTGGTGGTAAAAATATTCATACAAAGACGGCGGTGCGGGGAGGGTAGATATTTGACCGATGTCTTAGGTTCTCAGTGGTACAGTGAACGAGGGGCGAGGTCAATCAATATGACTGAACTCAGCGGCAGTGCTCACCCTACTAAAAGCCGGTCACAGCCGAACCTTGAACCTTGAACCTTTTAACCGTCATAGATCTAGAGTCCATGTCTTGCAGCACCCTAAAGGCTACTTTTATGTCCGAATTGGACGGTGATTGCGAGTTTACTTACTTATGCGTAATTAAACTATCACATTGTACGTCTCGGTGGACCAGTCATGGTATTTTTTGGGTTATCCCAACTTACAACTTGAACGGCTACTACCAGCGGCCAGTCCCGTTGAAATTAGCGCCAACCCGCGACGATTGTAAGCTCAGAATAGGGGCTAGAGTTCTCGGCCCGGGCGCTTATTTTTACTGGAAGTGGAAGTGGAAGTGGAAGTGGAACTGGGGTGGTTATTACGTGTAAGAGCCGCACTTTGGCTTTGGCCCGGGGTATTCTGGTTCTCAGGCCCTTGGGGGTTAAGGTCTTTGGAGCTCAACGTCAACGCTGCGATTTACTACTGAGTACTACAAAACACGCCGGTGATGCGTATGGGACAAGAATCGCATGCATATGCGTAAGACAGGCGCACTGAAGTCGAAGTTGTTGTTGATTTAATCAAGGCAGATACACAGGCTATATTCAAACCATGACATGTACGATAAACCATGATTCGGCGAAGCTTAAGCTTCCATTGAACGTCTGAGTGGAGTTGGTCTTGATGGAATGCCGGTGAGTTGTGGTACCTGGGCCTGACTCTGGAGCCTGCCAGCTGGAGAATGATAATCTCATGGTATGATATACTGTAGCTGGCTGGTTATGCCACGTATACGTATACCGTGGTATCGCTACCACCGCGCTGGCATCCGCAGCCGCTTCTGAATCGGAGGGCGATAAGTTGAGGGTTGAGTGTCATGATCAGTGTCAATGTCAGTCGGTCGCGGTTTATCGATTAACCGTTCGAGTACACAGGCGCGTCAGTGCGTCAGTGTACTTTGTCAGGGGGTTGTAATTAAAGGGTAGGTCCATATGGGTGCCAAGTTCGACTTGAGCTCGGGTATATATAGATTTTCCCCTGCCCTCGAGTCTTGCCACTTGGCCATGGCTCTGAATGATCAGCTGTGACTGGTAGGATTGCAGCGAACCTTGGCTTGTGCTAGGATTCCAGTGTTAACGGGTGACATTGCCTTATGTGAATTCGATATGGAAAACAAGTGAAACGTGCGTGCGTTGGGTCGGCATTTGGACGTCAAGGTTTAAGATGAGTCTCAGGTTAAGTATGTGCGCATTGTGCCCATGCCGTCGGCGTGTTTATGGCATTATGCATAGTGGTTAAGGATCAAGTAAAGAAGTTCGGTGTAACCAGCTTTACACGTACGATGCGTCTCATGAATCCGAGGAGGCGGGAGTTGTAGACACGAGCAATGAAGGTTGTTAGACCTAGAGTGAGCCTGAGCTGGTGATTACTGTTGTGTTGTGTTGCTGGCTGCTAAGGTGTTGATGTGAAAGAAGGGAAACTTGGGTCGCTGATGATCGAGGGGGGGTTGATATTGACGACGCGGACAAGAAGGCTGGCGTAACGCGTTGCAAGGTTAAAGAATAGAAGACGCGTACGCTTAGCTCGCCGTTAGTGATAACAAGTGTGGCCCGAGTTAATTTTGAGTCAGTCCTTGAACAGCACACACCTCGCTTTATGGACTTGGGGTATATGCATGTGCACACGGATGAATGTTACCGGCAGATGAGACGAGACATCGACTGACATCGAGGACAAAGACGACCGCCGCGGCCGCTAAGCACACTTGCATCAGGCAGCCGGTGCTCGGCAGGTGTGCTTCTCGTAGTGTGGGGGAAGAAAAGATGAGGCTCTATGCACGCAGCACACGGAAAAACTCAAAATGTGACGAATAGGATGACGGATTTAGCGCATTGTCTTGGCAAGATACGCGAGGATCGTTGTGCAGGGTCGGTGTGACACGTACAGGGTCCGCCGGGCCGAGTGATTCCATGACGTTCAGCAATGTGGTTCTGAGATTCTACTTTTACTGTAGCTCTAGATTTTAGCTCTCACCATTTGCCAGCCAAGCAGGGTGCTGCCAGCCAGCCAGCTCTTCTCTTCTCCAACAATGAACGATGTGTTCCGCCCGCGCCTGCCCATCGACCCCTTTGCGAGCATCGATGCGCACCATCCGTGGGTCATCCCTCCCAGTCTACCCCATTCCCCGCCCCAGGTTATACTCGTTCTTGGAGGTGCGCCGTGTCTCTCTTGCCTCTGCAGCGATACTAACACCCCACTAGAACCAACCCCCACCGACCTCCTCCCCCTGCTGACATCCCCGCATCTATCCCGCTCCCTCCTCATCCTCGCTACCCATGCCCCGCCGCGCGGGATCTCCCTAGATGCGCACGCTCCAGGACCCGCACTGCGTATCCTACGCCTCCCCGAACCGCTCGATGCGCACGAGGCGGGTGCGTTGAGGTTGATGGGGCTGCTGGAGAGGGCTGGGAGGGCGGCTGGCCTATGGCGGCTTGCGACGTCCAACACTGATTCAGAGGAGGGCCAGGAGAGGGTGGTACAGCTCGCCGAGGAATATCCTGGGGGCGAGTTTTTGGTCGTTGAACCATTCACTTTTGGGACGAATCCGTCGTCGTCGTCCTTGGGATCGTTGTCACCATACCGTGCACCTTCCTACACCCGCTCCGGCTCCCGTTCGGAGAAATACACCCCACGACCACCTCTTCCTTCGAGAACTAGTGCCACCTCAGAAGCCTACTGGAACCCCAGCTCCAATTATAGTTCCAATCCCAATTCAAAACGCTACCCGTCCCCCGCACCCTCAATCGCGTCGTCTTC
>Ga0247741_1000987_pt1 | contig 15722 bp, 12 predicted proteins | sample UWRJL213509R2_FD_180945 | JGI IMG/M metagenome (GOLD analysis project Ga0247741, IMG submission 180945) | Plant litter microbial communities from Arlington Agricultural Research Station in Wisconsin, United States - UWRJ-L213-509R-2 | ecosystem: Environmental > Terrestrial > Plant litter >... | reverse complement strand
TTTTACCATCCTCGTCCCAAAGTTCTCTTAGCTCAGAGTTTTCGCCTAATATTTTTGTAATAGCGATTTTTGCATTATTGATTAAATTTTCGGGTGGTGTAATTTTAGAGGATTCAATCCATGCATCAATCGATGTAGAGTAGGAGCTGCGCTCTCCCCAATTTCCTTTCATGCGCGCTAAGATTTCACAAGCTACGAGGCATTCGCTGGCTTCATCCGAGTCAATGTATTCTGCGTGAAGAACCCGTTCTACTGCAGCATTAACAATGTCTAAATTTGGATTGTCTGCAAAGTCTCCAGCCCAATCACATGCTGTATCGTTACCAAAAACGTCTTCCGCCCATGCTCCCATTTGATATCTCCTATTTGAATTTAAATTATCGGGTTATTTATTTTAAGGGGTGAAATATAACTCGCCTTTATTTTGCTTCCAAGTATTTCATTCGAGGTTTTAATCCTAACACAATCCTAACACCCCACCTGCCACACTAACTCTGACATTAACCGCAGAGGAGTTTTGGCATGACTGCACAAAGTTTATCAACGCAGGCCAATATTGGTAATCCATCCATTAAATCCCAAAGTGCGGCGGCAATTACGCTTGCGGCTTTGGGTGTTGTTTACGGGGATATTGGTACGAGTCCGCTTTATACCTTTCAGGAAATTTTTCGCCCGCTGACGGGAGTTACTTTGGATGCGGCGAATATCACCGGTGCAGTGTCCACTATCTTTTGGGCACTTATGTTGGTAGTTACTTTTAAATATGTGTTACTAATTTTGCGTGCGGATAATCGCGGCGAAGGTGGTGTATTGGCGTTAAGTGCGTTGGCTGCGCAGTCGACAGAAAAATTTCCGCGTTTGCGTCCCTGGTTATTATTGTTAGGTTTATTTGGCGCGACACTTTTTTATGGCGATAGTGTAATCACGCCAGCAATTTCTGTGTTGGGCGCGATGGAAGGTTTGAGTGTGGTAACGCCGACGCTCACGCCGTTTGTTGTGCCAATTACGCTCGGTGTTTTGGTGGGATTATTCTTAGTGCAACGCAAAGGTACGGGCACAGTTGGAAAAATATTTGGCCCCTTGATGATTTTATGGTTTTCGATTCTTGCGATTTCTGGTGCTGTGCACGTTATGCGTGAACCGCAAATTCTTGCGGCCTTGAATCCGCTTTGTGCAATTCGATTTTTAATTGATCGTGGTTGGTTAGTGTTCGCAGTTTTTGGTGCAGTTGTACTCGCTCTTACCGGTGTTGAAGCACTTTATGCGGATATGGGTCACTTTGGTCGCAAACCTATTCAATGGGCTTGGGTGGGAATGGTAATGCCCGCACTTGCATTAAATTATTTAGGGCAGGGCGCTTTGTTGTTACGAGATTCCAGTGCTGTTTCAAATCCATTTTACAATTTATTTTCTACAGAATTTTTGTGGCCTGCGGTAATTATTGCAACTGTTGCGGCTATTATCGCATCGCAAGCGGTTATCTCCGGCGCCTATTCGATGACGCGTCAGGCTATCCAGTTAGGTTTTTTACCGCGCATGTCTGTGCAACATACATCTGCAAATGAAGCGGGGCAAATTTATTTGCCGGCGGTGAATTGGGTTTTATTGATTGGTGTTGTTGCAGCAGTATTGATATTTAAAACCTCCGCCGGTTTGGCAGGCGCTTATGGTATTGCAGTGACATTGACCATGATGATTACTACCATGCTTACATTTTTCGTTATGATTTTTCGGTGGAAATTACCAAAAGCAATTGCAACTATGTTGATAGCATTTTTATTGTTGATGGATTTGGCATTTGTGTGCGGATGCATGATCAAGTTTTTTGACGGCGGCTGGTTCCCATTGGTGTTGGGCGGTCTATTATTTTTAGTTATGGCAACCTGGCGTCGCGGTCGCGGTATTGTGTTAGCGAGTATTCGCAAAGAAGGCGTGGATCTACAAGCGTTTATCGCCACGCTTAATCCTGCTGAAATTCAACAATCTACGCGAGTAGCGGTTTATCCCGTTGCAGATCCGTCGACTGTTCCGCAAGCATTGCTACACAATTTAAAACATAACCAAGTGTTGCATGAGCGAAATGTAATTTTAACCGTACGTTTTTCTGATGTGCCTTGGGTGGATGAAAGTGAACGAGTTGAGCTGGAAAATTTGCATAAAGATTTCTGGCGAGTGACTTTGCATTTTGGTTTTATGGAAGTGCCAGATGTACCCAAAGCATTAAAGTTATGCGAGGCTTTCGGTTTGAATATTCCGCTATTCCAAACCAGTTATTTTTTAAGCCGCGAAACTATTGTGGCTACGCCAGGAAGTGGCATGGGAAAATGGCGAGAGAACTTATTTGCGACTATGAGCCGTAACGCTAGCGGAGTAGTTGAGTTTTTTCGATTGCCAGATAATGCGGTAGTGGAATTGGGAACGCGGGTGCAGATTTAAATTTGCGTAGCTGTTTATTAATTATCTATTCACTATCTATTCCGTTCACATCTCAACCGCGAGGTGCGAACGGAATATTAAAATTAATCACGATTAGTTTTAATGCTTTTTAAATGATTACTATCTTTCTTTTCATTTGAATTTAGATCAACAGTATTTCCATCAATAGCATCGACAACTTCCGGTTCTTGTTCCGCAAAAGTTTCGTAGGAATGTTCCATTTTTAGCACGGCTTTTTGTAGCAACATTGAATTTGGGTAGGTAATCATATTACCGTCTTCGCGACGCAAAATAATATGGAACATACTGATTTCTTCGATCACACCGCTGATATCTTCATCTTTATCTGCAATTTTAATTAAATCGCCGATGCGATAGGGGAATCCGAAAAAGATAATCATGCTGGCGGTAACGTTGCTCAGTATCGACCACTGCGCAAATAAGCCAACGCCGACAACGGCGAAAATGGATGATAAGAAAACAGAGACCTCGCTGTAGCCGAGTCCAAGTAGTAAACACACGACGACGATGCAACAAAATACCATGCCGATATTCATTAGCTTGGTAATGTAGGGCACGCGTGAATCGCCAAATGCTTTACGCACGCTAACATCGTGCGCAATTTTATTGAGCAATTTTGTTGCTAAATAAAAGCACACAATACTAATGCCAACAAACACCAGTTTGGTAGCCATGCTTTCGCTCATGATTTTTTCGTCGATAGAATATAGGGATAACACGGAAAATCTTCTCGCTAAATTAATGAATGCTAATGCTTGAGGATGGAAATAATTGCTAATTGATCAAGATGAAAGCCGCTGCCATACTCAAGCGGTGAGGCACAAATCGAGTGCGCAGTATAAAACCTTTAATCTGAATATGTTGTGAATTTATGTCGAAGCTTACCTGCATTGCCCACCGCGGCGGCCCTTCAATGAATAATCAACCACTGCCGGAAAACAGTTTAGCCGCCATAGCGCGCGCGCTTGATGCCGGTGTTGATGCAGTTGAAATTGATATCTACCAAATTGAAGGCGAGTTGCTTGTAACTCATGATCGCCGATTAGGGCGAGTTGTGTCGGGGCAAGGAATTATTACGGATTTGCCTTTAGCCTACTTGCGTGAACAAAAGCTGGAAAATGGCGAGCCATTACCAACCTTGCGCGACGTGTTGGAGTTAGTGGGGGATCGCGCGTTGCTGAATATCGAAATCAAAGGTGCTAATTGTGTGCCGACGTTGAAATCGCAGCTGGAAGCTTTTGTGCATGATCACCAATTGGGTTTTGAACATTACGTAGTTTCCAGTTTCGATCATCAGCAGTTATTTCAATCCTTACAAACCATCCCTCAAGTTAAACGCGCCGCGCTGATTGAAGGTATTCCGCTAGATTACGCGCAATGTTGCGAGCCGTTAAAAGCCTACGCGTTTAATACCCATTTGAGTTTTATTACGCCGGAATTATTGGAAGACGCGCGCAAACGCGGCCTGAAAAACTGGATTTACACGGTGAATCAGGAAGACGATTGGGCTTGGCTGCAAGGCTTGGGTGTGGATGGCGTATTTACCGACAGACCAGATCGCTTACAGATCTTTACTTCAAGCAATTGATTTATAAGACTTTTCCGATAATCATACAAAAAGCCGCTGGAAATGCTTGGTCTGGCGGCTTTTTTTTGTTATCGTTTTGTTAGCGCAACCATTTTTGGTGGTGCTATTAATTAAAATAAGATGTTATTTTTCAATAGAAGTACTCAAATCTAGGGAAATTAAATCAATATTCAGATTTTTACTGACAAAAATCTCTGGGTATTTTTTTATATTTAAAATGATAGCGCAAACAAATTATAAGTTTGATGTTATCAAAAAATAAAAATTTTTGGAGTTTATGAGATGAAATCAATAAAAATATTCAACCACAAGTTACTTTCTGTCTGTATTGCCGCATTAACACTATCGAGTATTGGTCAGCAGGTTTACGCCGCTGACCCGGGCAAGATTGAGTCGGGAGAAGAAGTTACCGAAATCATGGTTACTGGCTCGCGCATTATTTCAAGCGGTTTTACCCAGCCGACGCCAACGACCTCACTAACCGTAGAAGATATAGAAAAGTCCGGGCAGCCGAACATTTTTAACGCTATTGCGCAGTTGCCATCCTTACAAGGCAGCACTGGTCGCGCGACTGGCGTAGGTAGTACGAGCAGCGGTAGTCAGGGCCTAAGTTCATTTAGTTTGCGTGGCTTGGGCACGATTCGCACCTTGACCTTGCTAGATGGTCAACGCGTAGTTGGCGCTAACGTAACCGGCGTGCCGGACATCAGCCAATTTCCGCAATTGTTGATCAAGAATGTGGAAGTGGTTACCGGCGGCGCGTCTGCATCTTATGGTTCTGATGCAATCGGTGGTGTGGTCAACTTTATCACTGATAAAAAATTCAAAGGCTTCAAGGCCAATATCGAAGGCGGCCAAACCACTTATCACGATGACAAAAATATCACTGGCCAAATGGCGTGGGGCGATAGTTTTCTTGAAGATAAATTGCACGTATCGCTGAGCGGCGAATACGGCAAAGAAGACGGCATTCCCTCGGCAGGTTTCGGTATAGGACCAGGCCCGAATGGCCGTACTTGGTACAACTCGCCCGCGTTTCAAGTTCGTCCGATTGGCGATACGACTGACGGGAAGCCGCGCATGATCTTGATCGATAATGCCCAGCAATTCCAATATGCCAAATACGGTTTGATCACTTCCGGCCCATTACAAGGCACGGCGTTTGGCGATAACGGTGTGCCTTATCAATTTCAATATGGCTCAAATGGCGTACCGACTGGAACGGGCGCAGTCACTGGTTGTATTACACCTTTCTGCTCCGGCGGTGATTTGAATGGCTTGGTGGGTAACGGTACCAGTTTGGCTTCCGAGCTTGAGCGTTCAGTGGGCTACGGTCGAGTCAGTTATGATTTGGGTGATGACCATGAGATCTATGCAACTTTCAACAAAGCAAAAGTAGTCTCAATGAATACGCCAAACCCCGGCGCGGCAAAAAATGCGAACCTGACGATTCAGTGTGAAAACCCGTTTGTGCCGGATTCGATTCGTGTGCAGTGCGCAGCCAATAACATCACCAGTTTTCAATACGGCACCAGCAACGCAGTATTTCCTGAGTTTATTAATGTGCATCCAACCCGTGAGCAAGAGCGTTTGGTGGTGGGTGCGGATGGTAAATTCGACGGGTTTGGAACTACCTGGTCATACGATACTTATTATGAACACGGCAGAAATACTACGGATATCCGCGTTCACGATATCTCCCTGACGCCACGTTACAACAAAGCCATAGATGCGATTGCAGGCCCAAATAACACAGTTATTTGCCGCGATCCGGTAGCGCGAGCAGCTGGTTGTGTGCCTTTAAATATCATCGGTAACGTACCTGCGGACCCGGCGGCGATTGCTTATGTGTTGCCGGAAAACGGGCCTTACCAACATTCGCCACAAACCCAGGATGTGTTCAGCTTTAACATCACTGGCGAGCCGTTTTCGTCCTGGGCGGGCCCGGTGGCTATAGCGACAGGTCTGGAATATCGCAAGGAATGGTACAAAGTTAGCGCCGATCCTTACGGTAATGGCGTGCGCGATGGCAGCCCGAATACAGAGGATTATCCCGCTGATCCAGTTCTCAATACGGCAGTGGGCAACAACTGGTACGCGGGCAACTATCACAATGCTGAAGGCAGCTTTAAGGTTAAGGAAGGATATTTAGAGCTTAATATTCCGATCCTCAATTCCGATTCCTGGGGCGATGCCAACCTCAACGTTGCGGGCCGTCGCACCAACTACAGCACTTTTGGCGATGTAGATACCTGGAAAATCGGCAGCAGTTGGAAGACGGGCATCGACGGTATCCGCATACGCGCAGTAACCTCGCGCGATGTGCGAGCGCCGAACTTGAGCGAGTTGTATGCGGCGGAAATCGTGACTAATAACGTGGTCAACTACAACAACACGACCATCACAGTGCTGCAGAGGACTATCGGCAATACAGATTTGCGCCCGGAAGTGTCACGCAATAATGAGATCGGCATAGTCTTATCCGAGCCAAGTTGGGCACCCGGTTTTAGCGCATCAATTGATTACTTCGATATCAAAGTAAACGATGTTGTTTCATCGCTTTCTGCACAGCAAGAAGTGGATCTTTGTGTTGCGGGAAATCAAGAGCTTTGCAGTGCGATGTTGCTGACCAGCACGCTTCCTAACACCAATTTTGTACGCGTTCAGGCGTTCAACTTGGCGTCTATGGAAAACCGTGGCTACGACATTGAAGCGTCTTATCGCATGCCGTTAACGGATGTCGGTTTGCCCGGTTCCTTCACCGTGCGTGCACTGGCGACTCACACCATTAGTTTCCTAACTGATCCCGGTGTGGTCGGCACAATTCCGAGCGAAGCAGCGGGCGTCAACCAAGGCAGTACGCCTTATTGGAAATTGCTGGGCACGCAAAGTTGGGATACCGACACTTTCAGCCTGACACTTACCGAGCGTTGGATTAGCGATGGTGTTTACAGCAGGGAATTTATTGAATGTCAGACTGATTGCCCGGTTGCGACCAACGTGCACCCAACAATCGATGACAACCACATGGATGGCGCTTTGTACGTAGATTTAGGCGGTAGCTATAAATTTGCCGAACATATGACGGCCTATTTCAAAGTCGATAATGTGTTCAATAAAGATCCCGTTCCATCGCCACAAACTAACGTGACTTATGGCGCGAATCCCTTGCTCTATGATGTGTTAGGTCGTATGTATCGCGTGGGTTTACGTTTGGATTTTTAATCTTCCCGCCAAGCTGATGTAAATCGCGGCCACACATACATTTATGTGTGGCCGTTTTTTTCCTTATGATTTTTTGTTTTAAGTTCGCAGCTTTGATAACTGCATCTACACTTTACTGACTAAGGTTTGGTGAAGGAGTGCAACCGTGATAGCGCGTCGAAAAGTATTGATCATTGATGATGATAAAGCCTGGCAAGCATTTTTAGCCGCAGCCTTTCAAGACGACTACGACGTTTTGGCCGCGCTGGATGGCGATATAGGTTTAAAACTTGCGCAGGAATGGTTGCCCGACACTATTTTGCTCGATATCGAAATGCCCGTTAAAAATGGCTATCAAGTCTGCACCGCCTTGAAAACCGACCTGAAATTACGCGATATTCCCGTCATTTTTGTCTCCTCTGCGTCCCGCCTGCAAGAAAAAATCATCGCCTTTAAATTGGGGGCGGATGATTACATCGTTAAACCCTGCGAATCTGAATTACTGCGCGCCAAAATTGCTCGCAGCGAAACCCTTTATCGCGAAAAAAGAGAGCTGGGCGAAAAGGCCACTGGCGCAGAAGTGCTCGCCTTCGAAGCCATGAGCAGCAGCGCTGACCTTGGGCGTTCGGTACGCTTTGCTGAACGTACTTATGCGTTACACAGTTTCGATAAGCTGGCCGAAGGTTTATTCCAAACCATGGAAGAATTTGGTTTGGATACGTCGGTAATGTTTATCACCCAATCTGGCCCGCAATTTTACGTGCAGAATAAATATGAAATGTCACCGCTGGAGCGGGATATGTTTCAGGCGATTCACCATGAAGGGCGTTTTTGCGATTTCGGCAATCGCACGTTTTGCAATTTCGAGCGGGTTTCGCTGCTCATCAAAAATATGCCGGAAGCAAATCCCGAACGTTATGGCCGTATTAAAGATACTGTGCCCTGGATTCTGGGGGTGGTGGATGGAAAAGTAGGCGCGCTGGATGTACAAAATACCGTGCTCGTTCAGCAGGATCATATCGCCACCAGCATTCACCAATTACACGATCTTCTAAGTAACAGCGCGCAACAGCTGGAGGATTCCAAAGAGTCTTTAGCTGCTACGACTAAAGACGATGTGCATAATAATTTGATAACTGCGCTGGCATTATTGACGAGCCTCGATGCTGAACAGACGCGGGTAAAGGCAATTGTAGATAGCTATTTGGGAGCATCGCAAACCGCAGAATCTGCCGCAGCAGCATCCAGCGATATAGATTTTTTCTAAATTATCAGACAAACGGCATTAACCGCCAACCATAAGGCCAAAAAGCCGAAATTTTCATTTGGCATCGGCCAATTTTTTTGTTATGGTGCTGTTAGCGCAATCATTGGCGATTGCGCTATTGTGTTGGTTAAGTGTTTTTTAAAACACCGTCATGCAGAGTTATACGCTCTGCACATTGCAGGTCAGGATATTTGCGATGATTAACGAGTACAGAAGTAAGGATTACAGCGGCTCGTTTTTTTACATCTACTGGTTGCGCAAACAACGTGAACAGTTAATGACTAAAAGCACTTGAAGAATCAGCGCGGGCAAGAAATGATGCGCCAGTATTAACGAATTTACGGTGATGGCAAAATGCGGTCATCTGGTTTAGACGAGAGTCTAAAGCCGAAGAGTCCCTTCGGGGTTGCACGCTTGGCGGGCCGTAAGGCTCGCTTTTTTTTGCCTGAAATTTAGGTAAAGAGAAAATGAAAAGAAGAAAGGACAGTATTGAAAGGGAATGAGGACGAAAAGGAGCTAGCGTGAATAGGAACTAAGATAAAAGGAACGAAGATAAATAGGAGTGACGGTGAAGAGGAACGAGTTTGAAAAGAATGAAGGATCGAATAGAGAAAAGCGATTACGAAACGCATTACAAAAAAACACTCTGGCATTTCTGCCAAAGTGCTTAGTGTTCATCGGTTAGCTTGCTACCAACTCAGCAAAAACTTCTTTCGCAGCTAATAAGGTATTTTGAATATCTTCATCGGTATGCGCACCAGACATAAATCCAGCTTCATAAGATGCAGGTGCAAGATAAATCCCGCGTTTTAACATGCCGTGGAAAAATTTATTAAAGCGCGGAATATCGCACGCCATGACTTGTTTGAAATTGGTGATTTTTGGCTCGCTGGTAAAGAAAAATCCAAACATGCTGCCAACGTGGTTGGTCGTGAATGGAATGCCCGCTTCATCGGCCAGTTTTTGCAAGCCTTCAACCAACTGCGTAGTGCGAGCGCTAAGCTTTTTATAAAATTCCGGCTCCGCTAAAAGCTCCAGCGTTTTCAAACCAGCAGCCATTGCAACCGGGTTGCCAGACAAAGTGCCTGCCTGATAGACCGGACCAGAAGGCGCGATCATTTGCATTACATCGCGGCGACCACCAAATGCTCCAACGGGCATACCGCCGCCGATAACTTTTCCAAGAGTAATAATGTCCGCTTTAATCTTGTAATGACCTTGCGCGCCTGTGTGGCCGACGCGAAAACCCGTCATCACTTCATCAAAAATTAAAAGGGCGCCGGATTGATCGCACACATCGCGCAGCGTTTCCAAAAATCCTGCAACTGGTGGAACACAATTCATATTGCCCACAACCGGTTCAACAATAATGCAGGCAACCGTATCACCCTGTTCTGCAAAATAATCGCGTACTTGTTGTGAGTCGTTGTAATCAAGCGTAACCGTATGCGCAGCCAAAACAGCAGGCACGCCCGGTGAACTTGGAACACCCATAGTGAGCGCGCCTGAGCCAGCTTTAATTAATAAAGAATCCGAGTGGCCGTGGTAGCAACCTTCAAACTTAATAATTTTATCGCGCTGGGTAAACGCACGCGCTAAACGAATCGCGCTCATGGTTGCTTCGGTACCCGAGCTTACAAAACGCACCATATCCATATTGGGAATTAAATTGCATAGCGTTTCGGCGAGCGTAGTTTCGCGCTGCGTCGGCGCACCAAAACTTAAACCGAATTTTGCAGTTTCGATAACGGTGTTAATCACGTCTGGATGCGCGTGACCAAGCACCATTGGTCCCCAGGATTGCACGTAATCAATATAGCGTTTGCCATCAGCGTCCCACGCGTATGCGCCTTGCGCGCGTTCAAAAAATATCGGTGTACCGCCAACAGCGCGAAATGCGCGAACAGGTGAATTAACACCGCCAGGAATAAAGTGTTGTGCTTCTGCAAATAATTCTTCGGAGCGAGTCATGTTAAATCCTAAAAATAAACTTCATTTGTATAATTCGTTAAATAATGTTGCTTGCGCTTCAATATCATCCGCTGCAAATAAATTGTGGCAAACTGCAATTAAATCTGCGCCCCCGGTTAAAACACTTTTGGCATTTTCTGTCGTGATTCCGCCAATCGCAACAATCGTCGTATGCGGAAATTTCGCTCGCGCTTGCGTTAGCAAATTGAGCGGAGCGGAGCGCGCATCAGGTTTTGTGTTGGATGAAAAAAATCTACCGAAAGCAATGTAATTGGCGCTGTCTTTAATTGCTTGCTGTGCCAGTGTAAGTGAGTCGTGACAGGTCACACCGATGACAGCGTTACTACCTAGAATAATGCGGGCGGCAACGGGATTTATATCCCTTTGTCCTAAATGAACTCCATGGGCACCAATTTCTTGCGCAAGACTAACATCATCATTAATTAATAATTTGGCATTATGTTGCACACAAAGCCTCAGCAAGGTTTTTGTTTCTGAAAATCGGCGTGAATGATCCGTAGATTTATCGCGATATTGAATCCACTTACAGCCGCCTTTCAGTGCCGCGGTTACACCCGAAAATAATTTTTCGTCGGGCATAAGTGTTGAGTCGGTAATTGCGTATAAGTTGGTGTAGATATTAGTCATAGATTTAAAAGGGTTTCACGACAACAAGAATCACAATTCCAACTAACAACAACACTGGAAGTTCGTTAAAAACACGGAAAAACTTATGGCTTTTGGTGCATTTATCATCGCGCAATTGTTTGAAATAAATAATGCACATGTGGTGATAAATCGCTACTGTGGCAACAAGCGTTAATTTGCACCAATACCAAATTGATTGCGAATAATAATCCCACCCTAAATAACTCATCCAGCCCCCAAAAATAAAAACGGCGATCATCGAAGGCGTTGCAATACCACGCAGTAATTTGCGCTCCATAATTTTAAATCGCTCACGACTAATTTCATCTTCACTCATGGTGTGATAAACGAACAAACGCGGCAGATAAAACAGGGCGGCAAACCAAGTGATAACCGCAATGATATGAAAGGCTTTGATCCAAAGAAATATCATAATAAAAGGAACATCATAATAGTCGTGTTGAAGTTTGTAATAGTTGTCGATGCGCTCGCATCTAAACGGTGTATGCGAGCTATTAGTCGATTGGTCGAGCAGTGTATCAGCTGCATTCTTATTGTCATCGGGATAATTCGCCGAATATCCGTATGAGTGTTGTGCTCAGGCTATACGGCCCAATATCGTCACAAATAGGTTTTGATGTTGACCAGGGAATGTTCTTCTCGGTCAACGGTCATATTTTTGCTTTAGATTTGCGGTCAAGGCTCTTATCATAGGGCGCTGTTTTTGAGCGCCTGAGATGGCTCACCTGTTTAGTAAATGAAGAATGAACACGTAAATTAAGGGGTTGCATGTGATTAAGGTAGGCATAGTTGGCGGTACAGGTTACACCGGAGTTGAATTGCTGCGGTTGTTAGTCAATCACCCAAACGCTGAAGTGGCTGTGATTACGTCGCGCGCAGAAGCGGGCGTTAAAGTTGCTGATATGTATCCCAGTCTGCGCGGTCACATCGATTTGGCGTTTACTGAGCCAGATGTTGCTGTTTTGGGCGAGCTGGATGTAGTGTTTTTCGCCACCCCGCATGGTGTTGCGCAGAATATGATGCCCGCGTTGATGGCGACCAAAACCCGTATTATCGATCTCTCTGCCGACTTCAGAATCCGCGATGTTCCGCTCTGGGAGAAATGGTACAACCAGCCGCATGGCGCTCCCGAATTAGTTGAGCAAGCGGTCTATGGCTTGCCAGAAGTGAATCGCGAAACTATCAAAACCGCCAAGCTTATCGCTTGCCCAGGCTGTTACCCTACGGCAACACAGCTTGGCTTTATTCCTTTGCTGGAAAATAATTTGGTCGATCCAGGTCGCTTAATTGCGAATGCCGCCAGCGGTGCGAGCGGTGCCGGGCGTCAGGGTAAAATCGACAATTTGCTGACCGAAATTACCGATAGCTTTAAAGCCTATGGCGCTTCAGGTCATCGTCACTTGCCAGAAATCGAGCAAGGTTTACGCGATATACAACCAGCAGGATCTGCGCCGGTTGGCTTAACTTTCGTACCGCACTTGCTGCCGATTATTCGCGGTATTCACGCCACTTTGTATGCAACCGCGTTGGATGCTAACAATTTGCCAGACCTGCAAGCGCTTTACGAAAAACGTTACGCCAACGAGCCATTTGTGGATGTTTTGCCCGCAGGCGTATTGCCGCAAACACGTACAGTAAAAGGCTCCAATGTGTGCCGGATCTCGGTCTTGCGTCCGCAAAATCGCGATACTGTGGTGGTGTTATCGGTAATCGATAACCTGACAAAAGGTGCATCCGGTCAGGCGATTCAGAACATGAATATCATGTTCGGCTTTAAGGAAACTGCGGGGCTGAATGTAGTCGCACTTTTACCTTAAGATAAGTTCGAGTTTGGAAACGGGGGCGATTTATCGCCCCTGATCTTTTTAAATAAGATAGGTTTTCTAATAAGGCAGATAAACGTGGCGGTTAAAGGCAGCAAATTCACTCCCATGCGGGTAATTCCTCATAATCCCGGTGCTCGTGCATTACGCACGGCCGCATTTGTTCTCACATTTATAGTGTGTTTGCCTGCGAGTTATTTTCTCGGTATTTATGTCGCAGGTTTACAGCAAGCTAACGACGCAAGCCAGCGCGATCAAGCACAACAAAAAGTGTCTGCCGATCTCACTCAACAATTGACGGAATTAAAAACCAATATTGAGGTTGATCGTCAATCCATGGAGGATTTGCGCCAGTTGGTGATGACTCAAAAAGCGCAAATAAATGCCTCTGAGCGTGATCTTCGTGTGTACAAAGATTTGCTCGCTCCAGGCGCCAAGACGAATCCCTTAGGGATTAGTTTTGGGGTATTGACGGCAACTCCGCTTAAGGAGGCGGGGCACTTTAATTACAGTCTAACCGTACAAAAGCTAGCGACCAAAGACGCCGATTTCACCGGATTTCTGGAGTTTAGAATTATTGGCCAACAAGCAGGTAAGAGTTTGCAGCTGTCGCTTTATCAAGTATCCAGCCAGGTATCTGCGCCTAGCATTCCTGTCAGCTTCAAATACTTTCAAACCTTTGAGGGCGACCTCACGTTGCCCGCTGATTTTGTGCCGCAAACCGTTGAGTTGGTAGTAAAAGGCCCGGAAAACAAAACGCCGCCTTTGGTATCAGCTGAATTGGACTGGCCTGTTTCCGCATTCAAACCTAAATAGAGATTATTTCGATGCTTATCTCCAAGAAGAAAAAGACATTTGTGAATCATCACTCCCTGTTATGTGCCGCCACTAAAGTTGTGGGCGACATTTATTTCAGTGGCGATTTTTATCTGGAAGGCGCTTTGAAGGGCAACATCTACGCTGAAGACGGTAAGCCCGGTAAGTTGATTTTAACGGAGACAGCGTCTGTAGAAGGCGAAATTCACGCCTCTAACGTCATCATTAATGGTCATGTTCGCGGGGCTATTTATTCAACCAAACATCTCGAATTGGCTGCAAAGGCAGTAGTAGAAGGAAATATTCACTACCAATCCATCGAGATGGTGAAAGGTGCTCAGCTAAAAGGCCAGATGCATTCGACCGCAAAGCCAATTTTGAGCTTGGAAAAGCCTGTTGATGGCGATGTAATTGATATTCCGGTTGACGCCGTTAATAGTTGACTAAAATACTCGGGTAAAGGGATAATTGCCTGCGCAGTAACCGTCTTTTGGAGTTGTACATGGCCACCGCAGAAATTTTTGTTCCCCAAGTTGTTTACGTCACTGATAGCGCTTTAGCCAAGGTCAGAAGCTTGGTTGAGGAAGAGGATAATCCCGATCTTAAGTTGCGCGTTTACGTAACCGGCGGCGGTTGTTCAGGCTTCCAATACGGTTTTACGTTCGATGAAGCTGTCGCAGAAGATGATTCAATTGTGGAAAAAGATGGCGTAAAAGTAGTGGTAGACGCTATGAGTTATCCCTATTTAGTAGGCGCTAAAGTGGATTACGAAGAGGGCCTGCAGGGTTCAAAGTTTGTGATTCAAAATCCTAATGCTTCTAGCACTTGCGGTTGCGGTTCTTCTTTCTCTATCTAATTTTCTCTCTAAATTTTCTCTCGGGTGGATCGCTTAAGCGAAATAAACTCCGCCCAAAATTACCTCACGACTGGCACCAGTCACTGCGCTCAAATTGCCATGTTGGCGCAACATGGTTTGCCGCGCCAGCCACGCAAAAGCCATAGCTTCAATCCATTCCGGCGCTATTCCCAACTCGGCCGTGCTAGCGACTTTAGCCTGCGGAAGTCGTTTCGCCAATTCCACCATAAGTTGCGCGTTGTAAGCGCCGCCGCCGCACACAAATACTTCACAAGCTGAACGGGTAAGTTGGTTGATATCTTTCGCAATTGATTGCGCAGTTAAAGCGAGTAATGTGGCTTGAATATCTTCAATTGAACACGCTTTTTGAGCTATTTCAGCATTCAACCAATTCAGATTAAACGCTTCTCGCCCGGTGCTTTTAGGTGGCAGTTGGGTGAAGAAGGGGTGTGCAAGTAGGCGACTCAATAATTCTAAATCCAGATTTCCTGATGCCGCCCAATCACCATTGGCATCGTAAGCTTTACCGAGATGTCTTAACGTCCATGCATCCATCAAAACATTGCCTGGACCGGTATCAAAACCAAGGGTTTCGCCAGATTGTGGCAGCCAGGTAATATTCGCCATTCCGCCAATATTGACGACAACTCGATCAACGGTGTGGCTACGAAATATCGCCTGATGAAATGCCGGTACCAATGGTGCGCCATGGCCTCCCGCCGCCATATCGCGCCGGCGAAAATCTGCAACTGTGGTGATTCCAGTATGCTCGGCGATGATGTTGGGATCGCCTATCTGCAAGGTAAATGGAAATTCCAACGAACCTGGCGGACGATGGCGAATGGTTTGCCCATGGCTGCCGACAGCTTTTATTTGCTTTGGATTTAAATTGAGTTTGGTGAGAAGCTGATTAATGCTTTCGGCAAAAAGCTTTCCTAATTGCACATCAAGCTGACCTAATCGATCAATTTCATTATCGGCGGGAGTAGATAAGGCGTGAATTTGTTGGCGAATATCAGCTGAGAGCGGCAGCGAATGGCTGCCAATTAAACGAGTTTTATTATCTGCAAA
>Ga0247741_1000986_pt1 | contig 15735 bp, 12 predicted proteins | sample UWRJL213509R2_FD_180945 | JGI IMG/M metagenome (GOLD analysis project Ga0247741, IMG submission 180945) | Plant litter microbial communities from Arlington Agricultural Research Station in Wisconsin, United States - UWRJ-L213-509R-2 | ecosystem: Environmental > Terrestrial > Plant litter >... | reverse complement strand
CGATGTGGATCTCGGCACCATCACCGCGAACCTCGGAGACCTGGTTACGGTCACCGGCACCGTGGTTGACTGCAATAATGCACCGGTTACAGATGGCTGGGTGATCATGAAGATCGCGAATGTAACCTGGCGTATGCCGGTCGATAATGGAAATATTAATTTCTCAACAACTACCTGCAGCAATATGAATTCTACTTACACCGCGGTAAATTGGGGCGGCAGCCAGCAAGGCCTCTCAAAAAATATTACGCTTGTGGCAGGAGTAAACAACCTGGGTACGATACAGGCCTGTGGGGTAAGCACCGTCGGTTTTCTGGATTATTCGATCGACAATGGCCCTACCATACACCTTACTCCGGAGCGGGATGTCCAAAAAATGATCGCTTCTTTTGACGGCCTGTCAACGAATATTATTACAATAGATCGCGATGGCAACGCCCAACCTAATATGGCATTCGAATTCAACGGTGGTTCTTCCATCGGTACAGCACATGCCGCCACTTTATTTGCATCGCGGGGGTTTCCTACAGGCAGGGCCAATACCCTTAATGCACCCTACACGCCATTGGCAGTTACGATTACAGAATTTGGCGAAACAGGTGGCTTTATAGCAGGATTTTTTGACGGCCATGTACAGGATGAAGGCGATCTTACAGATCACCGGGTTAAATGCTCCTTCAGGGTACGAAGAGAAGGATTTTAATTAACCATATCTTACAGAAATTATTAACCCATTATCATTTTTTAAGCAAACCCATTAAATGACAGAAGCAGAGATCATAAAAGGTTGCGTCAATAAAAATCAGGTTTGTCAGCGCCTTTTATACGAAAGATTTGCGGCCAAAATGCTATCGCTCTGTCAGCGTTATTCAAGGGATCAGCAGGAAGCGAAAGATATTACGCAGGAAGGGTTTCTCAGGGTTTTCGATTGTGTTCATCAGTTCAAATTTGAGGGAAGTTTTGAAGGATGGGTTACCCGGGTGTTTGTAAGCGTTGCCACCAGGCATGCCAGCAAAAGAAAGATCATTTTCAGCGATGTGGAAGAATCGGAAGCAGATATCACGATGGTAGATCCTGCGGTAGTTTCAAAATTATCGGAAGAAGAAATTCATAAGCTGATCAACCGTATGCCCGAAGGGTACAGGCTTGTATTCAATCTCAACGTGATTGAGGGGTATAGTCACGATGAGATCGGGCGCCTGCTTGGCATCCAGGCATCCACCTCCCGTACCCAACTCACCAAGGCACGCAGGGCGTTGCAGTCATTGATTTTAAAACAGTTTAACGTAGTACTAATATGACTAATCAGGAGTTTGATGATATCATAAAAAACAAGGCGCAACAACGCGATGCGGAAGTGCCGGAGGATATCTGGGAAAATATTGTGGAACGAAAAAAGAAAAGACGAATTCCTTTTTTCTGGTGGATGTTCCTGTCATTGTTAGTGGCAGGAACCGGTGTTGTATGGATCATCCATTCCCGGGCAGGAAAATCAACCATGGCACTGGCTGAGAAAAATAATACCGAAATACAGAAGGCAACGCAACAAACTGCTGGCATTGATAAAACAGAAAATAACGGAGCTAAACAAACGGTTGGTTCAATTACAACGGCTTCGCAGAAAACAAATGATTCTATAGTTGCTGTTGTCGCAGGTACAAAAAAAGAAAAAGTCTTTACTAAGCTTCAACCTGAAATCAATCCAATTAATACAGATGTTTTAACTGAAAAATTGTTGGAAAGTAGCAGTCGTTCAAAAAGTATTGCTGTAAAAAAAGCGGGCAAAAGCAGCTTAAAAAATATAGGTATTGAACACAGCAATGAAGTAGCTGAATTTTTTCCTTCGAAACAAAAGCCTGTAAAAGAGCGTAAAGTATTCAAAGAAAAAGATCTGATCGAGGAAAATGAAAATATGTTACCAGTTATTGCAAAAAACAAACAAGCTTCCGATCCTGATGTAGTGACCGAAAATATTGAGGATAATAAAACGGCTGTAGTGGCGCAAAATAATACCACGGATTCTTCTCAAATAAAAACAACTTTATTGCTGCCTGAAGACAGCACTAAGAAAAAAGAGAAACCCTTGATAGCTGCTGTCGCGAAGAAAAAAACAGCTTCCCATAAAAAACCCGGAATGAAAATCGAATTTGCCGTTTCGCAGATATTGCCCGTGCAGCAATATAAACAGCCGCTTCAAACCAGGCGGCTGGTGACTCAACCCGACCTGACCTCTGAATTCGTTTCCGATAAGATATCAACAAGGATCGAATCGGGCACTGGTTTTTCTGTTGGAATTGTTAAGCCGATCAATAAAAGATGGAGCCTTGGTGCAGGTATCCAATATCTTCAGTTTACGGAATTGCTGGAGTTGTCTGGCGTGGAAACAAATTCCGATGTCAACTCCATACGCAAAACGAAGACGATCATTGAGGGCAGAAATGTTTACTACAATGTTACCGTGCCCGTATTTGTCCATTATTCTTTCGTCAAACAAAGAAAATGGAACGCCGCTTTGAGGGCAGGCGTATACCTGGATGTTTCGAGAAAATACCACAATGATATCCCCGGCAATTTTGAAAATATTTATATCACCGGTATTCAACCTTCTGCTTCAAAAAATAATATCGGTGCGGATCTTTTTGCAGGCTTCCATCTATCCGGCGCCCTTTCAAAAAGATATGAGTGGTTTGCAGAACCTGCTTTCCGCTACAACCTTAGCCGCTACAATTCAAGTACTTTATCATTCAATAAAAAAATTCACAAGCCGACTATTTCTATCGGGTTGGCTTACCAGTTGCGCCGGTAGGTTTTTCTGAAAACTCTAAAAAGCCGCGAAGGTTTATCACCCACCGCCATTGAGGCGGGACAGGCGGAGAGAACCAAAGTAAATAGAGTTTACGCAGAGTTATTCGTAGCGATAAACTCTGCGTAAACTCTGCCCCTCATGTTCTCAGCGCCTGTCCCAATGGAAGTAGGCGAAAATATACAAAATAGAAACTTTGTATATTTATGATGAACAAACTGCCCATGAAATTTATTGCTTACACATTTCTCTTCTTTGTCATCCTGTTGATGTCCAACTTTAATGCATGCTCACAAGACAGTACTGCAAAAATGAAAACCTGGGTAAAAGACGACAAAGAATTTCCCGGAGGCCAGGCTGCCTTGGAAAAGTATCTTATAAATAATATTGACACCACAGTACCCATCCGTAATAAAGCAAAAAAGGGCACGTACAATGTTGTCGTCAGGTTTATCATTTCAAAAGATGGTATAGTATCAGATGTTACACCTGAAACAAGATATGGATATGGAATGGAAGAAGAACTTGTCAAGGCGATCAAAAAATATTCGACATGGAATCCTCCACGTTGGAAACCTGCACCACAAAATGCTAAAACGGAAATTATGTTCGTCAGGCAATCGTTCGTGTTTTTTGTTCCGGGGAGAAAAGGTTTCTTTGGAAGGTTATTTGGTAAACATTAATAGTTGATCCCGGTACTCCGCTATTGTTGGTAATATCGCCAACCGACTTTTTTCACCGGAGAGAACGAGAGTAAATAGAGTTTACGCAAAGTTATTCGTAGCAATGAACTCTGCGTAAACTCTGCCCCTCATGTTCTCTGCGGTCACAGGAAAAACTTCTTCGTGCATTCGTGGCCAACCTCAAAACCTTATCTGCGAGGTAATTCCCCAAAATACAATATCCTTCCCGGATCCTGCGGCTTTCAGATATTTCCCACTGTCAAACCAGGTAAATTCTCCACGGAAATATAAAAAGGGATTTGGAGTATAGATCAGGTCTGCCGTGAGCTGCTGCCCGATGGCATTGTACGGATTGTTTTTGCCGGTGTAAATAAGCGAAACCCCTGGCGTGTAGATCCCGTCATTCTTGCTGTATCTCCAAAATATATCGTAATCCGTTTCCAGCGTTATTTTTTTTGTCAGTTGAAATGCCAGGGACGGATGTAGATCCGCCAGATTCGCCGGGCCGATGATAGATGCCAGCCCGAAATATCCTCCACGTGGAAAGAGCGGGTTGAACGTTTGTAATTTGTCATCCGAATAATGTGCGTCACCGCTGATGAATTCTGCTTTCAGCCCAAACTCGGGATGCGTAGGCACTCCGGTAAGTTTATAGGCGGCATTCATGGAAGCTGTCCATGCACGAATATTTTTTGTGCCGAATTTTCCCAATTGATATACAGCCTCCATATCATATTTGAATCGGGCATCGCCGCCCCAAAGCCTGCTACCTATTGAATGACGGATCTCCCTTCCTGAGCCATCATCAAAAGAAACCTGTCGTTTCCATAAACCGAAATAATACAGGTCGATGTTTTTGAATACCGGCACTTTATTCTTTACGAGATAAGCGCCCCAGAATTTTGTATCCTTATTAAATCCATCATTGAACAATCCCTTTTTCGCTTTTACAAAATGGCTGAAAAATGTTTCCAGTAAAAAATTCTTTTTCGAAAAAATAATTTTTGCCGCATCAAACGATTGCCGGTTATTGGGCCCTTCCCTTACGGATATCAACCGTTGCGATCCATACGAAAACTCTTGCCGGCCAAGCCGGAACGAAAGTATTTTATTTCCCGAACTGACCTCTGCAAATGCCTGGTGTACTTCCAGCGGGTCTTCATCCAACGGACTGGTAACTGGTTTCCCATTTACCATGCTGCTTTGCAGTTGCACAAATGCCCTGAAGTTTTTTCCCCGGCGAAAGTCGGCGTGCAACAACAAACGCGAAAACAAATACCCATCATTATCTTTCGGCACATCGCCCCATTGTTCGTTTTGAATATTAAAATATTGGTAACGGATATCCCCACCAAAACTCACATAGGTTTTTTTATCTTTCGACAATGGCTGAAATTTCATTTTCGTATACCAGTTACCGTTAGTGTCACCCGCCAGGTAACTAAAGTCATCTTCGTACCGCAGATTTTTAAATACAGGTTTATGCTGCGCCGAAACCAGCGCGGCATAAACCATGCATATTATTATAAAAAAAACACTTTTCATTTAAACTCATTTTCTCTGCGAAACCTCTGTTTTCTCTCGTTCTCTGCGGTGAAGCCTTCACTAACGATCAAACAACCCGCCACCCGCCACTCATCTATACTACAGAGAACAACAGGAACAGTCGTTTCGCAGAGTATACTCAATTCGTGTATTCTGTTTCAATCCGTGTGATCACTTTGCAAAAAAATCCATCAGCCCTTTCAACACCTGGTCCGTCTGCTCCTGCACGATCCAATGCCCCGACCCGCTGATCTTTGTTTCGGATACATTTTCCGCCACTAACCTCGAATGCGTAGCCAGGAACGGCGCGCTGAAATATTCGCCACCCATCGCCAGCAAAGGCATTTTCAATTTATGTTTCATGAACTCATGATTGTCTTTCACATCCTGCGGGAAATCTCCAAACCAGCGGAAAGCTGCTGTAGTTGTACCTTTTACAGCAAATGCCCGGATGAATTCATCCGCTTCTTCTTTGGTGAACGGATCTTTTACATGCCCTACCTGCGGCCAGAAATCTACCAGGAATTCACGTTCTTTTCCAGCAACAAGATCACCGGCGATAGGCCTTGCAAAAAATCCAAAATGCCAGACTGTTGTCGAAACGTCGTGCCACACCGGTTCTACGCCGGGAATCAACGCATCCAGCAAGGCAAGCTTTTTTACTTCATTGCCAAACTGGGCCGCATACGCATACGCCACCATCAGCCCGATATCGTGCCCCACCAGGTTGATGCTATCATACCCCAGTTTTTTTACCAGCTCATGGATATCCGTCGCCATTGTTTTTTTATCATAACCATTGGCTGGTTTGTCCGATTCTCCCATGCCCCGCAGATCGGGAGCGATCACAGTAAAATGTTTCGACAGCTCCGGCAACAGCCTGTTCCACATATACCAGTTTTGTCCGAAGCCATGCAGCAGCACCAATGGCGCTCCCTGGCCGCCGCTTACATAATGAATATTTACTCCATTCACCTGGGCAGTGCCGTGTTTGAAATTGGAAGGAGGCTGAGCCGGGGCGGACGTAGAAGTACTTTGCTGGGAAGTGGTATCGGCTGAGGTTTTTTTTGTCTCAGTTGAAGATGGGTTGCTGCAGGAAGAAAAAATTGCCGCGGAGATCAATATGAAAACGGCCTTCGGCCATTTAAAGAAATGATAGGATGAAACCTGTTGCATGTTAGTTTGTTTTAAAAGTGAAGTATAAAATGCTTTTGTGAAAAGAAATTATTTCGCCGCCGCTTCAATTACCGCCGCTACTGCCGCGGCATTCACCATGAACAAAACATGGCTTCCTTTCAGTTCCGTCACCCTTGCGTTGGCTCTTTTGTACATCGTCCTTTCAATTATGGGGTTGATACTTTTATCTTCTGTCGCCACGATCGCCCAGGAAGGTTTTGTTTTCCAGGCTACGGTGCTCACCGGTGTGATGAATGCTTTGGCAGCGATAGGGTTTTGCGAAGCCCACATGAATGCAGCTTTTTTCTTCGTAACATCCGCGGCAAAACCTGCGTGAAATTTTGCGCTGTCGTAATAGATCAGGCCATTTTTATCCGGGGGAAGAATGCCGTTTTCCGGGGCTGGCGGCGCTGTTTTTACAAGGTCCAATGTTGATTCGCCTGCATCAGGAGCAAATGCCGCTACATACACAAGGCTTTTCACATTGGCATGAAGTCCCGCTTGTGTGATCACAGTGCCGCCCCAGGAATGGCCTACCAAAACTGTTGCGCCATCCTGTTTGTCGAGCGCACGTTCGGTTGCCGCCACATCGTCTTCCAATGAAGTGAGTGGATTTTGCACAATGGTCACATGGTAACCCTTGTCAGATAAAATATTATATACGGCTTCCCATCCGGAGCCATCCGTAAAAGCGCCATGTACCAGTACGATATTTTTTGCCGGTGAAGAGGCTTGCGCAAAAATTTGAGCCGGCGAATAAAGAGCGAGCGCCAATGATAACAACGAGCATAGTTTTTTCATTTTGTAAAATTTATAAATTGAAAATATTGAGCAGGTGAATTCAGCAGGAAGAAAACCCGGTTAAAGATTTTCTGTGTTCATACCAAGCGGATGCCAATAATGCAAACCCTTGTCAATCATGCATCACAATAAAATTCTAATTTATCTCCACCACGAAATGTCGTGGAAACAATAAAATAGTACGAGAAATTTACTGTTATAATTATCCTTTTGGAAGCCGAAAGCTTGATGAATAAAAGCTTTGCGAAGATTTTTTTCTTAAACGGAAAGCTTTTGCAAAAATTATAAACTAACTTGTTCAGCGATCTCAACCGGGGTAGACCATGACCAAAATACTGCTGATCATATCAATCTTTTTCCTTTCGGTGCGCCCGTGTTTCAGCCAATGGCCGGTACTCGAAACCCGGGAAGATGCATGGCGCCAATTGAAAAAAGATCAGCCGGATAGTATCCGCCAATACAGCTGTAATTTCCTGGCAACATTTTATTTCTTTCGTTCAGGGTATGAACCCAAAATGATCGACAGTAGTTTTTATTACAGCCGAAAAGCGGTCTACATGGGAGATTCTTTGAACATCAAAAATTCGACGCTGACCAATGAAAGCCTTTTTTTGCTGGCGCAGGCTTACCTGCATATTCGCAACCTGGAAGTATCCAGGCTCATCTTTTTGCAGGTAGTGAATAATTACCGCAGGGCAAGTGATAAACTGAACGAGGCCCGTATCTGGCGCCGTATCGGAAAAGAATATTGGATAAAGCATACTGCATTACTTTCTGTACCCGCTTATTTCGATAGCGCCATCCTGTTATTTGGCCAGGCAAAAGCATCCGGCGAGAGATCAGAAGTCATTTTCGACAAGATGAATATGCTCTCCAGCCTGGGCAATACCGCCGCTGCAGGCGAGGAACTGAAAAACCTGCTGGCAGAAAGTATCGTGAATGATTCCGCTAATTATTCGCTGATATATTCTATGCTGGCGAAACAAAACCGCTATGAGGGGAACTTGAATATTGCGCTGGGCTATGCTTTAAAAGCTATGAGGCATGCGCTCAACAAAACTCCCGGATGGAGAATGCATAATTATTACGGGGAGCTGGCGCAGATATATCAAGACCTGGGGGAAGTACAGCAAAGTATTTATTGGTATAAAAAATGTATCACCGAAAGGCAGGATGACAGGATCAATTTATTGGCCTATTACCGTACCATCTCCATGTTGATGGTACAGATGATAAAAGCGGGAAAGGCAAAAGAAGCGCTGGAAGTATTGAAAGAATTCTCGCAACGCCGGCCACCCAAAAGCCATGAGCAAAAAGGTTCCCTTGCGCAAAGTTTTGCTTATTGTTATGCTGCGCTCAGGCAATTCAAACCCGCTGAAACAAAATTTCTTGAAATGAGCCGGGAGTACAGCGATTGCGAATTCGGATCGGAATTCACTTTCATCGCCAATTACGATGTTGCGAAATTTTACGTTGATTTCAATGAGTTCGAAAAGGCAACTCCTTACCTTGCTACCGCAAAACATGTAGGCGAGTCTTCTGTACACCGTACCAGGGATCTTTATCTGCTGCTCTTCAAGGCCGACTCTGCAAAAGGAAATTTTCAATCCGCCATACAATATTATCAACGGTATAAACTGCTGAATGACTCGATCTTTACTGAAGCAAAAAGCAAACAGATCAACGAACTGATGATCCAATACGAATCGGAGAAAAAGGACGATAATATCCATATCCTCGAAAAAGAAAGTTCATTGCAACAGGCAAAAATCCTGAAGGCTAACCAAACCCGCAATTGGGTATTGGGTGCGGTGTTGCTGCTGTCGGTCATCATTGGTTTGTTGTTGCACAATTCCCGGATAAAACAACGCACCAATAAACAACTTCGCCTTCAGCAGGAAGAGATACGGGAACAAAATACTTCGCTGCAACATCTGGTAGAAGAAAAAGAATGGCTGATGAAAGAGATCCATCACCGGGTAAAAAATAATTTCCATACCGTCATCGGTTTACTCGGCACACAATCAGGTTATCTCAAAAACCGGGAAGCGATAGATGCAATGGCCGAGGGGCAGCAACGCATCCAGGCGATGTCGCTCATTCACCAGAAATTATATCAGTCGGAAAACATGTCAGATATCGATATGCCTGATTACATACATGAGTTGGCAGATTACCTGCAGGATTCACTGGATCCCGGACGGCGGGCCCGTTTTCATTTTACGCTTGATCGCATCAGCCTTGGCGTGTATCATGCGGTGCCCCTCGGGCTGATATTAAATGAAGCCATCACCAATGCAATCAAATATGCATTTCCCGGAGGAAAAACGGGAAATATCCATATTTCATTTACAAATAAAACAGCAGAGGAGCTGGTGCTCGAAATTTCGGATGATGGAAACGGATTGCCCGAAGGTTTTGACAACAGTTCGTCCACCATGGGAATGAACCTGATGCGTGGGTTGGCAAAAGACATCGATGCAAAGTTCAGTATCGAAAGCGCAGAAGGCACAAGAGTAAAAGTGATGTTCAATTATGCTGATATGCGAAAAGACAAACGGGTATCATTAAAAGAAACAAGCCAGTCATGAATAAAAAAATATTGATAGTAGAAGACCAGTTTGTGGAAGCGGATTATCTGCGGATGCTGCTTACAAAGGCGGGATACACCGTTTGCGAAATTGCCCGCTCCGTGCCCGAAGCATTGCAGGTGATCAAAACAGAACATCCTGCGTTGGTGCTGGTAGATATTTTTCTCAAAGGAAAACTAACCGGCATCGATCTTGCCCATCAGTTAAAGGAGGATGGTATTGCATTCATTTATCTTTCAGCCAACTCCAATGAAGAAATACTTAAAGCTGCGAAAGCAACCGAGCCTTATGGTTTTTTGGTAAAACCTTTTCGCGAAAAAGATCTGATGATAGCGTTGGAGATCGCTTTCTATCGCCACGAACAAAGTACGGAAGCCCTGTGGCGGGTGGAAATGAAAGTTCAAAAAACACTGAACACAATCGCGGCCACAGAAGGCAACTGGACGAATAAACTCAATGCTACCGCAGCTGCATTGCAGCAATACCTTCCTTTTGATTGCCTTGCGGTAAAATTCAGGCCTTCGGCAAACGATCGTTTTTCCGGCTGCCTTTTTCTTCGTATCGGCTTCGATGAATACCAGGCCATCGGCATCGAAGAGCTGTCGGTGATATCAGGATTGAAAAGAGAAGCGATCGTACAGGTGCTTGAAAATACACCTCCCGATGATACCGCAGGCTGGTATAATGGAACTGAGTTCACGGAATTGTTTGCCACACACCCGATGAAAAAGCTGATGGCGGAAACATTTGATTTTGGTTCCAACCTGGTCTTTCCATTAATGTCTTCGGGAGATTTTCATTTTTCTTTTAGTTTCTTCCGCAAAATAGATGATGGGTATAATGCTGAAAAATTCCACTCACTTTTTCGCCTTCAGCAATCACTTCAGGCGGTGGTGAACAGCATTCCCGAAGCGCAGAAATCCGTTGCTTTGTTGATGCAGTACCAGGCTGATAAAACTCCTGCCGCCCGGAAACGAACTGCCCCGCATTTTTGTGATATCATCGGCAACAGTCCGGCTTTACTGCATATGCTCGACCTTGTGAGCCAGGTGGCATCATCCGATACATCGGTGCTGGTGTTGGGCGAGAGTGGCACCGGAAAAGAAAAGATCGCTGATTGTATTCATGCAGGTTCTACCCGAAAGAGCAAACCGTTTGTAAAAGTGAATTGTGCTTCGCTACCGGCTTCATTGATCGAGTCGGAATTATTCGGCCACGAAAAAGGCGCTTTTACAGGAGCGATGGACAAGAAGATCGGCAAATTTGAACAGGCGAACAACGGCACTATATTTTTGGATGAAGTGGGTGAACTGCCCTTGGATATGCAGGTAAAATTGCTGCGGGTATTACAGGAAAAAGAAGTGGACAGGGTTGGCTCATCAGCAACCATCAAATTGAATATCCGGGTAATTGCCGCTACCAACCGCAACCTTGAAAAAGAAGTGGCTGCGGGAAGATTCAGGCTGGACCTGTATTACAGGCTGAATGTTTTTCCAATCCTATTGCCTCCGCTTCGTGAACGCATTGATGACATTCCTTGCCTCGCAGCTCATTTTATAGAATCCTTTAACCGGAAAACAGGGAAGACTATCCGGGGTATTTCTGATAAAGCCGCTAAAAAATTAGCTTCCTACAACTGGCCGGGGAATATCCGTGAGTTGGAAAATCTTATAGAACGCAGTATATTATTGACTACTACACTAATGATAGAAGATGTGTACCTGCCTGAAAATAAAAGCGAAATAACCGTATTTGAATCCCGTACTAAAACGATGGAAGAAAATGAACGGGATCATATTTTAGCGGTGCTGAAAAAATGTAATGGAAAGATCTGGGGTGCCGGTGCCGCAGCAGAAATGCTGAATATTCCGCCGACTACATTGAAGTCGAGGATGAATAAACTTGGGATTAAAAAGGCTTACTATAGTGACTAAGAATAATTAAGAATGTTTTTCTGTTTGGGATGTGTGGGTATTAGATGAGGTTGATGTTTTTATCGAAAACATTCCTGTACCATATATTGGATTTTTTTTGCATTATCTCTTACCGTATCTCCGGCTGAAGGGTATTTTGAAAACATGAAATGTAAATTCAGTATTTTTGCGTAAATTTTTTTCTATGGGTTTCGAGCATATCAGGAACGCGGATTGTACACATTGCGCCCGGCGTTTTACCAACGTCTTCTGCAACCCTGCCTACGATTCGGTAGCCGAGATCAATAAGGAAAAAGTTTGCACAGCCTACAAAAAAGGAGAATATATCTTTAAAGAAGGTACCCGTCCGCATGGTGTATTCTGCGTAAATGTTGGAAAAATAAAACTGGTAAAATCCGGCGATGATGGCCGTGAGCATATCATCCGGCTGGTAAAACCAGGTGACCCTTTAGGATACCGGTCCATGCTCAGCGGCGATAAATACAATGCTTCGGCGATAGCGCTGGAGAACTGTGGTGTTTGTTTTATTCCAAAAGAATTATTCCTTGGCATCCTTCAAAAAGACAGCCAGCTCTCATTTGAAATGATGAAGCTACTTTCTGACGATCTTAAAAAAGCAGAACTGCAATTGACGCATCTTGCCCAGAAGCCGGTAAGGGAGCGGGTGGCGGAAGCAATCTTGTTTATTAAAGAAACTTACGGCTACGAAGAAGATGGTCAAACCATCAATGCAACTTTCAGTCGTGAAGATATCGCCAACATTGTTGGCACTGCCAAAGAAACAACCATCCGTCTTTTATCAGAATTCAACAAAGACAAGATCATACAACTTTCAGGCAAAAAAATTTCCATCCTCGATTTGCCTAAGCTCGTTAGCTCGGCGAATATAACAGATTAATGCTTGTTTCCGTCTTTCCGGCAAAAAATAGATGATAAAAATCATCTTTCCCGCCAGCAAACATCATAGAATCCCCCATCACATTCCTGCAATTTTACCATCTTAAAAGAAATGTATGGTAACAGACCGCCTGTATTCCCTGCAGCAGCTGCAGCAATCACACGCACTCCGATTCATGGACGATCTGATAAAGGAAGTATATCCATTGCTGTTTGAGCAATTGTACACGATCCAGTCGAAATTCGTGCTGCTTGATAGCAGCAACAAAGCCATACAGGTAGCGCTTTCCGAAAAGATCGGCCTGGAAATGGATGCTATTTACAGCAAAGAAAAACTCGTATTGTTCCCATTCATCCGTACCCTGCATTCGCGGCAGCAAAAAAGCGAATCCTGCAAACCATTTAAAAATGTGAAGCTGCATTATTCTTCCATGTTGTCGCTTCTTACAGAGTTGAAAGCCAGCCTGGCTGGGGAAGAAGAGAGTCAGGCCGGCGGAGCTATCAGCCAGGTTCAGCAAAGCCTGAAATCTTTTGAAAAAAAACTGGTGATGCTGCAGATCACTAAAGACAAATATTTGTTTGCACATTTCCGAAGTTGCCAGGGATGTAAAATCGATAACGCATGATGGTTGCTCCTGTTATGGCGAAAGCTACATCCTGCGCACATTGTGGTGAACCGTGCAAACCTGCGATTGCCAGCTCGTTGCAATTTTGCTGCGCCGGTTGCCAGGCCGTATACAGTTTGCTAAATCGCGAAGGCATGTCAGAATATTATTGCCTGAATGAAACACCGGGAGTTACCATAAAGCCTGCACTTGCTGGCAAATTCGATTTTTTAAATGAACCTGAAGCCATCGCAAAACTGGTCAATTTTAAAGATAATAATTGCACCCGTGTAAGTTTTTACCTTCCACAGATCCATTGCAGTTCCTGTATCTGGTTGCTGGAAAATTTACAAAAAATAAACCCCGCCATTTATAGCAGCCGTGTAAATTTTATGAGTAAAACGGCGACAGTAAATTTTAACCACCAACTCATCGGTTTGTCCGAAGTAGCATCGTTACTGACTTCAGTTGGATACGAGCCGCACATTGACCTTAGTGACGAAAAAGAAAAAGATAAAAACACTTCAATAAAAGTATGGTGGAAACTTGGCCTTACGGGTTTTTGTTTTGCCAATATCATGCTCATCAGTTTCCCGGAATATCTTGGGCTCGACTACGCCGCTGATCCGCTGCTGACGAATTTTTTCCGATACATCAACTTGTTGTTATCCATCCCCGTATTATTGATCGGTGGCCGTGAATTTTATGCAAATGCTTTCAATGGTTTTCGGCAGAAGCAAATAAATATTGATGCACCAATTGCACTTGCCATCAGTATCACTTTTTGCCGGAGTGTAGCCGAGATATTGAACGGTACTAGTGGAGGCTATCTCGATAGCATGAGCGGCATTATTTTTTTTATGCTGATTGGGCGAACACTGCAACAGCGAACATTCTCACAACTCGAATTCAACCGTGGCTATCGCGCTTATTTTTCAGTAAATGTTACCGTACTAAAAAATAAAAAAGAGGTGGCTAAAAAAATCAATCTTGTAGAAAAAGATGACCTGCTTTTGTTGCGTCATCTCGAGATTGTTCCGGTAGATTGTATACTCAGTAAAGGTAACGCCTTGATCGACAATAGTTTTGTTACCGGCGAATCTGTTCCGCTACAAGCTCGTATCGGCGATATCATTTATGCCGGAGGCAAAATTTCCGGCGGGAGCATAGAGGCTATCGCCATACAACCTTTCAAACAAAGCAGCTTTACCCGGCTTTGGGAAAATGCCGCTTTTGCAAAAGAAGAAAATAATCCTGTTTCGTTCGTCACCATTATCAGCCGTTATTTTTCGCTGCTGCTTTTATCTATTGCTGCAGCGGTTTTTATCTATTGGAAAATAAATGATCCGGCCAATGCATGGAATGCTGCAACTGCAGTGTTGATTGTTGCATGCCCTTGTACATTGTTATTATCCGCCTCCTTTTCTTACGGATTCATTATGCAGTTGCTGGCTTCAAGAGGGATTTTTTTTAAGAATACTGCCGCAATAGAAAAACTGGCTGCAGCCGATAAGATTGTGTTTGATAAAACCGGTACACTTACAGAAACTCAAGGCAGCGTTAAGTTTGAAGGGGATCCACTTACGATTTGGGAACGAAATATTTTTCTTTCTTTACTCCGTCAATCCATACATCCGCTTTGCAGGGCGGTAACAAGCTCTGCAAACTTTTCACCGGTGCCAATAAGATATTGCCGCGAAATACAGGGCGCAGGAATGCTCGGAAAAGTTGATGGAAAATTATACAAGGCAGGAAGTGCCGTATTTGTAAAGGCAACGGCTGGCGGTAATGATAAAAGCCGGATCTATTTATCAGTGAATGAGGAGATCCGTGGAAGTTTTATCATCACCAATTCCCTTCGGGAAGGAATGGGTGATATGCTTTCTTCAATAATTGAATATGGGCCTGGCTTATTGAGTGGCGACAACCAATCTTCACTAAGCCAGATGCAGCAAATATTTCCGGCGGGCGCTTCTTTACTGTATGATCAATCGCCGCAACAAAAACTCGATCATATCCAATACCTGCAAAAGCAGGGAAACAATGTGTTGATGATCGGCGATGGCCTTAATGATGCAGGTGCATTGAAGCAGGCTGATATAGGGATCTCTTTGGTAGAAGATGTCTTTTCGTTTACCCCTGCCTGTGATGCAGTGATGAATGCTTCATTGCTGCGGCATTTGCCGGCAGTGTTGAAGGCTGCTAAAAATGCCAGAATACTCATTGCAACATTGTTCGTTTTTTCTTTGTTGTACAATACGGTTGGCATCTGGTACTCCGCCACAGCACAAATGGCGCCTATGATCGCGGCTATCTTAATGCCTGCATCTTCCATCAGCGTTGTGCTGCTATCTGCCTTGGGCACCTGGTACATTGGTAAACAGATGCGGCTTACAAAAGCTGATAAAAATCATCTTCTGACCTAATCCATGACATTTTACAGGCAATCGGCCTGGAATACTTTTGATCACTCAAAATCATCTACACATGACCGTTATGATCGTTCTCCTTTCTGTTAGCCTCAGCGTCGGGATTTTTTTTCTGCTGGCTTATCGCTGGAGCGTGAAGAATGGCCAGTTTGAAGATGACCAGGCACCCGCTTACCGCATTTTTTTCGACGACAAAAAACAACAACCCAAATAACACTTATGCAGCCAGAAAAGTTCTATTATGACAACAAGATCGTTAAACAGTTTGGAA
>Ga0247741_1000985_pt1 | contig 15745 bp, 23 predicted proteins | sample UWRJL213509R2_FD_180945 | JGI IMG/M metagenome (GOLD analysis project Ga0247741, IMG submission 180945) | Plant litter microbial communities from Arlington Agricultural Research Station in Wisconsin, United States - UWRJ-L213-509R-2 | ecosystem: Environmental > Terrestrial > Plant litter >... | reverse complement strand
TTGTTGGACACGACTGATTTCCAGAGCAGCAGCGAGTCTTCTAGGCGGTTCACACGGGGATCCTGAAAGTTAAAAGGACATTTGAATCAGCGAACCCACTCTCCGAAATCGGCATGGTCGGTGGATGGTGGTTCTCACCTCAGTCAGAACCTATTATAGCATGTCAGTTACACCACGTCCAAAATAAGCCATCTCGGCGGGGGTGCTTACCTGGTCGAAAACGGATATCGGAGCGAGGAAGATGATCGCGTTGACTGGAATGGATATGTTCAATATTCGAGTTGCTAAAAATCGAGAATAAATTGCGCACCATCCTCAAAATACGGTGCCCAAGCCTGCCGTTGATTTCGGGCACCACCTACATCGTATATGCGCCATTCCACGCCCCTATTACTGCCAGATGGTATGGAGAAAGTATGTTCGACAACACCCATCGTCTTCAGCCGTGCCTTTAGCACGTCCGCTAGAACGTCCGTATAAGTATACAGGGGTGAGGTGTAGAATGTAGAACGTACAATCGGTTGGAATGTATTTTTTGGCTGTTATCCTCGGGATTTCATCGAGATAGCTAGAGACAGAGTGAGACATCGTTAGAAAGAAATATGAAATACGCACAATCCACTGCTTTCCTCCAGCCTCAGCCTCTTCTCATGCAATCGCTTCTTAACCTGAGGATCCCGCCACATATCCTGCATCGCCGGGGCACAGGCGTTGAGCGTATGCACGGGGTCATCGGGATCTTCCCACCACCCCTCGATTTCTCCGGTATGTGCGCTCTTGGGGCTCTTCGATTTACTCCCAAGCGTAAACGCCTTTTTCCAATTCGTAGACGTGTGCACGGCGATCTCTCTCCCCTTTATGCCGTCTCCATTGCCATTCCCAATGCCGTTGCCGATTGCATTTCCATTCCCTATTCCATTCCCAATTCCGTTCGCGTGGGCATGCGCGTACGAGGCGGAGGTGCTCACCGACCGACTCACGCCTGATGTCGAGGTTTGTTTTTTATGCGGGATCATGATGGTCGGCGATGGACGCCCGTTTTGCTGAGAGAGAGCGAGGGCGGGGAATTTGGAGGGCGGTGTCATGTTTTCGCTGTTGTACAAGTTGGCGTAGTGCTCCCACATGGGGCGGGAGGGGCCGAGGTGGGTGGCTTCGTCTTCGTCGGGGGAGGAGAGGAGGTGGATGAGACGCTCTTCGAGGTCGACAAGGGGTTCGAGGCGGTGTCGGTATGTTTCGTAGTTGGAGACGCGGGTGCCGAGGATAGCGGAGGGTGGGCGACCGCTGGAGGTGATGATGACGGATGCGGTTTCCAGCGAGTCATCGTCGTGGTCATCGAGTGGGTCAACTTCTGGAGCGAGTGCATCGAGTATTCTGTGTATGTGTGAATTATAGTTGTGTTTGGAGACAACTAGAGACGCACCGTCTGATGGACCGCACCAAGTTGAGATAGATAACCGCTCTCCAAGCTATCCGTTCTGCGTGAAAGGCTGATGGTGAATGCAAGAGCTGGAACTCTGAAGAAAATGTCAATATGAGATTCGCCAGACGGCGCCTATGTGCTCACGTTTAAGTGTGGTGCTCTTGCCCGACTCTGATTGTCCGAGAAGGAGGACATTGACCTCTGTCCGTGACTTTTTCCTGTCGTTTCTCTCCTGGCGAATCATCTCATCGATAGAGTCGGATACCTTCTTGGCATCGATCTCTGCCTTGAGCCGAACCTCTCGCTCGACGGGAGACTCATCTGGGGGCGGGAGGAGGGCGGCAGCGAGGGGATCTGAGAGGGTGCGACGACGAGCAGGCGGATGCTCAAGTCTTGCCTTTGGCATGACATGCAGGTTGGTGGTAAGAGTAGAAGGAGAGCTCGAGTTGGGTTAGATAACTTTTTCCCTATAGCATTCTAGCAGACCGGCAGGACACGTGAGTGGGTGCACAGGCAATGTCGTCCGGACAACGGACACTTTAGCAAATATGCCCATTTTCCCAACTCCGATAGCACCTCAACTGGGCGCGTGGGCGCTCGACATAGCCTATAAATGGTCATTTCGAGAAAAAGACCCTGCAAGTGGGAGCGCATTTATTCCTTCGAGGCGATAGCGAGTTGGACAGACGCCCATCGAGCCCTGCAATACCAGGGCACGGTACCGATTTCCACTACATAATTAAGGAACGAGTGGCGTCTCCCTTTATTGTGCTAAAGGACCTACAAAGTCGGGCAAAGACTCGGATGCAGACGATATGCAGCGTTTGACATGAGAAGAAAGCAAAAGTGGTTAGCAACGACGGAGAATTCTGTGTCCAGGCGTCTGTATGCATGTGGACCCTGCTCGGCACGTCCATGCCTTTGTCGATTTGCTGCCTTAGCGCCATGGCCTACGTATGACATCATCCCGACCCTTCTCTCTTCCTTCTCCCATGTTGCTCTTCCTTCTTGCCATCCTCGGCTACACCCTCCGCATCCGTCGCATCTCCTGGCTCGCCCTGCACGGCATCTCCTTCTCCTCGCCCGGCCTCTCCATCACCGTCCGCACCCTCTCCCTGCGCCTCCACATCCCGCGGCCTTCCAACCCCCGATGGGCCACCATCTCCCTTTCCGGAGTCACATCCCGCGACTCCGATTGCACCGTATCCCTCGCCAACGCCACCCTCTCCCTTTGGCTCTTCCCCGTCCTCTTCGGCTTCACCGCCGGCCCATGGGTCACCACCTCCCTCGACGGCTTTTCTGCCTGCGTTTTCTCATCTAAACAGATACCCCGCTGGGTCGATCTCCTCCGCGGCAATATTATATACACCATCCTGGACGGGGACACGATACGCCTCCACAATCTCAAAACGAAGATCTTCTTCAGCGGCTTGACCGGCTCGGAGGAGGGCTACAATGGAGAAGTGGAGAAGCCGGGTGTGAGGCCCGGTGAAGAACATGACGAGATTCGCGTTAGGCTCGCTGCTTCGCAGTGGCATATCATGAATATCCGCCATAGGATGTATAATTTTGGAGAACTAGAGATGGAACTGCGCAGGAGTTGGGTGGATGGCAGAGGGTCGTTTGTCATGATCTCAGAGGGCGGGAGGTGGGTTAAGCTGGCTGCTCATCGCGAGGAAGATTATGCCTATCTCAGAGCTTCGTTCTTCCTGTACGTCCTTTCCTTCTTAACACTTAATCCCAACCTGACAATATAACAGCCGCCTCATTCACGGTATATACAGCTTCCCCTCCAACCTCTTCCGCATCGCACGAGACCCCCTCTCCACCGTCGACATCCTCGTCACGCGATGTGATATAACGTTCGAGAATTTCCAGCTGCGCGATGCGCAGTTATTGAAGGATGCGACTATGAAACTACGACGGGAGTATTCCAAGTACGATGCAGCCTCACCCGGGGTGTTGAAAGATGCGGCTTGGGATATGTTCGTGGATGCTGTGGTAGGTGTTTGTGGGTTGGAGGTGGAGGGTTGATGGCGGACTTTTCTATGAGCTACTAACTGACGGACTGATACTGGATAATAGCACACGCATATATGGACAATCGCATCACGCATATAGGGACAATCGCATCACGCACTCGCATTTACTTACCTTTTGCATTACACACTCGCATTTTGTAGCATAAATCGCATTGGCACCACTCACAAAAAACACGAATGTAGCGCTATCCCATGATCTAGACACCCAATCTTGATATCCTCTTCCTTTCCTCTTCAAAGGGAGAAAAAAACATCCGTGTGGCGCACCGCACCAGTTGGCCCATCTCGTCAATGATCGTCTACATTCCAAAAAAGGATGTATTATCCAAATCCGGAAGTACAAAGTACGACAAACCCTGACGGACTTGTGCCTGGGGGTCTGGGCGTCACCGCCAGAGGTCCTGGGGACTCGCACGATCCCTGATGCACACCAGTGGGACCAATTCAGACTCCACTCGGAGGTCTAGACTCTTGATGCAGGTTGAACGTTGAATTGACTATGACATTGCATTTTAGCGTTACGTTTTGCAACTTGAACTGTGAAGCGAGTCCGGGTCGGGTTTTTAGGGTTTTTTTTTTTCTTCGAGAATCAAGACTTTCGGGTAAATGGTTTATAAGCCCAGAACCCCCCAAACCTACCCATCACGGCCATACATCAAGATCATGATTCAGAGTCGATGCCTATTCTGGCACAACCCGCCGCTCTGTCACCTACTCGTACCTGCTGAGTGCTTTGGGGTCATGTGGCGGCTCAAAGAGGTGGCTACTTGGTGCTAAATGTTGCTATCATAATCGCGGTCGAAGCATTCTTCTTGTCAGAGGCATCAGAGAAGCTCGTCAGTTATCAGGATAAGCTGTATATAAACGCAGGCCAGTGCACATGTACAACGACTACCCTATTCTATTGTACTAGTACCACTCAACATACATGATGTCCAAACCGTCGAAAGACTTCAATATTGCCGTTATAGGTGGTGGGATGAGCGGGCTAGCTTGGTGCGTAAACATTTTTGCAGCACTAGTACGATCATGTCCGTTTATCTTTCTACACACCGGCAGTGCCGCGCGACTTTTACAAGACGGGTTGGACGTCACCGTTTTCGAGGCTGCGGTAAGTAGGACCGTTCACCTTTATGCGCTGTGCGGTTCTACAAAACTAATATGACACGATACAATACAATCATTCCAACAGCACGAATTCGGCGAAATAGGCGCTGGAGTTGGAATTGGCAAGGCTGTTTTCTCCTCTGATATTTCCACTAAATTGAGCACTGCTAACTCTAGGACCAAATGGCATCCGCGCTCTACGAGAACTCGGTCTCCTTGATTCGGTACTATCCAAAGTGGATAGTTCAGCACCTGACATGCGGGGTATTCAGTTCCTTTCGGGAATGGGGGAGCATGAGGTTGTTATTGAGGTACGGTGTGGCATCCTCTCTCACAGAACATTATCTGACGACTTGGATCGATCTCAACAGCCCGAATCGACAGAACTGACTCGTACGGTCAAGGATAAATCTGTTGGAATCTATCGGTAAGCATTACACAAGCGCTCGGGGTGCATTGTCATTCAAGCACTCCCCAGCCCCGATTTTATCGACGCAATCCTGCCCCTCATCGACCCCAAACACACCCAGCTGAACAAACGCTGCATTCGCGTATCAAAAACCCCCACCGGCCGTCACCGCGTCTTCTTCGCAGATGGAACGACGTTCGATGCTGATCTGGTGATTGGCGCTGATGGTGTGAAGAGTAATGTCCGGAAAGCCATCATAGGTGATGTCAAAGCTGGGAAGGTACTGCGCTTCCTGAGCACTTTTTGTTATCGAGCGTTGTTGCCTATGGAGATTTTTGGGGAGGAGAGGTTTAGTGCTGATATTAGGGCGCAGCCGTTTGTTTGGATTGGTCTTGGGAAGGTGCGTTGCTTGGACTCACTGGCATATTAAGTTTATCCACCTGATATGGATTTATTTCGACGGTGTAGTGTCTTGTCACGTATCCTATCAAGGGCGGGAAATTCGTGAGCTACTACGTTTGTTTGGAAGAAATACTCTGTAGATTCCTGATCCACAAAACGTCTTTACAGCTGAACTTGGGAGCATTCGCGCAGCCAAGTGAACTTGGAGATGAAGTCCAACTCCTGCCTGAACGTCCTCAGCCATGGGTCGAATTTGTACCGGCTCAAGAACTCCAGGGTGCATTCAAAGACTGGGGTAACGATCCTCGCAAGATCTTGAGCTACGTCACGAACCCATCCAGGTATTCGATTCATACGGTAGACCCACCATTGGAGAGCTACGTCAAAGATCGTGTGGTTGTCGTCGGCGATGCTGTGAGTTATTCGGCTCGTATTTTGGAAGTTCAGCGTCGTTGAAGTAGATAAAATAAAACAAATAGGCGCACGCAATGACATCCCATCTCGCTGCTGGTGTCGGCCAAGGCTTCGAGGATGTCCGTGTGCTATGTAAATTGCTGACACTTCCAGAGACTAGGAAATCAAACCTCGATGTGCGTAGCCTTGCGTTTTCTCTCTCTCTCCGTTTGGTCATAACAAATCTAACGTCATGAACCTTCAGGATATACTGGGCATCTACAATCAACTGCGACCTCCTCGCGCGAACAAAATTGTAGAAGGAAGTTTAAGAAACGCCAGGACATACTGTAGCTATGGTCCTGGAAAATATAGCGTGGAAGAAATGCATCGCAATACGGCAGGTGTATGGGGTCAGGTGTGGGCGTATGATCTTGAAGCTCCGCTCTCTGCAGCGATTGCAGAAAAGTTCCCGAGATATAGGACCAGTCAGAGCAAGCTATGACACATCTCAAGTATGCAACTCTGCTCACTGAAGCTCTCTTGCTAAATTTATTTAGTGATTTAAATACATGTACCCTTTCATGTTCATACTACAAAAATGGGATCACATTCAACGTGCTTTATCAGACTACTTAATTTAAAGTACATGTACGCCTGAGGTTTAAATATTTGGATGGAAATGAAATTTAAATTTGAAGGACTAGATATAGGGTCTCGCTTGGCCATTCACATATACCTGGTGAACAATTCTCTGAGTGTGTGAAGAAGCGCCGGCGCCTATATATAACTTAGTATAAGTTACCACTTGACTTGACACGTGGACTGTGTGCCATACTAGTAGCACCGATGTAATTCCTCCCACCGTTCGCCTTCAAGCCTCGATGCGACAACGCTCGTCTCACTTAGCAACATGAGAGACTGACCGTTAACGCATTTTGATTGTGTAAAGTGCTTGACGTGGTCCGATGCTCTAGAGGTCCGCGTCGGAGGGATTAGCGAGGGTTTTTGTCATCTCCGCTTTCTAATGATTCCCTTGTGTGCAGTAAAATTCGTGTAAGCATTTCCACGCAAGTTATAGTTACTACAGTCGGCAACGATTGTCATTACCAAATCAACCCCACAATGTGAAGGCCATTGAGCCCAGCTTGGCATCAAGAACTTGTCCATAACCTATTCTGGTGGGCCGTATTAGTGCCTACGCATAGCTCCTTCCAGACACCCGTGTCATGACAGGCTTTTAAGACATTCGAGTAAATATACTATCGGCCTCCCTCCAACCTCCCAAGGTCCAGGCATCATGCAAATCTATTCTGGTAGCTGGTACCCGGCGCTTTGTTGCCTACTGGCACCTGGCACAGTTACAGATGCAGTGGCTGGTTCTGGAAGGAGAGTATTGCTCGAAAAAGTTTGAATCATGATCGTGATCATGATCAAGTTCGAAGCACACTGTACAGTTCCTATTAGAGATATGGGGCTTATGGGGGAGAAGCTTGCGAACGCTATATAAATGTAGCCAGTACATATGTACAACCTCACGTCGACTCGGATTACTCTAAAATACTATTGCCCAGTATCATGATGCCCAAACCGTTGAAAGACTTCAACATCGCCGTTGTGGGCGGTGGGATGAGCGGACTGGCTTGGTGAGTAAGCATTGTAACACAGTTAGATCCTATCCGTTTATTGTCCACTATAGCGCCGCACGACTTTTACAAGACGGTTTGGACGTCACCGTTTTTGAGGCCGCTGTAAGCAGTCGTGTGTCTTTGGTGTGGTTCTAGAAGCTGATATGAGATCGCATATGCGCCTGCACATTAAATAAGCATGAATTCGGTGAAATAGGCGCAGGAGTTGCAATAGGCGAGCCATATAGTTTACATTTTCTATTTAGTATCACCATTAACTGACCGAACGCACTGATGGCACTGGCGCAGGACCAAATGGCATCCGCGCTCTAAAAGAGCTTGGTCTACTCGAGCCAGTACTGTCCAAAATGGATAATTCTGCTCCGGACATGCGGGGAATTCGGTTTATTTCTGGGATGGGAACGCACGAGACTGTTATTGAGGTACGCTACATCTCGAGCACCTACGTTTGGCGTTGCAGCAGTTTTATTTATTTGACTATCGACCCTGACGTCAACAGCCCGAGTCAACGGAACTGACTCTTACGGTGAAGGAGAAATCCGTTGGGATCTATCGGTGAGAAAAGCGCGCTCGCGGTGAGCGGGGTTCAAGCTGACTTCAATCTGCCCATGTACATTGTGACTCTATAATAGCCCCGACTTTATCGACGCAATCTTGCCCCTCATCGACTCAAAACACACCCAGCTGAAAAAACGCTGCATTCGTGTATCAAAAACCCCCACTGGCCGTCACCGCATCTTCTTCGCAGATGGGACGACATTCGACGCCGATCTGGTTATTGGTGCTGATGGGGTGAAGAGTAACGTCCGGAAAGCCGTCCTTGGTGACGTCGAAGACTCCAAGGTACTGCGCTTTCTAAGCATATTCTGTTATCGAGCGTTGTTGCCTATGGATATTTTACGGGAAGAGACGTTTAGTGTCAATGTGAGAACGGAGCCGTTCATTTGGGTTGGTCTTGGGAAGGTGCGTTACTTGGAATTGGCTTGAGTTTGTCTACTTTTTCTGGGTCTAATATTAATGGATTTGAATGGTGTAGTTTTTGGTCACGTATCCTATTAAAGGCGGGAAATTCGTGAGCTGATTTTATTCGGAAGAATATCCCTGCCGAGTTCAGATTTACGGACGCCTGTACAGTTGAACTTGGGAGCATTCGCGCAGCCGAGGGAACTCGGAGATGAAGTCCAACTTTTACCCGAACGTCCTCAGCCGTGGGTCGAATTTGTACCACCTCAAGAACTCCAGGATGCATTCAAAGACTGGGGTAACGACGCTCGCAAGATCTTGAGCTACGTCACAACCCCATCCAGGTATTCGATTCATACGGTAGACCCACCATTGGAGACCTACGTCAAAGATCGTGTGGTCATTGTTGGCGACGCTGTAAGTTTCTCGACTCATTTTTTTGGAGGTTGTCACTGAAGTGATGAATTTTTCAATAATAATAATAGGCGCACGCCATGACACCGCATCTGGGTGCTGGTGTTGGCCAAGGCTTCGAGGATATCCGTGTATTGTGCAAATTGCTAACCCTTCCAGAGACCAGGAATTCGAATCTTAATGTGTGTAGCCCTCCCTTTCTCTCAGTTTAATCGCGATATATCTTACATCGCGGATTTTTAGGATGTACTGGACATCTACAATAAACTGCGGCCTCCTCGCGCGAACGGAATTATGGACAGAAGTTTAAAGAACGGAAAAATATACTGTAGCTATGGTCCTGAAAAATATGGCGTGGAAGAAATGCGTCGCAATACAGCAGGTGTGTGGGGACCATTGTGGGCGTATGATCTTGAAGCTCCGCTCTCTGCTGCGATCGCAGAAAAATTTCCTAGATATAATGTAAATACAAGCGACTCGCAAGTTGAGCACGAGTTCAACTCGATTCGACTTACTTGATCGAGTTGTTGGGCTAACGCGACTTGTACCGCACAAATGGGACCACATCCAATGTGTTGAATCAAACTAAGCCACAGTATACGTGTATGTACACGTTGCACAGTATCTAGTATAAGAAATGCTACGAGGGGCCTGAAATATGATTTGACGGAGGACTGTATCTAGGATGTCTCTCTTCCCCGATGAACAATTCCCTGAGAATGTAGGTACTGTAAGCGCCGGTGCCGGCGCTTGTAGTACCCTGACGTCATGGGAACACACTGTCATAGCGTGTGACATAGCACCCCGTCACGACTTTCTCAATGCGTCAGCGCTCTCTCAGTGAAATGACTGCTCACTAACGTAGGTTTCTGGTGAAAAGCACATGATGTGCTCCGATGCTCTGGAGATCCGCGCGTTGGTCTCGGTTCAGGATCAGTGAGGTTTTTGTTTTCGTCCAGTCATTTTCGCTTTCAAATGATTCCTTCGCGTACTTGTGTAGGGGTTAGGCCCGCTGCTCTATGCCACGCAAGCGAGACCAGAAGGTTGGCAAAGACTGCCATTACAAATTCAGCTTCCCTAGTGTGGAGCTCGACTTGGCATCAAGAACTCGTACAGAACCTATTTCTGGTGGGCCGTATTAGTGCCTACGCATAGATTCTTCCCGATATTCGTATCTATTGCACTTTCTCTCGTCAGAATTATTAGTCAGACCAGCTAACATGTGGGTTGCATATAAACTCTGACATCTTCAATACCTCAACTCACTCAATTACTTCAGTTGCCATGTCCAAATCATCTAAAGACTTCACTGTTGCCATTGTCGGCGGTGGGATGTGCGGGCTGGCTTGGTGAGCTATTATTTTCCAGGACCAGAGGCAACTCCATTTACACCTCCTTAGTGCAGCGCGACTTTTGAGAGATGGTCTGGACGTCACTATCTTTGAGGCCGCTGTAAGACAACTATCTATATCCTTTAGACTGACGGGATACTGGGCTTACAACTCAACAGTCCAAGTTTGGTGAAATAGGTGCAGGAGTTGGAATAGGTCTGTCTTGAACATTTTCTCCAGTAGAGTGAGCACCATTAACTTTGTACTCACTGGCAACCTACTCTCAGGGCCAAACGGCATCCGGGCTTTAAGAGGGCTCGGCCTCCTCGACGCAGTATTATCCAAAGTAGATGACTCGGGCCCAGATATGCGGCGTTTTCAATTTATATCTGGAATGGATGGTCATGAGGCTATTATTGAGGTACGTTTGCAGCATTTTCAGCATTTTTACTTATTTTTACGATCGCTCCAAACAGCCCGAATCGACAGAAGACACTATTGCGGCCAATGATAAAGCTGTTGGGGTTTATCGGTGAGCAAATGTGATAGTATTTCCTGACCCGACTCTCTGATTCACATGTGTGCGCTGCTCAGTCCCGACTTTATCGATGCGATGCTACCTCTCATCGACGCAAAACACACACAGCTTAACAAACGATGCACTCGTGTATCAACTGCCGCAAATGGTCGTAACCTCATCCTTTTCGCAGATGGGACAACATTTGAGGCCGATCTTGTCATTGGGGCTGATGGGGTCAAGAGCAATGTTCGGAAAGCCGTCCTTGGTGACAGCGAAGACAGTAAGGTACTTCGCTTTCTAAGCGTTTTCTGTTATCGAGCACTATTGCCAATCGAAAACCTGCAATCGGAGTCGTTCGGTCGCAACGTCCTGACAGAGCCATTTGGTTGGGCTGGTCTTGGCAAGGTGCGCTACTCACCATTCAGTTCAGAGATGTTCCTGAATCATTTGGTTGTTCCAGTGTCTGGTTACCTACCCTATTAAAGGCGGGAAATTCGTAAGATAATATTCTTGAAAATCTAAACAATACTTATAAGAGCAACGTTTTTACAGCTAAATGTGGTGGCATTTGCACAACCAGGTGAACCTGGAGGGGAGGTTCGACTTCTACCTGAACGCCCTCAGCCATGGGCCAAGTTTGTACCCTTACACGAACTTCAAGATGCCTTTAAAGAGTGGGGCAGCGATGCTCGCAAAGTCTTGCATCACGTCGAAAAACCTCTCAGATATTCAATTCATACAGTGGATCCGCCGTTGGAGAGCTATGTAGAAGGTCGCGTGGTCCTTGTCGGTGACGCTGTAAGTCGGTCGAGTAATTTTGTGGTTGTTGCCGCTGAACTGGTATGTTACAGGCGCACGCGATGACAACGCATCTAGCTGCCGGAGTTGGCCAAGGCTTCGAGGATGTCCATGTTTTATGCAGATTGCTCACGCTACCAGAGACTAGGAAATCGAATCTCGACGTGCGTAGCTTTGCTTTCCTTTTGCACGTTTAAAAACGAAACGAACTTTATGAATTCATAGGATGTACTTGGAATCTACAATAAACTGCGGCCTCCTCGTGCGAACAAAATTGTTGAAGGAAGTCTGAAGAACTGCAGAACATACTGTAGTTTTGGTCCTGGAAAATACGGTGTGGAGGATATACGTCGTAACCTGGCAGGTGTATGGGGGCCATTGTGGGCTTATGATCTTGAAACTCCGCTATCTTCTGCGATTGCAGAAATGTTTCCGAGATATGGACCCAATCCAAGCAAGCTATGATATCACTGTTGCCTTACTTTTATATTGACATATTGATATCTGGAGTCATTGTATTTGATGGGTATTCACACCGGTCTATAAAAAAGAATTGGGTCTAAGTATATAAATGATATGGTTCATGAGCCAAGTCTGAGATTCTTCAGAAAGCTTCCATGTGGTGCAATACCAAACCAACTAATCAGGAAATATGACTTCCTATTCCGAACGACTATCGTATAGAATGTTTAATGTCATGGAGACGCGTAAATTGACCTTGAACCTGCAGCCGCCTAGTGGAGGAACTTCTCTGAGTATATATTCTGCTTGATAGTCAGATGCATCTTGGGAGACAACAGTTTCTGGCCGTCATATACGTGTATATTGTTTTACTATGAGTAGCGCCGACTTTCTCATGGAATAATTCTTAGAGTCAAAATATACCCTGTTTCCCATTACCAACTCCCCACGGGTTCCTTGATGATAGCCCTCAAGGAAATAATCGACAGGATGAGTCTTGACGCACCAGACCACCAATGCTCCTCAAATAGTTACAGCTTGGGTGGCCAGAGGTAGTAGACTTCAGTATATAGACTTGCCTCAGGCTTGAAGATGACATCGACACCATGTTGTGGTTGATCGATGTGATGGCTAAATAAGCACGCGGTAGTGAGCATTTTGACCATGGCAATCAAAGAAGCACCCACTTTTCCTTGACGTGTTGCAAAAGTCCCATAAACCGCCCGGGTTGCCTACAATGTACGCAGATGCAGTCCTCATTTGCCGTCGAGCTTTTACGCTGCTGCTCCTCATTCATGCGAGAGCGTACATGCTGTGCTTCCTCATCATCGAGAACGGTCGTTGTAAATGTTTCTGTATGATCCTGCCCATACCTGCGGTTAACACCAAAGTGCGTGGGCTAATCCAAAAGAGACGTTAACATGGGTAAAATGAACATGTGCGTAACAATCGGAAACCCACCATCCCCTGCCATCGCATTGTCGCCCGACCCGTGTGGACCGTTGAGCAAGCAGAACACTCGATAATAGGGTCAATGTTTTTCAATTGGGCCACGGTCAGTGTCTTGGGGTCGAAGCCGCAGAGGTGCCATGCCCGATGGAGACGCTGGAGTGTTGGTTGGTAGAACTCGATGTTTTCGGTCGCGTTCCAAGGGAGTTCCTGGAGAACTTCTTTGACGGCCGCCAGTTCGGAACGGAGTTTTGCTGACGAATAGTACCCCCAATGTCTCGCGCATGGATGTGTTATTGATTCATGCGTCGACAAAATTTTGTAACATCTATCGCAACGGAACGTGGTGGTTGCGAGATCCATGACTGTGTCTGGATCAAACTGCACCTTCGCCGCAGTCAAGCCATCGGATGCGAGCTTGAAAAGTTGTTGGTGAATATCTTGGCGCCATTCTTCGATGATCTCTGGGAATGAGTTGCGGAGAACATGAAGCGATTCCATAAAGGTGTCCAGGCTCTCAGCTTTTTCAACCACATCCTTGACGATCGAGTTGAGATAGAGTTCGGTGATATTGGGATAGGAAAGGTGGGCAGGCTGAGTTTCCACGTATTCTTTGAAAACCTGGCCCAATGCATTTAATCTCTCTTTGTAAAATGCATTTCTTTCACGGATTAAGCGGATGCATTTGAGACCCTGCATGTAGCCATCCAAATGTTGATCCAAGCTTTCAAGGACTGGATGACAATTGTTCGTGGTCAATTGCCGAGTCGGTAAATCGAGATGCCCTCACTGACCTTGATCTGTGAGCTCTTTCTGACATGCCTTAACGACGATGTCTTTGTTTTCTGGGCGTTCGTGAATATCCAACTTTGAAATCTCCTCAGACCAGCCTGCTTCCTTGAGTCGCTCCATAATACTTAAGAAAGTCGTTAAGCACCATATAACTTGAAGTAGAAACAGAGTAAACACACATGGCTTGTCGCTCCTTGAATAAAGACTCCTTGTCCTCCTCGCGCTTAATCAGTACCCAGTCTTTGCAGAGGCGAGCGTGCTGAGAGGATATAAGTCTTGTTGCCTCAGAAAAGACAGCATAAGGGCTCACCCTATCTATGGCGTCGTACTCCGCGATTTTTTCTGCTAACCACTTTCGCTGATGCCTGCCGGTTCTGCTCTTATACTCTTCTCGCCATTCCGCGTCGATCGCCGTGTTAAGATAGACTTTGATACGTACACGATTTCCTTGTGTATTTGGAGAGTCAGAACCACACGTTATTTGATACCTAAAATTCTTGCACCTGCTTGGCGTTTAACCCCTACTCTCGGAAGAAGGCATGCCAATGTTTCAGGATAACCTCGCTTGTCTTCTGTCAAAGAATAGTGGGAATCCTCGCATTCTGTGAAGCTATTAAACCTTCAGCATTGGAAGGAAATGTCTGAGTAGAGAAAAAACCTCTTCTCCAAACACTTGGTACATAGTCGCAGGCGAGAGGCCCAGACAGTGTGCTGTACTGGCAGGTTTCGTTGGCAACGCTGTGATTACCCATGAGTCAAGACACCCCACCTCCTATGTTCAAGTGACTCACTGAGCAGCTCCTTCCAAACACAAGATCAACATATTCTGGCTCCTCTAAGTCTGGAGGGCACTTGGGTAAGCCTTTGACGCGCTCGAGAGACGTCTTCCAGATGGAGATGGATGAACGACTCATGAGAATGCTTCGTAACGCTTTGGTGGTCCGTGAAAGATTTAATAAGCCTACTGGCGCAAGTTGGCCGAATATCTAAACATCAGAAAGAGATACCGTGCCCTGTTAAACATAGTCAAACATTTTTAGAATGTAAATGCTCACTTCATATAAGATATCCAGAGGCATATCTACCAATGCCTCGAGACGACCACGGTCTCCTCGCAGCTTTTTAGCCGCTGGTTGACCTTTGGATTTGGCCTTCTTCGCTTTTCGCTTTTGTCCTTGAGATTTATTTGGGGTTCCAACGTCAGATTTTGAATCGGTTTCCGACTCCTCAGGCTTATCATCGAGAACCTTCTTGAAAGGCTTCTTGTTACGAGCAGAGCGCATTTCTGTAATAACGGTAGAAACGAATAGAACGGTGAGCTCAAGATCAGCTGGTGGCTGGGTCCTGAGTTAGAGATAGGAGGTGCGTCGCATGCTTGGAGTGGGATGTCACAGTCACAAGTGTGTGTGCGGACGGCGTTGGCACGTTAAGTACACTGTGACTTGAGCGTCAACTCAACATCTAATTTTCCAGCAGATCAACGCGCTGAATATTGAGAAGAAGCCGAAAAAGACTATTCATTGGATTACTGTACCATTTCGATCAATTCGGCCGTCACGCGCCGCGCCTCGGGGTGGTTTGGACGAAATTGGTCTCAGGTCACAGGTCACAGCCCATTTGGCCAGCGTCAAAATGTGGTTCGTAAATTAGGTTAAAAAAGGGTTCAAATTATCAAAAATCGCCGACAGAGCACATTGTTTGAATCATACTATATATTCACAAGCTTAATTTTCATCGGAATTATCATTGTGTCGCCAGAAGCACCCAGCGCTGTATAGCGTGTTTGGGCGACATTGCCTCCGATTCCCTGCCCCAGCTCTTCAACATCCACATCTACTTCGACATCGGGCACAACCTTTTTTGGTTATAATTTCCTCTTTCACACATGTAGGGTCGTGGTCCTTGATGGGCGCGCCGCGCCACAAATTCTTGGCCACTGATGTGCTTGCATTGTGCCCGGCATAGGTGGCCGAACGTTTCCTCTGGCCGAAATTTGACTTTGTCCCTTGTCCACCCTCGACTTGGCTGGGGTGAAAATTTCGGCCAGCGCGTCACAGGTCACACCCCTGGCCGAATTGATCGAAATGGTACAGTA
>Ga0247741_1000984_pt1 | contig 15749 bp, 13 predicted proteins | sample UWRJL213509R2_FD_180945 | JGI IMG/M metagenome (GOLD analysis project Ga0247741, IMG submission 180945) | Plant litter microbial communities from Arlington Agricultural Research Station in Wisconsin, United States - UWRJ-L213-509R-2 | ecosystem: Environmental > Terrestrial > Plant litter >... | reverse complement strand
GAGTCTGGCTTCAGTGGCCCAAAATTATACTATGCAACATCCGTGGCTTGGCTTTCCTTACGCCCTCTGGAGCCAGGGCAACTTTTGGGATTTATGGGTGGTGTACAGGAACACCTATACTTTGTCTATTATGCTCCGAGTCTATCGCACGGGAATGCAACCTTCATAGTCGTCAAGATTTATTGGTTTGTTCTGCCCCTCTTCTTCGGCTAAGATAACTTCTCTGGGGCCTCTTCGGCGGTCTGATTGGAATTGGCCTGGGCGAACGGTTTGTCTAGGGACCAATTGAGTGCTATTGAGAGTCCTCTGCTGCCTGCACAACAAATTTCGTATGATTTTTGGCGATTTTCTCTGAGTGTATGAGCTAAAGTTATCACTGCGAATGAAGATTAAGCGCCCTCTCATTCAGGCCGTCACATACATTCTTTCCCGAGCCTTTGCCGTCGGCTCTGATCATGCAAAGCGCCTCGAGTTTTCGGTGAGCGAGTACGCTGAGATTCATTTCCGTGTCGGAGATATGATCTTGATGCTAGGGATTTTCTTGCCCCATCGGTTTACCTCATGCGGTCTCATTTAGAAGGATAAATTTATGATAACGAAATACGAACAGACAAGGAAGGATTGGATACAAGTTCAGAACAATTCTTTCGACGGCTGCCTGTGGAAAAACTGGTGATTCGGACTAATTACTTTGTGCAGACAAATCGACGGATCCGTAATATGGATCCTGAGCAACTTGGCTGGCAGCGAGCGGTATGGGAAATGAAGATATGTCTGAGCATGGGACTCCTAGGACGCAATATGTCGATCCGGAGGTACTCAAGGTAGAGTGGATTCAAACAAGGATGGAACGACAGACATTACAAAGATTTGCGCGGAGCGGGCAGTGGTATTCACAATCAGATGGTACTCGACGCCAATGGAGTGGTTGGGACCGGAGCTGGGAGTACTGAGTCGGCTGGAAAGTACTTTGCAGAGCACTTGCCAGATGATATGGCGGGATACAAGGGCAAGGTGCGGAAGCGGGTGGTGATTTCGGCTGCTAGATTACCTGGAGAGGCTAGAGAATTGGTTGTGTGCATGACCTACACCATATGTCCACATAGTTTCTCTGAAATTAGTGGCTAATGTTGTCAATGGAACAATTGGTTTGCCTATCGCTCTCAGTTTCAGAGATAAAATGGCACAACCGTGCGAAGCACGGGTTACGGCTAGTTACCCTAAATGGACGCTGATTATCCCTTTCCACTCCAGATACGGGCCATTCCGCCGCCTCTGGCGAGCTTACCTGAGCAAGGCACGTTCCAGGCTTTGCTAAACCACCAACCAGCTACCCATACGGTCCCCCGAATGGATCAGTGCACACTGGACCTCCCTCCGAGCCCCAGTCCCCGGCGTCTGCCAGCATCAGCTTCTGCTTTAACATTTAACACCCCATACACGACCCCCAACGCAGCTTCCCTCACATCATCCTGGATCCACGAATTGGTCAACACCAGCACCAGCTCCAGAACCACCAGCAGCGTCAACACCTAATATCCCGATGCCTCCTCCGCCTCTGCAATCGGGCTTCTGGGTATGCACCAGCTATGATCGAATGGTGTACTAGTGCGGCTTACTCCTGTCACTATCGTCAGTGCTCAGTACGTGCCTAGTTGCGGCCTCGTGCTTGGTCCAGGTCCGCAGAGGAGGGTGCGGGTTTAAAGTCAGCGGAGGCCTATATAATACCAAGCTCGACGATGGGGCCCAGGTAGACGCCGTCTGGACAATTTTTGGAAGCTCTGGCCTAAATTCGTTTGGACTCACTTATGTCCCCGTCCTCGTCTGTCTATATGCGGCTCAAGCTATTGCCACTGCTAGCGCTTCGCAGGTAGACGAGGTCTGAACACTCTTCGTAAACTCAGTGCTGCCTCAGGTTCTGGCACCACTTCAAGTTCGGACTCGTCCACGTCCTCGTCCTCGACTATCTGCGCGTAACGCACATCTTTGCTCGAGGTTCGGACGCGGTCAGCTTTGCCCGCGTTGCAGTGGCGCTAACAAGCACACGGAATTGAGGATACTCACCGATGTGTATAACATGTGAAGACTCGAAAGATCACCAAGTCGGAACTATGCCTGGCGCGACTGCACTATTTGACCCAAGACTGACAATGATGCTCAAATTTGGTGTTGCTCGCACCAACGGAATGTTCGAGGCCGAGGGTGCTTTTGGAGGCGTAAGTGGTCATTCCTCTTTCTAGACGATGTCTCAAGCTCAAAGCTGATTATCTACTCCTACAGTGTACGGCATACCCACTTTACAACTCAGAAATCTTCGAACACCTCTCGATGAACCCCGGACACGGTCATTCTCAGGACACAGTGAGACCAGCCCTTGGCCGCATACGACTTTGAACGATTCGCGCTTAGTGCACGCCGAGCTGGAGGTACCGACTGTTGTAGTCAATGCTTATGGGCTAGATCGACACCTAGGTCCGTCAAGGACTCCACACTCAAGTTTGGAAAGATGGCACCCAATATCCTCTGTGACCCTCCGAGGTATATTCATCTGGCCTTCGAGTGAAGCTGAGTGCGTATTGTTCGTTTTCTCTCTCGACATGAGTCTAACTCTTCTCACAGTGTAGTCGAAAATGGGTGCCCGCGTTGCAGAAGGCATGTTCGGACTCCTCACCATCGTTACTGCCCTCATACTCGGCGAACATATTGGTCCTCCCCGTAATCAATCCAAATACCGAGATACTGTGGACAATCAGCTCGAGGAGGAATAGGGAGTTGAGTGCGGAACACAGCGATATCGATGAGGTTGCCTATGCTATGGTTAACTTCGATCCTGCTGCACGGGTTTCGCGAGAAACGAGAAGAAGCAACAACCTCCAGTCGAAGTGGACAACACGATGATCCAGCTCGAGACAGCTGCGACCTGCCGGATCCAACATGGATCCAGAGCGTAGCGGTTCAGACGTAATCACAACCTCGTCTATATCCTCTTCTCCACTCACCACTGCCCCCCAACCCGCACCCGCACCCTCTTCCCCTTCAGCAGAAGCAACAAAACAACACTCTTATCCACTTTAAAGCTCTCATCGCCATGCATGCCGATGAGCTTCGCCTGCGGTCTTTTTACGCTCGCGTTCTCCCTGGACGCTGTCGGTCCTGGTACACAGCGTTAGCAGGGAATCACTGGCGACGCCAAATTCTTCGAGCAAGGAGCTTCTATCGAATCGACATGGTTTGAAGACGAACCGATGTTTATGGACGGTCTATAATATGCTACAATCCATCCCTCCATATCGTGTAGAATTGGTGCAATGGCAACGTGGGATCGTTATTCAGGCGAATGCGAGGACCCGCCCTAGTGCGACTGGATGTTCGTACATCCATTTCCCATGCTGTGCCGGCCAGTGTTTGCCTTTGCGGCCGAGGTCCACCTTATTTGTTCTGTAACACGTGTAGGCTGTGTGCTATACAAGAAGTCTCGCTGACATGTACCTTGTGGTCTTACTTCCATGACCTCTGCTCGAGACGATCGTTGGCGACGATGAGCGTCCTCGACCATGCGCAGAACACCCTAGTGCAGGGCAACATGACTGCAACACAAGACAATCGAATTACCTACAATGCCGAGGTTACGAAGGTTGCTGGTACTCAGAACGTCTACCATGGGGCCTCGGTGAAAGGTGCGTTTGTGGAATCGGCTTTTATATCTCTCATCTGACCTGAGAGGGCGGTCTGTGTGGGCATAGAGCTCCTCCATCGGCACACCTCCCCTGCTGCCCAGCTAGACTCCACAGCCCGGGGCGACCCACCCAACTGCATGGAGGGAACTCGTGAAGCCATCATCCAGGAGATCTTAGACTGGTTGAAGAAAGTAACCAACTCGTCTTCGATCTTATGGCTACGAGGACCTGCTGGCCACGGCAAAACGGCACTGGCATTCACGATCGCGGAAATCTGCAAGAAGGAAGGGCTATTGGTAGGGTCCTTCTTCTTTTCGAACCGAATCGCCAACTGCAATGATGGCAGTCTCCTCTTTGCCACGTTGGCCGTTGAGCTCATCCAAGCTTTTCCCTGGACGAAATACTATATCGACAAGGCGATCCGCGAAGACCCTCACATCTTTGGCAAGACGTTGGAGGTGCAAATGAAAGCGCTCATCGCTGACCCTATTCAACGCATAGCCTTGATGACCCGCATTCTCAATGTCGTGACATTTGGATGGATGTATTACCCGACCCTGATCGTCATTGATGGTATCGATGAATGTGCCGGCCTTGACGTTCAGAATAAAATCATCAAGGTCGTTGGCGACTTGGTGCAGCAACTTGGTCTTCCCCTCCGATTTCTCATCGCCAGCCGACCTGAACCAAATCTCTGCGTAGCATTCGAGGGGCTTCAGTCTCGCCTTTCGAAGGATTCTCTTTCGACACTCATCCTTACGGAGGATGAGCTAACTCGCTGGGATATCCGGATCTACCTCGAGGACAAGTTCAAGGAACTCCGTGCTCATCATGACTACCTCCCAGCAGAATGGCCGGGGCAAGACATCATTATGCAGCTGGTGGATAACGCGTCGGGCCAATTCGTTTATGCAACAACGATCATCGTATACATCTCCTCACCAGACGGCCGACCAGATGATCGCCTCGACATGGTCTTGAAAATTTTGGATACGCCGGCGGGTGAAGCTCCTTACGCCCCTCTTGATCAGCTCTACCGGCACATTGTCCAAACCGTGAAGCATCGTGCGGAAGTGCTGCTGATCCTGGGACAGCTTATTCTTGTCGAGCAGATGTCGAGTGACGAGGACATCCTAGGGTCTCCTAGCAACTCGACTTCTCGGAAAAGGATAGAGGCGATCCTCAACCTGCGACTCGGAGATGTAAAGAGGCTGCTCAATAGCATGCACTCTGTCATCGACGTTGGTGCGGATCTCAAGTTACTTCATGCATCATTCCACGATTTCTTGTTGGACCCTTCAAGATCGGAAGACTTCGTTGTCAACTTACCAGAAGCTCACACAAGGCTGGGATTGGCATATATCCGAACAATCAGCGGGCTTCCTTCAACATGTGTGTTTCCTGCTGGCCCTATCTTCTTTACTACACTGACGTTTTCACATCCTCAGTTGCAATGCTTATTAACCCAGACCCAGCCAGCAAATTCGGACGAGATTTATCCAAAATGCATAAAGTCCTCCAGCACTGTGCAGCGGCAGGGCTCCTCAAACAGCTCTCTGAAGCATTGAATGTCGTAGACACCATTGGCCAGTATGAATTATATATCCGCGAGACGCCTTGGAGGTGGTACCCTGTCACGCTGGTCTTGAAGTCGATGTGTGCAATCTTGATGGTCCGTATATCTTATCCTGTCGATTTTACCTCAAATTGAGCCAATGCGATCTAGGAGGGCGGATACGACCGTTTCGATGAATCAGACATTCATGCAAGACTGAAGCATTCTTGGGCGCATCGGACCTGGGGAAATCGACACTTCTTCAATGGCATGGCACCGTCTCGTATTCACAAAGTTCACAAGGACGAGACAAGGCAAACCTACATACTCAGAGCCGGTTCCATTCATGGACTCTCTACCGGTGCAAAATTCGATATCTACATCGGATCCGATGCGACATCTGTTCCCGAAGCCATTCCTGTATATAAGGCGATTGCAGACGTCACCAGTTTCGAGGTCACCTTGACGCCCATTTCGCAAGATACAAGATTTCCAGCAGACCTCAATGACGCCTGGGCCTTGCTGACAGAGGCTGGACATATTTCGGAACCAAAGCTGTTCATGGCTTCTTATCTCCATCTTTTGCCAATTTTCGACGCATTGGTTTATCTACACACCACCTCGAGTTCTGACGAAGTCAAGTTTGCATTGGCTGAAGACAGGGCAGATGCTCACCTAGAAGTCAAGGTTGAGAATGACGGCCAACTGGGTTTCACCATACTGGACGATAAAATCACCCAACACGGCTTACATCATCTTGCTTGCAAGATTACACCGGATTTTGATTCTGCGGTTCGAGTTCTCCGCGCCGCTGCACATTACTTTCATCAGCTCCATTTGTCACAGCATAATCGGAACGTCAAAGAGCATATCGACATCCAGTTTTTCCAACTCAAAGAACCAGCAAACTCGTTCAGCTATCGCATCGCTACTGGGCCAAATTTGATGAAAGACGGAATTGTCTCCCTCGAGATAGGTGGTGGCCTGGAAGGTGATGAGCCAGTCTACTATGGGGTCAAGATCTTCAACAACACCAGTCGCGATTTGTATCCGCACGTCTTTTGTTTTGATAGTAGCGGGTTTGCCATAAGTACGTATTCTTCTTTTGAATTGACTCTGTTCTGACTAGGTGTGTGATAGAATCATACTACGGCAAGGTTGGCACACTATTGCGCTCGAAACAGTCTCTAATGATTGGCTATGGAGATGGAGGTGCCGTTGCTTTTGACTTCTATATCCCAGATGGTCAAGATGTGGATGTCAGCTTTCTCAAGCTCATCTTTTCGACCAAGTCGGTGAATCTTGAGGATATCGAATGCGAATCTCCCTTCCTTAGCACTGATCACGCAACGAAATCGGTCCTTCCTGTGAATGTTGATGAGTGGGGTAGCATCCTAATATCTATTGCTCTGAAGAGGAGACGCTCCAGACAGGTGTAATACAACGTGGTAAAGAGTTGGAGCATCAGTGTGTTACTCTCTTTTTCCATCTGATGACCAACTTATCTGTCCATGACAGGTTGAGCGCGCCTTTATAGCATACAAAAGCAGCTACCTCAAGGAATCAGAGAGCAAATTTCTGCACGACAGTGTTGGGGGTCAGCACCATCAATGAGGTAGTCATTGTATCGTATCGTAGCCGCACAATTTCAAATTTATATTTTTGTTCACTTTTATCCGACGTTTCCACTTGTGACTACTTTTGAGATGAGAAAATTGTGCAACTCTTGAAAAATTCACCCTGACTTTTCTGCTGGCGACTTTTTGACCTTTTGACCTTGCTGGGTGGCTCGAGTAGCGCTAACGGCTTGTGTCAAGTGGGTGAATGGACGAGAGGTACGGAAATCGAGGAAGCGTCTGAACTCCTCGGGACAGACGCCGCATCACGAACATCATTGGGCTCGCCTCCACCTCCATCGGATGCTTCTGCTCGTACTCTTGTCCATAACCATGGGCATGCCTAGAAGTAAATTGACCATGGGAAACTGCGTACGCTTATCCTCCTCCGCAAACTCAGCCCGTTTCCCACTTAGACCAATCTCCCAGGACGTGTTCGAGGATCCTGGAGAGTTCGTCATTCCTAGTGGCAAGGATTAAGTGGTCAGAAACAACGTGTCCACAAACAGAATATAACGGACATACTTGGCTTTACTCAATGGCCTGATATCCCTCGCCGGCTTTCCTAGGATGTTGTACGCAGCTTGAGCTCAGAGCGATACATGAATGAAGCGAGCTCGACGTAGAGGCTGCGGAATAGTTCGTGTCTGGGTGAAGAGGAAGGGGGGTTAGTCGGTGAATATAGGAGGGAGATGATGAGATGGGAAGGGAGGGAGTGATTAGACTCAGCTGCCTCTGAGGTGTACGCCGCGACTCGCAACTGCTTCTCGAGCCCGACAGCATGACCCAACATCGATGCCAGACTACAACCCGAGCTTCCCTGATGCCCAACTCAAGTCGCTCGGGGTCTTGTCTAGCATTCACTTTTACGCCTTCGAGTCTACACTCCAGCTCGTCCACCTAGCAAAACCCACCACCATGAACAAATGAGTAAAACCCACCACTCAGGAAGAATGAAACCCGCTGTCTAGTCATGTTCCCTGATCGCCCCCGAAATCAATTTAACGAGTGTCTGAAGGAAGGAGACTTGAGTTGACGAAATCTAGAATTATGGATATGAAGAACATACCAGAATGGTAGGTGTAGCCATCTTTGCCGTTGACACCCTTCAGCTTCAGTGCTGATGTTCGACATTCAGTACCCAGTTGCTAGGACTGGGTGTCTGAATTCCAATTCCACGGATATCCAACTTTGAGGTACTGTCTCCACGTTCCTGAGCAATGATCTTTGGAAGAAATGCAGAATAACCCAGGACAGGTGCTTCGTGCGTGAACGGACGAGTGTAAGGCTAGCGGTGAAACTATCCAGCGACCACTGGCATCCTCTCGTATTCGGATAGCAGACTGTAAGAGGCGCGTGGGTGAAAGGTAGCAGTCGTCGCAGTAGGACCAGTAAGCACACCAGTAGTTATAGTACGCGTGTTGGAGAGTTCCTCGGACCGCACTCGAGAACAAATGTGCAATATCGTGAGAAGGAAACGCACGGATACTCGGACCGATGGGCCGTTCGTGAAATTTGGGACCGTTCCTGAGGCTTTTCTCGTTGCAGCAAATTTTGTGACCTTCCGTCCTTTGCTATTCTAGCCTCCGGGTCTTCATGTTTCTTACTGGCGAAATACGTAAGGTTGAATACTGGAAATCGACTCTACGCTTCTGAAGAACAAATGCTGACGAGCCTATCGCCGAGGAGGGCTTGAGCTGGATAGATGCCCTGGTTCAACGTTCAATACTCACTTAGATAGTCGAAGTCTCGAAGAGTCAGACCTCCCTCTACAACTCGGGAATGAAGAGGTCCGTTCATCTGAGTCTCTCTGATCTTTTTGGCTGTTCTTCCATTCTCCGTCTTGGGGCGATATCTTCTACGCCATCATCTTCGGATTCCTCTTCTCCCGCTTATATGTATCATCCCTCATTACCCTAAATGGACACTGACTTCCCCTTTCCACCCCAGATACGGGTCATTCCGCTGCCTCTGCGTCGAGCTCACCCAAGCCTTGTCGGCGAGCCAGCTTCAACATTTAACGTTTAACACGCATGTCCTCGTTTGAGGGTCGGAAATCAGATATCCAAGCCCACCTCTTTCCCCTACGCAGCTTCCTTCGCACCATTCTGGATCCACCAGTTAGTCAACACCACCACTGGGGCCAGAACCACTAGTAGCACCAACACCCGACGCCCCTATGCCTCCTCCGCAATCAGACGGCACTAGCTACGATCGAATGGTGTACTAGTGCTGCTTACTCCTGTCACTACCGTTAGTGCTTAGCACACGTCTAGTTGCAGCCTCGTGCTTGGTCCGCAGAGGAGGATGCTGGCGTACAATCAACGGAGGTCTGTATAATACCTAGCTCTGTGATGCAGCTCAGGCCGTTGCCATTGTCAGTGAATCTCAGGTAAACGCCATCTGGAAATTTTTTGGAAGATCGGAGCTCTGTCAGATTCTGGCCCAACTTCTTCAAGTTCGGACCTATTCATGTCCTCGTCTATCTGTATGCGGCTCAAGCTACTGCTACTGCAGCACATCGCAGGTAGACGCCGTCTGAACACTCTTCGGAAGCTCAGAGCTGCGTCAGGTTCTGGCTCCACTTCTTCAAGCTCGGACTAATCGATCTTGACGTCCTCGTCCTCGTCCTTATCTATCTGGACTAACGCACATCTTCACTCGAGGTTCGGACACCGCCAATCCACGCACCTCTCCTCGCCGCGGCCTCCTTCACCCCATCCAATTCCTACACAACTGTCGAAACTCGATGCTATATGTTCTATGTCAATCCGTCAAAACCGCTGGCCGTCACGGTCAGCTTTCATAACACATGTATTTTTATTACTTACAAACTTTTATGACTCTTTCGTATCTGTATATAAAGACAGCCGTTGTACAGTGCTTGAAGTTGTCACCTGACGCCACAATCTGTCACACACTGCCCTAAACCATGTTTCGTCGTTTTTCGCCACTTCGTCTCTTATCCCTTGCCTAACCATCTTCCGATAACCTCTATCTGCAATCTAGCGAGGCCGTGACGCTAAAGATTCTCACAGGATTTTGCCTGTTTCCAGCTAGCGAGCACATCCGTTGGTCTGTGAATGGTCTAAGGTGAGCAGTGTTGCTCTTCTGGGACATCGACTGTACCTCATTAGTATCCTGCTGCCAGGATGTCGATTTTGTCCAATGCGTCTAGTACTCTCATCAACGGGAGTATAATCAATATTCAAGGGACCCCGCCAGCACCTGCATCTCCACCAGCTTCTGTATCTCCACCAGCCTCTGCATCTCCACCAGCTCCTGCACCTCCACAACAGGTACTCATAAAATTTCACTTCCATATTGAACCTACCTAGTCTCTGATCGCCTTGAAAGGTTGCACGTTCCAAGCGCCCGCCAATCCATGTCTATGTAGAACATCTCTCAACAGAATGTCGGGGTTATCCGCTCTGGATCCCGGAGCCCAGCTGGAATCTTCCACCCGAATATCGAGCGCGAGGTGTCTCCATTGGGGATGTTGGTATCATCAAGCCTTCAGGCGCATTTGACTTCTTTTTCAACATAAATCTTCCCGCTGACGACCCTATCAACTGTGATCGTCCTGCCGACTTTCAACCTCTTAACCCACCCCTTCGAAACCGCGATATCGATACAATTGAGGCATTCAGTGCTGGTAGCTCTCTGACAAGTTCGTCCATCAGGCGAGTCCAGGGTAGTAGCTCTTTGAATGGGTACGAATTACTTTTTGAATCCTCTATCTATGGCTCATCAAAACAGAGGGTTAGAATTCGAATCATCGGCAGTCGAAGGAGCTATTCTTGTCTTACCTGACGCTGCATTTCAAAGCGACCTCAACAATTTGGAGAGATTTTATCGGCACATCGGCACTCATGCTGAGAGCTGGTATGAATATGCCAACGGACAAGACATGGGTCGGCGATTAGATAAGAGTGGCCTCTGCTTGGTTATAGGCTGCGACAAAACTAATTCATGGGGGATTGCAACATTTTCCAATGCATTGACAACATCCCGGCTGCAGTTTCTTCCGGTTGCATCGTCTTCCCGCGAACCAGGATCCCCATACACCTGGGTTCTTTTTGGTACAGCTGACTCTCCTCGTATTGGACCATCTCAACGGGGACCTTTACCGAACCAGTGTCTATTTATCCGTTATCTTACTATCAAGCTGTCTGAAAGCGCTCGGCCTGAATCAGGAGGACCAAGTGGAAGTGGAGTCCAGATACAAATGAAGTCCTATCAGTCTACTACCCCGGAGAGCAAGCAGTCGGATCCGTCGAACCTAGGTTCATCGCGAATATTCAGCTCAACGTTTTCACTCGTTGTCGGCCTGTTCTCCGTCTTTTATGCTAATAGCAAAGAAACTATGGCTCAACCAGAGCCGACGCAAGACCCGCTTGAGATTATGGTGGTGTCATATGCAAATCTGGTGCGCTTTGACCTTGTCTCACTTGCGTTGCTTTTGATCAGAATGCATATCAGGCAACACCATTGTCGATGTACCTCAACGATTACCTCCTTCAATTTCCTGGAGCTAAAGTAGCTGCAACACGTGGGATTGAATGGTACTCAAGATATGCACCGGTAATATCCCGCACGAAAACTTTGACACCGAATGCTCATGCTTCATCGCAAACTCAGGTTGATAAACTTGAAAATTGTGTCTCAGATATTATCAAAAATGTTCTCTCTGAGAACGAGGTTCATCTCGATGAATCAGGTACGTTACCCTTTTTACGGCTGCCCATGTACTAAAATCGCAAAGGCGTCATATACTTTCATCCGCTTCCATCGACCTCCGTCATCCCATCTAATCTTGCTGCAAATTCGTTCACTTTTCTGGGCCTAGCGCTTCTGGCCCTTAAGACCGCCCACGATATGGTACCGAAAGTTCGTGTGTACAAGGAAAGATGCGTATCTCTCGTAGACCGCTGTGCGCAAATGATGATAAACGTATGCTCGCAAATAGGGGCGGATTCACCAATACCGCCCACTAGTGATTTGAAGCTACTAGAGAAGTACGTAGTCAGCATCAGTTATGTTACTTCGTGAGCTTTGGCTGATACTGGTCACCCAGCATTTGCATCGCCGTTCGGGATATCACAATCAAGCTTCAGAATGTCGCCCCTGCTGAAGACTTCTTCGATAAAGATGAGATCGAACGAGAAATTGGGACTGCGGAGACTGGATTCATGACCGCTTTTGCCATCTTCGTTGTGAGTGTGAGGGTTCCGACTCCCTTATCATGGTGATTAATTAGTAAGATGTAGGCGGACACGGATGCAACCCCAAATCGGGTACAAGAAAGCCTCTACCGGGCACTCGAGCAGGACCAACAACAATTCCTACGCTACCTTGATTCTCTTTTGAAAGACGCGGAGAGTAGAATTGACGCAATTCCTGGCCCGATACCTACGTCACACATGTGTGACGGCAATGAGTCCGGGGGTCTACAATTACCTCAACGCGGCGACAACGTTGGCTTCCATGAGGCCTTATCTGTGGAGGACGCTGTCAGGGATGGGGAACCTTTGTCACCCGACGTCGATCCTGACACGCCGCTTCTGATGAGCAACCTAGGAAATACATTTTCGCAGCGCTTTGTACAAAGCGGGGATGTCAATGACCTTTCCGAGGCCATCTCTGCCCACCAAAGAGCAATCCAACTCACAGACGATGGCCATGCTGACATGCCAGGCCGACTAAACAGTCTTGGAGACACACTTGTGCGTCGCTTTGAACATACGGGCGATTCTTTGGATGTCGAGAAGGCAATCATCATTTACCGTCAATGCGCTACCATTGCCTCCGCTCCGCCCTCCATCCGCTTGAGAGCTGCACTTCGATGGGCCGAACTCTCTGCATCCCGCGATCCACCTGAATCCCTGCTTGGCTATGATGCTGCTATCTATCTCCTCTCGCAGATTGCAGGCATGGGCCAGACGTTTCAGCAACGCTACGCAAATCTCCTCAAAATCTCGCATGTCACAGCTGCCGCCGCTTCTGCTGCATTTGCGCAGGGTGACGTTCTAAAAGCTCTGGAGTGGCTTGAGCAAGGCCGCTGCATTGTCTGGAACCAACTCAAACAGCTTCGCACTCAACAGTTCTTGGAGACTTCAAGGGTGTCGGAATCCCCTGCGTCGCTTGAATCCCAGGAATCAGCGACGCTTGCACATACTGTAACTGCAGCCTGGGAACCATTGCTCGATAAAATTCGCAATCGTAGATTCCACAGTTTCCTGAGACCCCTTCCACCGTCAAGATTTCTGGAGAAACTCCCACAGGTTGGCCCTGTCGTTCTGATCAATGTTCATGACGACCGATGTGATGCCCTGGCTCTCATACCAGATTGTGATACTCCCCTCCATATTCCTCTTACACAGTTTACTCTCCAGAAAGTGTTGGAACTCAGAAAACGCCTAGAGGCTTGTATAAAGCCTCTTCGTCATGGTCTGCGCTCCCCTGTATATCCTCTGGTGATTGGCGCCCGAAAGCGCGAAGAGGAGCACGGAAAGCACAAAGAAAAGGTGCTCAGAAAGCGCGAAGAAGAGGAGGGCAGAACGCACAAAGGGGGCAAAGAGCGCGCAACAAGCAATATCCGTGCAACAAGCAATATTCGCCCAATGAGCAATATCCGCGCAACGAGCGATATTCACCAAATTCTTCAGGAGCTGTGGCTGTGTGGAATTAAGCCGATCTTGGATGCGCTTAGATTTTCAGACAAGGTGTGTCTCATTCCGGTCTGTAGAATGCGGACATGTTCGTTTATCTCTTATTTTGTAAAGGCCCCTCCTTCGAATCCATCTCGCATTTGGTGGTGCCCAACCGGTCCCCTTGCATTCCTTCCAATCCATGCCGCTGGTATCTACACCGACGAATCCCAATTGTCTGGACCCTGTGTCTCCGACTTCGTGGTCTCGTCATACACCCCAACCGTCAGTGCACTACTTGACAAGGTCAAGGCTGTGGAGAAATCGACTTCTTCAAAAGTCTTGCTCGTCAGCCAGACAAGCGCACTGGACGGACATCAGACACCTGGCACGACACAGGAAATAGAGTCTGTGTTGAAGATACTCAGCCCAAACAGCTGTATACACCTCGAGGGATCTGCTGCCACAGTCAGTCAGGTGAAACAGGAAATGGGGAGGTGCAATTGGGTGCACTTTGCCTGCGGCGCTGATCAGAATGTCCAGGATCCTCTGAAGAGCGGCATGTCTCTCCATGACGGACGACTTGAGCTCTTGGACATTATGGAGCTGCGAACCCCGCAGTGCGAATTCGCTTTTTTATCTGCATGTCAGACAGCCATGGGGGATGAGAGGCTTCCCGATGAAGCAGTCCACCTGTCGGCTGGGATGTTGGCAGCAGGGTGTCAGGGGGTGGTAGGAACGATGTGGGCAATCAGAGATGAATACGGAGCCGAGGTCTCCAAGTCGTTTTATGAGTACCTTGCAGCGGAGAAGAGGGACGATAACGCTGGGGATCCACGACTTGACAGCTCTAGGGCGGCATATGCGCTCCATCATGCGTTGCAGTGCCTTCGAAAACAGACTGGTGACACGGAGGATGGCCTCTTGGACCGGATTCCGTATGTACATTTCGGGCTGTAAGGTACTCTCCCTGGCTAAGGAACCGCGTGTTCATCTCGAAAGTTTGATTTTATATTCTTATTTTCTCCTCTTTTTCTTGTTTTGGACATGTTATGGCTCGGTCTTTCATGATAGTTTATTTCCTAGCCATCTCTACGCAGCGTGCTCGTTCTACATCTGAAGCTTGAAAGCTTGAATATCCATAGTTCAAGAGGGCGACGAAGTTCAGCGTGTATGCTGTATGAGAGATACGGTAAGTCCGTAGAACCCATCGGAAGAGATCTCAGTACGCACTGTATAACCGTAGTCATCCCGAACCCTCCTTCGTCTTCAGCCCTACAAGTCAAGCCTGCATTTCAGCTTCGGGTGGTGGCAAGCGATGTAGGAAACCAGTACCTCGACGTCAGCTCTGTTAGCTGCCCAGAACATGGCGTCTAGTCACAATGTAAGGCCAAGGGTCAGGTCAGGTCGCGGTAGTTCAGAGTCTCATAAGTCGGCATCGTGCTTGGAACGAGGACGAAAGTCTTTGAAATTCTTGGTGGCGAAGAGAATAGGACCAGCTGGGAATAATTCACAATGACTATAATGGATGGGTGGACGTGAGTGAGGTGAGTGTTGTGAAAGGTCGGCTTAACAAACCTGTTCTGTTTATGCTTCAATGTACGGATGTCGAACAGGCAACGCCAAGAAGACTGTATAGCTCAACATCGATGGCGAGGGTGCACGTTGTAATGCTTGCTGGAGATCAACTGCCTGTACTGCTGTTAGGACCAACGACGATGCAGACAATCCTGGCAGACGTACCTTCCATTGAGTAGCCATATCTGTACGCAGTTTGAGGTTGGATTTCCGCCTGCATATGTGGGAAAACGTTAGCCAATCCTTTTAGACCCTTTCTTTGCATAGACTCAGAGTAGGGTAGGGTCCTCCGATGGTGACGGCGTAGCAAGCAGCACTAGCGCACCATTCGATCGCACTAGTGCCTCTTCAAGTGCAAGATACACCAGATGAAGTGGAGGTGGAGGTGCGGGGATGTTGACACTGCCAACGGTGCTGGTGTTGGTGTTGGGATGGATGCCGGACTTGGAGAGGTGCAGGCGACGATGGCGGTGAGGCTCCAGACTATTGATCCGTTTTGAGACTGGCGAGGTCACAAGCGGATGTGAACGGGGAGGCGGTTTGAGATAGTCTCCCGTAGCCAGCCTGACGAGACTCCGTGACCTCTGTGACAAGTCACAATGCAAGCATGAGGTACTCCATCTGTAGTCTGATTTCACGCGCGCTGGTCAGACCGTGCTGCGGCATTTCGATT
>Ga0247741_1000983_pt1 | contig 15749 bp, 16 predicted proteins | sample UWRJL213509R2_FD_180945 | JGI IMG/M metagenome (GOLD analysis project Ga0247741, IMG submission 180945) | Plant litter microbial communities from Arlington Agricultural Research Station in Wisconsin, United States - UWRJ-L213-509R-2 | ecosystem: Environmental > Terrestrial > Plant litter >... | reverse complement strand
GATGGTGTTATCCCATGAGCCAGACACAATGTAGATGCCATCTGGAGAGAATGCAACAGAGCTGACTCCACTGGTATGGCCACCAAATGGACCAGCAACTGTGATGCTAGTCTGAGCATCCCATACTCGTATGGTGGTATCATATGAGCCAGACACAATGTGGGTGCCATCTGGAGAGAATGCAACAGAGCTGACTGAATCAATATGGCCATGAAATGGACCAGCAACTGTGGTGCCAGTCTGAGCATCCCATACTTGGATGGTATTATCCTGTGAGCCAGACACAATGTGAGTGCCATCTGGAGAGAATGCAACAGAGCTGACTGAATCAGTATGGCCATTGAATGGACCAGCAACTATAGTGCTAGTCTGAGCATCCCATACTCGGATGGTGTTATCCCATGAGCCAGACACAATGTGAGTGCCATTTGGAGAGAATGCAACAGAACTGACTCCACTGGTATGGTCATTAAATGGACCAGCAACTATGGTGCCAGTCTGAGTATCCCATACTCGGATGGTGTTATCCTGTGAGCCAGACACAATATGAGTGCTATCTGGAGAGAATGCAACAGAGCTGACTCCACTGGTATGGCCATTAAATGGACCAGCAACTGTAGTGCCAGTCTGAGCATCCCATACTCTGATGGTGTTATCCCATGAGCCAGACACAATGTAGATGCCATCTGGAGAGAATGCAACAGAGCTGACTCCACTGGTATGGCCACCAAATGGACCAGCAACTGTGATGCTAGTCTGAGCATCCCATACTTGGATAGTGGTATCCCGTGAGCCAGACACAATATGAGTGCCATCTGAGGAGAATGCAACAGAGCTGACTGAATCAGTATGGCCATCAAATGGACCAGCAACTGTGATGCCAATCTGAGCATCCCATACTCTGATGGTTCTATCCCATGAGCCAGACACAATGCAGGTGCCATCTGGAGAGAATGCAACAGAGCTGACTGAATCAGTATGGCCATTAAATGGACCAGCAACTATGGTGCCAGTCTGAGCATCCCATACTCGTATGGTGGTATCATATGAGCCAGACACAATGTGGGTGCCATCTGGAGAGAATGCAACAGAGCTGACTGACTCAGTATGGCCATTAAATAGACCAGCAACTGTAGTGCCAGTCTGAGCATCCCATACTTGGATGGTGTTATTCTGTGAGCCAGACACAATGTGGGAGCCATCTGGAGAGAATGCAACTGCAATTACAGCAGAATTTGTCATCCATACTCCAATAGCTGCATTATTCCATCTCTCCACTGAGCTTCCTTCCACACACATCAACCCTTGTGTATGTCCCCAATAGTTCTTATACACAGAGCTCCTCCTCTCACAAAAAGCCAATGCAGAGATGTAAATGTGTGGTGTGCTTAATTTGCACCCACCAGCTGTGAAGCGTCTTACAAAATGCTCTGCATCAGCAATTTGATTCTGCATATTCACAAATGAACCCTGACAATCACTTCAGTGTTAACTCTAGGGTCACAAATATTTTTATTCACCTTGAGAGACTTCCGCCCATGAAGTAGTATCTTTGCCCCAAGATCAATCCGTTCTTCAAGGTTCAGAACCTCCATCCAGAACAATAGTTGGCGACAGAGAAAGTTTTCCAGTTTCTCGTGGGCCATATCCGACATTTCGCCTTGCTCTAGGTGCTCACCCCAGTACCGACATGCGTAAGAGAGGGTGCACGAAATGAATATCTTCTTGCGATTTGCTAGGTCAGGCACGTCTTTGTCAAACACGAACGATGACTCAAGCTTGCAGATGTTGAATTGCAGTTGATTCTTCATCACGTCGAGGCACCCGTTAGCAATGAGTCCATTGTGTAGACTCTGGTTGCAATGGAACTCTTTCGATCGTTGTTGGTCAAACATGTAGTCGGCGAATGATGCGTGCAAGGTGGAAACATGTTCATCAACACCCTCCGGCACGTGAAGCACCGACCGCAGAGGCTCTAAAGACACCTGCACTTGCCCTTCACTCAGCCCCACAAGTGACGCAAGTGTCTGAGCCGTCATTGGTTCCTTCGCGCATACTGCTGTCCAGAGCGTGAGGCGGATACGGTGGATTTCCTCGTCCTCGAGTTGCTGGCTGTTTAAAGCTGCGGACAGCACACCGGTATATAAGCCATCGAGCTCAGCATGTTGCTTCGACCCGGAGACAGCATCGAGCACAGTTTGAAGACGATCTTTGGAGTCCACGGATATGTTGTGACCTTTCGGACGTATGTATCGTATAGCAGTGGCTGCATGGATGAAGAGCTTGCCCGCACGTTTGGAGAGCTGGTCTACCTCCTTGACTGACGCAAGAGGTGGAGACATCGAGCAAAGCGCTTCTTCCAGATACTTCTTGATGTCCGCTTCCACAATTGACTTCTCGGTGTCGTGCAGATGAAGCACAGACGGCGAGTGCCCCGGCCTCAACATTTCCTCTCGAATAACAGGCTCTGGCCGACTGGTGATGAAGAACTTGATGGGTAGATCCACAGCAAGGTCCACCAAAGTTCGAAGGAATAGCTGCACCGCGTAACCGTCCTCGCATTCGTCCAAGGCGTCGATAGCCATGACAACACCGCCCGGCATTGCGTCCTTCACCTCCTGCATAGGCTGCTGCACGAGCTTCTGGAACTGTGACCTGACATCCTTCGCGCCGGCTTTAGGGTCCTCTTGTAGGACTCTGCACAGCGCTGCTCGAAAAGCAGGAGAGTAATGCGCGAGCTGATCTGCGATGGTCGGGATGATGTTGTTAACATCGCGGCATGAAGGTAGACCACGGGAACAGCAGAAGTTCCCTCCAAGTTGACCAATATCCTCTAGCCACTTGCATAGGCTGTACAGGATCGTCGTCTTGCCAGTCCCTGCCATACCATCCATCCAATACACCTTGGCTCCATTCGCGTCTTCGACCCAGAGTTTGAGGTCTGCTAGGATCTTCTCGCGCGTCTCTGCTGTGCACCCTCGTCGACCAGCAGTTGTGGAGTAACGAGAGTTATATTGGGCGTCATCCACAGCAGATAGGCATTGAAGCAGCGTTGTCTACAAGTGAAATGTCAACTCGCGAACTTGCCTATATTCTGAGCATACCTCGAGCTGCCGGTTGGTGAGATCCCACGTTCGGAGCGTGATGTCGCTCTACAACCGTATCAGCTCATAGCGCCCCGGTAAAATGTGATTATTTACTCACTTGCAGTTGACGAAACAAGGACTCGATCCTACGATACCGCTTGATCACGTCTCCCTGGTCTTGAGTAGATTCCAGTAGTTGCCTTCCCTTTCCATGGCCTTGCTTTCGGCGAATCTGTGCCACCTCCGCTTCAATCGATCTGTTGGTATTGTCAGTCCCAACTTATGTGAGCGGATGAACGTTGGGTCTCACTTCAAAATGCGTCCAATGCTGCCAGTACGGTCCTCAGTAGCAAGCCTGGAGACATGCTCCTTCAAAGTCGCCGCCATAGTCGTGAGTTCGGAGGCTAGGTCTTGATAGTCTTCTTGATTGCCTGTGGCTGTCTGTGAAATTGTTCAGGACACAGTAGCTTAAAAAAACGGCTATGACTTACCTGAACCACATCTAGACAAGCAACCAATCCACCGACAACTGACTTGAGTGGAGGAAATGCATCTGCACTCTTTTCGAGAACCCGGAGCGCTGTTTCCAACCCATGCCATGCAGCATTCAAGCCCTCCTTGTATTTCTCAGGAAGGCTGATGCCAGGAGGAGCGGCGACGGCATGCTGAGAGGAAGGTTCGGAAGTGACATTGTCTGGTCCTTGAAGGCCTGATGCAGCCGTGCTGGATGGATGTGGACTAGGTGAACGCAAAGACGGGGCTCGAGAGCTCGAGAGTATTGCATCACGAGCCTGCCGAGCATGATTCCTGATGGATCTGCCAAAGCGCTTGATTTTGGAGGGTTTCGAGACAGTAGAGGATTCCATCGTGTTAGTTTTTTGAGATATAGGTGCAGAGCAAGCCCTAGGAGTCGCGACCAGCTGACGTAAGACCTACATGCTAACGCACTGCCTCATGCCTTTATCCTTGCTACCAGCCAACCGAGCTCGCATCCCTACCTTGCGCGTGCAAGTAGGTGGACTGGGATATGCTCGCCCAACACTCGCTGCTTCAGGAGGATGGGAAGAGAAAGGTGGAGGCTCGATCGATCAGGTCTGTCCTCCCTGCGTTGTTTTTCCTCCTACTCGAAGCACGAGCCGCTACAGACTCTCTTTATATTTTATTTTTCCTCGCGTTCGCCCTGCTTCGTCTCTCGGCCAATCGCGACCACCACTATGCAAAGCCATGCACTCTCGTACTCCTTTATTCTCCTTTCCTCCCTTTCACTCTGGTCGAATTTACATAACTGACTCAATTTTTTTTCCTTTTCACAGCACCATCTCTTTCTTGATCCCAATGATATTCCGGCGCACATCCATGTCGGCATTGACAGTATGCCGGGATTGTTATAATAATAATATACTCTTGTACGTCTGTTCTACCGCTATCCTTCCATCTAGCTCCTTTACTCTCGTACACCACGATATGGATTCCAACTCAACTCACCCACAGATCCGCGTAATAAATGAGTGGACGGAGCTCTGAGTCCGGACAGAGAATCGTTCAACTTCACTCAATTCCTCCCCACCTGGCTTATTTGGACTATAAACCTGGCCATGGCGAATTCTACATTCCTCTCGTGTCCCCCTACACGTGTATAGACAAGAAAATCGCTGTGGCTGAGATCACAACTGTTGTTGCGTAAGTTTCTTCGTCACTCTTTTTTCCAAGGACTTACGCTTATACCTTCACCAATCTAGTCATCTAGCCACGCAGGAGACGCCGTAGTCTGTGCCACTCGCTCTCGCCGTCGATAGTATTTCCCAGAATGAGCCCAAACTCATTACCTTCGCACCACCCAAAGACTAAACTGTGCTCCTCGCAACTCTGTACGAGCGTTCGTCAAAAAAATTCAGCCAGCTACGAAGCAATGACCAACGCATCGTGCATGCTGGGATTCGCCACGCCTTGCGACGCATTCTTCAACTCATTGTCCAAATTCGCCATCCAAACAGGTGTTGGATCAAGTCTGGAAGCGTAGGCCGAGACCTCGTCCGTGCACCGCGTGCCCTTGATCTTAGCCCTTCCCAAGCCCTTCCCCAGAATAAGTCCCACACTCATTACCTCGCATTATCCGATCCATCATCTCGCAAAACTAGCCAGCGCTCCTCCATGGTGGCCACCGCCCTCTTTTGGTCGAAATTCCAGCCAACTACCAACGGCTCGGGCATTCTGAGAGTCGCCACACCTCGCAATGCATTCTTCAACTTGTAGTCCAAGTTCGCCATACGGACAGGTGTTGTATCATGCCTGGAAGCTTGGCTCAGAGGGCCCTGCACTCTGGGGGGTCATCACGGCCTCTTGGACTTTCGGAGAGGGATTTTGTTACCTCAAAGTCCTCGTTGGGTGTATGCTTTTTTTGGCCAGCAGCCTGGGGAAAGCCGGTGCTCAGTCTTGGAGGCCCTTCAGAACGCAGACGAAGTGTTTGCGTTGACGGCCACAACTGGCGTGGGCAGTTAAATTGGAGAAACGGGTTATCTTGCAGCGGGAGTGGAGCATTGGCGTCAAGATTGGTCTCTGGATCTCGGCCTCAGATAGGCTTGGGATATTAGCTAACAGTTGAACAGCATCTGTTGGGAGTATCTACGAAGACGAGCTAGGAGAATGTTGTTCAGAGGGTTATTAGGTCTGGTACGTTTAATACACTCCTTTTCTTTGGTCTTGGGTCCTGATTATTGGATCTCCGGCAGCGAAAGTCAGGATACTTCGTATCCAAGTTGGGCGTTGTTGCTATACAGAATATCTACCGGCTCATCCCCCCCCCAAGATCGCCTAGAACGCGATGACAGCCACCTTCTGACATTCGCCCATCAGTCGTACCTTAGACCATACATCTGCAAGCAGCACGAGATACTCTCAGTACCTTGTGGAGGCGAATTGCAAGCTCAACGTTCAGCGTTCTGTCCTCGAACGCACCAGCGGCTGAGCCATTCCTATCGATACCAACATGTCTAACCATGAGCCCCGTCCCCGGAGCCTTCCCTACGCGCAAGAACGATTGGAACGTCCTGGACGTAAAATTCCATCGCAATGAACGACTGGGAATACATCCTAGCATTCCTTATGCCTGCGGCGTCGCTTGCGGCGAACCCGAATGACGATCCTGGAAGGCTAAAGATCTTCAGGAGCATACGAAAACCCCATTAAATCGAACTTTATAGAGAACCATCGTTTATCCTGGTTCGCCTCGAAGCCTGGGGAACTTCACAAATAAAGGTAAATTTCATGATCGGTCGTCCAATCTTTTCCAGTAGCTCAACCTTCTAAGCTGATCTAGCTGATCGGCGGTGTCGAGCTCGGAATCCAGATTCCAGACTATTCATATGCAACTCGGACGGAGACGGGCTAATACTTCTTGAACGTCGCGCCATTGACAAGTCAACTACAGGTCCTTCCAGATCCCTCAACTTCATGAATTGACCTTCAGGCGTCAAGATGATAAGAGAGCGTCTCGTTGGGACATAATCATCTCGACTCGAAATTATGTTTTATGAGTAGATCATAATGCTACAGGTTTGTGATCTTCCTCAAGCCATGTTTCGGAGTCCAAGCCCATTCGCATGTCATTCCGTTCGTCGAAACGACGCCACGACTATTCATTAGCAGACGGGCTTTACGCGCCACTACGAATTTTTGATACACGCTATGCAATTGCAGACAGTCCCTTCGCTGTATCGACTTGATGGAGAGAAAGATATATTGATATGCCATTCAAGCTGAAGGCAGAGTGACACCAGCGTCCAGCCGAGCGGCAAAAAAAACCTAGCAATGTGTAGTCCGTTCCAGGAGAGAATACTAAGTATGGCGAAGGCCACTGTACGGAGAAGGTGGGAGGGCTCGGCACGCTGATTTCCGGTTTCCCAGTTTTGTGCCATCACCGATTAGTACACCCGTCTTGTACTCGCCACTTGACGTTGACTGATGTACTCCCTCTGTCACTCTGTTGTCCACCGGTCCCCTCAGCCCGACCATGCAAAGCTTAGGTTCCAGCATCCTCCAAGCACAACGCAACATTTTGAACTGACGGAGCCATATACATGGCGCCCTATGACGAACTCATCGCCGCTGCGTTAGGAGCAATAGCAGCTGTTGTTGGTGCGTCCTGTTTTGCCCTTATTCTTCTTCATGTCTAATGAATTCCTATCTAGTCGTCGTCCTCAAACCATGGGTATCCGACCTGAGTTTACAACGCGTAATTCAAGGTCCAAAACGCATAGTGCCCTCCTTACCTAGTTATCTCCGGGCGTCACCACGAACGCGAACGTGCCAACCTACTGGAGTGGACGTTGTCATCAAATCCACTTCGACCTAGACGGAACATTCAACATGCCCATATGCATCTTGTGTATCACGACTTCGGTAAATTCCTCCTCAAGTCATAGTCATCCAACCCGTTTGGACGTGGCGAATGCATCTGCCCTCCGTCTCCAACTCCTCCATCCCTTCGCAACCACCCTCTCCCTCATCTATACCCAAACTCTTCGCACCCGACACGTCCACACGACCTCATGCGCAAACACTCTCGGCCCAGTCTTCTCCCATCATCTGTGGTCGGTCGCGTTCTCTGGCCGACCCTCCCTGGCATCAACCGGATCCCAGGTGTGACCGCAAACATGAATGCACCTGCGGTGTCAACCTACTGGCGATGAACGTCCAACATCACCTTCAACCTTGTCCTTGGTCGCATTGGATACACCACCTTGCTGTGGCTGATCAAGCAACATTCTGGGCCAACAACACATGGTTTTCGGATTATCCTCTTCCCGAATGGAGTCACCTGATAACATGGTATTGGTATGCCCTTTCTCCACCTGGCCCAACTATATTCGACGTTGACTTGGCTGTCGAGGTTCAGGCGAGTTGGGGAGGACTACAATCGTCAAACACATGAAGACTATCCGTCAAGACGGCTTCAAAGAGTACGAGCTGGCCGAGCATCTACCGATGGTGTATAAGAACGTTTTGGAGTCGGCGTAGCATGTTCTGATGTACACGAAGAAATTTGGCTTAGAGTGCGAAGAATACTTGAACAGGGTGAGTCGCAACAATCTCTACTGGTTTATGCTCCTCATTTAAACCTTGTCTTCGTAAGGCTCTCACCTCGACAATGCTCGAATTCAAATTACAAACATCAACCCAACAAGGACCCAATCCATTCCGGAAATCATAGACAAACACTCGGGTGAGTTCTATTCAATGGACTCAGCCAGCTTGTGCGTTGTTCCGTCCCAGTTCTTACACCCGTCACTGATTCATATTCCATCGGTAGCTTCTTCAATGTCGTGGCACAAATAAGAGCTCTGGGTTACCTGACCGACGTCCTCAGAACGTGATCGAAACAGTTATCAGGGGAAGCGAGGTTCGCGATGGAGCAACTTTCGTTAGTAACAACCCCCTATTTGGTCCCTTACTGCCCGCCGCTGACAAACGAGAATCTCGACAGGATACACATGCTTGATGCGGGATCACCGTTTCAACGTTCTAAGAGGAAGAAGTGGATTCACTGATGCAAACTAACCGTATCCATATATTCTGCTTGGCGCTGAGCAAGTGTGATCAGCTCTCGTTCTAGTTGAACGGGTCAGCCAAAACGAAGGAGCACAGCAAATCGGGCGTCGACTTCGCGCGAGAAATCGTCCTCCGCCTTGTCATCTGCAGCACTGGCTGGCCGCGACTTTCTCGGTCGCCTGACTTCGTGCAAGGAATCAACCGCCGCCTTGTCATCTGCCATGCTGGCCATGATTTTCTCGATCGCTCGACTCATGCTGATGATCAACACCCACACCTCCGAAGATGTGGTTTTCACAACCGAATCCATCAGGTCGAGTGAATCTAATGGAGGGCCGTAGTGATCCAGCTTCGCGAGCGCTACTGGTTGGCGAATAAGTAAGATCCGCTTGGCGTAGTAAACGGTGTAGAATGTCCAGTACGTTAAACAGGCTGGGTTCTTGATCCTTTTACTCATCGTACCAACAGAACATCGGACCTGCAGGCCCAAGGCGGTGGACAGAGATCACAAATAGGTAGGTGTAGTCTCAGAGTCATCCTGTTCGGCAGAAAAGTTGACCTCACCTCTAGCTGCGGATCAGGTGCTCGAGTTCAACGTATTGACTACCAGCGGTGGATTGGTGACGGCAAGCTTTGTCGAAAAACCGAATGTCGTTTGGGTCCTCCCTCAATGGCAGTGGCCCAAGTACCGTTGTTGAGCCGACCGTCAGGACCTTCTCCGGGGTCCACTGAGATGATCCTCAGCATCAACTGTACTCATACAAACGACGCAGAACTCATCTGGAAAGTCGTAGCCGCCGTTCACGATCTGTCCAACCCCTGGATCGATCATGTCATGTTCGTCTACTTCAAGCTTGTGCGCTTTGCTGGCCGCCTCCGTGTCTAGCTTATTGTCAGGCCGAAAATGATTACGACACAAATCTCTGGGGTTGCCAGACCTATGTTCGATATCCTATGCAGTCAGGGCGTGCCCTACTCCTCTGTGATGCAGAAGTCCATACTTCGACTTACACACCGACATGTTCGAATATGAGGATGGATGTGGTAGAGGAGAAAGTGGTCCATTGGGACAGCGATGGAGAGGAAGCAAAAATTGGGAGGTACGCAAGCAGGTGCTAGGCTGACCGTAAGGCAGAGACTTACACGATTAAACAGGCTATGAAGACTGCAATGCCGAAGGCGGACGGCGATGAAGATCTCGCGTAGGACAGGAGCGAGCTTGCTCCATCCTCAGACGACAAGGACGGCGACGAAAGTAAGGCTGACGAAAGTGACGGTGAAGAAACCCCTCTCTCGTTGAAGCGTCGGACAACGAGGGCCTTATATCTTTGGATGGGGATGTCCCTAAAGGCCTCATCGAGTGTGATGGCCCCGATGCCAGTGACGGCGAAGTAGTAGAGGAAATGGAATGGGGTGTTATATCTGGCTCTGTTGGAAACGCAGAGAAGAGGAAGAAACTAAGATCACTGCCGACCCTCGCCAGCTACGAGGACTACGTCAAGTTGATTGAAGAAGATCCAGAGGATGATATATGACGATACTGCCTCGAACACCTGGTATGTGGTAGCCAATCTGCTGCAATCGCAAATTTATGGGTTGAATGAACGTCCTGCTTTGCAATTTATGGAAAACGATGGTTGTGGCCGACCACAGTGGCCATATCGAACGCTTCCGACGCAACTGGAGTCCGCATAGAAACCCAAGAGCCTTGCGCGATGTGTGCATCTCCATTACATATCACGCTCTTTCTATCGACTAACAATGGATTGCGACTGTCTCAGAACGCATCCGCAAAGTCCTTTAAAGCTTCGGGTCAGTTTCAAGATTCTCACTTTCAGGCAATTTGATGAACGACGGTCAGGGAAAAATATTGCGGCTACGATCACAACCTCGTCTACACCAGTACGCCTATCCCTCCTTCACAAAACCGTTACTGGGCTGCAGTTCAACCCGACACCTTGGTCTGCCAAGAATATTAGTAGAATAAACGAAGGCAATAGGAGAAACATACGGTAGTAGATGTGTTCACAGCACACAGGCTTGGATGAGCTGCAGGTTCGAGAATCGAAAGGTCAATGAACATGAACATACATAAATATGCCATATACTGACCATGAAGCTCCTTTTCCAGCTCCAATGACGGTGATGGGGTCACATTGAGCGCCAATGTCGCCCGTGATGTTGGGAATGACGACATTGAGAAGCCCAATGGCTTTGGTCGCAGCTGCCGAGTTGGGTGCATACAGATTTTCGCAACACTGGATGGGACCAGTGTTGCAGCTGTTCTTGATGCCAGGTGAAGCGACTGCCGAGGCAGCGAAAGCGGTGGCGATAAAGATGGCGATCGTAGAGAACATCGGAGACGATTGGGAATTGCTGGGCTTGAGGTGTGTGAACGACGAGAGAAGCTGTTTGAACTGTTGATTGACGACGAGTTTTAGAGGCTTATATGTGCGGTGAATATACGAGAAAATATTACTCGGTACGAGGAATTTGTGAAATATGAGCAAAGTGGGTAAGCACCATGCATGGTACCAGCAGATGGTGGCTGTTGGATCCCACAACTTCGGAGTCGAGCATTGGCAGCGCAAATTAAGCATGGCAACGTATTTACGACTTTTTTTTCTCCATATACAGTTACGAGCGTGCCTTGAAGGATAATCAGTTACCGACGTCCTTGACATCGCTTTCTGCTCAAATTACCACAGGATCCATTTCGAACTGGGAAATGACCCCTCGAGGCCGCTTCTCTAGTAGTCGTGTATCAACGATCAGAAATCTCAATAATGGGTGCTTGCATTCAAGTGGACGATATCTACTTGAGAATCACTTGCTCACCTCGGCTGAGGAGATTTCATTGACATCGAGGCACCCAAATAAGGGTCCTGCGAATACCTACTATGTCATACTGTAAAGGCGTCTAATGATTTGACCCCTCTGTCCTTTAAATCGATCATTGTTTCCCTGACCTTACTAGCGAATACCGAAGGAATGTTTCCAACTCTGTAAATATTCTTCAAGACATTGGTTTAGCCGCCTGACATCAAGGAGTGGCGCGTCTAACTGAGACGGTACTCACCGTTTTGGAAACGTGTTTACTCGATTTGGTAAGGTCAAGTCGACAAACTATTCTTTCCGTGCGTGTGTATGATGTCCTCAGGGGGAAGCCGCATCGGGCAAACCTTGAGGTGAGCGGAGGCGGGAGACGTCTACGGCGAGCAATCCATCGACACTAGGGCCTCTTGTGCATGCAGATCTGTGGATTTCCGGTGTCCTACTTTGCACCGACCATACAAACAACCTGGGCCAACTTCGGTTGCACCCAGTGCCGGGCATGTGTCAGAACTAAGAGACCGATTCGCGCTATTCGATGGAACTTAGGAGGTAGGCACTGAATGGAAACTGCAGTTTTGGCGTAAATTAACATCGTAAGTTTATTCAGGACGCTCTTTGCCGAACCATGTTTGCAGGCCTATAAAGACAGAGTTGGATCGACTCTGAACATCAATCAAATCATCCTTCGTATCTCGTCTCATTCGTCTTCGCTACCGCATAACCCAACGAACGAGCACTAACTTCAAAAATGTTCTCCAAGATCACCGTCATCATTGTTGCTACCTTGGCCATTTCTGCCATGGCTTCTCCTGCTATCAAAAACAGCTGCAACACCGGCCCCATCCAGTGCTGCGGTACCCTCGCTTCACCAACCTCCGCCGCTGGGATCAAAGCACTTGGCCTCGTTAACGCGGTCATTCCCAACCTCACCGGCATGATTGGCACCCAATGCAGCCCTCTCACCGTCGTCGGTGTCGGCAAAGGTGGCTCTTGGTATGTTTTGCGCCTCCGATACTTTGATTAAAGTCCTAACAGTGACATGCCTGATAGTTCCTCGACCCCCGTGTGCTGCGAAAATAATTATTCAAGTAAGATTCTTCCTTTTTTACACACGGCGTTCTTCGAGCAAAATCCTGACGGCACTTTTAGAGCAACTCGTCGGCGTCAACTGCTCTCCAGTCACCATCGGATAGGATCGAGGATGGTTATAGGACCACAAGGGGGCCGTTCGATAAATGTGTATGTCATGATACCGAGATACACAAAAGTGACAAATAGATAACTTAAAATGCAGCGAATCAGAACAGCTATAAGTGGGAGAGCAGCGATGGATGAGGGACGTACTAATAAATCATTGACTCACACTCTCTCGAATATCACGTTCCCCACTGGGAGACAAGTCGGAGGAAGTTCACGCCTTTGCGAGAATTCCCTTTGTAAATTTGAGCGTGGCTGGATTTTCAACTGAATGAAAACTACAACTTTTGTACGAAACACTCAGCGTAAGGCCTGACATGGACGCTCCGACCAGGCCCTAATTTGACACAAAAGGAATCAGCCGATTGACAATGAAAAGAAGTATGCGCACTTGTCAGTAACGGCCATGAGCTGAGAATGAGTCAGATCTCTGATGGGGTCGTCCCAGGTGCGAAGGTAGCCACTTATGTCTTTGAACAACTTGACAGCGTGCTTTGAATCCATAGGTTCTTGCGTACGTTGGGGAGACAAAGAGTTCCAACACATGCACCGGGTGCACCTCATGGGACAGAAAGTTTCAGAGCTGTTCGCGGAGAGTCTAGTCTGCTGGAGTAAATCACATCTATCAATTTCGCATACTTCAAAAGGAATGCAAACAGCTAGAATGCGTATTCAATTGGTGCTATCCACATAGCTAACGGGGCAAGGAAACCTTTTGTGTTGGCGCGAGTGTTGTGGGGTGTGGTAAGTTTTAGCTGTAGAGACATCGGCGAGGGTCACAATATCCAGTAAATCCGGTTCTAAAAATGTTTGCTTGAGGCATTGTGTTGTCCATACTGAAGGGTAAGGCTGGCAAACAAGGTCAGCGTAGATTCGGGGTAAGGGATCATTCGGGTTGAAGATAAGGGAAACGAAATCGAGCAGAAACAAGCAACTGAGAGGAGAAAGATAACACGGTGCTTACTTGACGGTCTTCGATGTCCTCAGAGTACGACGTCGTTGTCTTCAGCAAACCGTCTTGAATGTCCTACACGTTGTCGTCAAATTGAGATTACACAAATGGACACAATTTGGTCACCGTCGCCGTTGAACTGCTCTACACACTCGTTCGGCATCGTCATCGCACCCGCCGAGTGCCCTCCAGACGCGCTGGTCTTGGTTAGACCCTCCAAGGATTTTCAACCAGCGACCTCACTTTACGCTCCTATCCCGAATGACTGAAGGTTATCGGTAGTTCGAAAGAAGCGGGTAGCTTGCACGTCATAGGGCCCATCAACTAGCGCCAGACATAAATCCCGACTTGGCCTCCCGACATCCATGCAGCCTTCATCGTTGGTGTGATGAAAAGTCGCCGCTGGCAGGGATTGCCATTCAAAGGTCAAAGGGGTTCTTCAGCAGAGGAAGGACATCTGGTATCTCCATGATCGCAGTTCAATTAGCCGGACTTCACCTGAGCTCAAGGCAGATTCGAGTTGGAAGCGAGAAAACGGAGGAGGGGTCGACGATCCAGGCGAAGATGGAAGTCTCTCTATGGCACCCGGGAGGTTCCTTACGGATTGGGTCCCATAGATCTGTAAATCTGACATCAGACATTCTCATCGTATAGCAAGTGAATGACAAAAGAACGACCGAAAGGCGCCAAGACATCCATTCATAACGAAGCTCCAGTGTCTAACGTCCTCGACAAAAAAGGAAAAGAAAAAGGGGGGCATGCTCACGATATTCAACGGTGATGTGTCTATTGCTACATAGCATAGCTTTGGACGCCTATGGCGAAATATCTCGGCACATATCTTTCGCGATGTCCGGCGGTGGAGATGTGTTGCACCAACGCCTCAGGTCGAAACGTGTTTGGACCACTCCCGATGTCCGAGGTGGGGAAGAAGGCTTTGACCGCCATATGCAAATGACGGGTGCAAGTGGGATAGGGTCGATAACGAGATCATAAAGGTTTCCTCGTATAACATTCAAAGGCGGCTCGAAGGAGGTGTCGAACCGAGGCGGCACCCATTCGAGCATTGAATCGAATGGTGTAGGTCGGTTTGATTGCGGCGCGCCGACAACGACCCAAGGGAAACTGGCGCCCGATTGAGTCCATATGTTCGATAAAGATGGATGGCCGTCTGCGCCAGTGGTTGAGGAGGTGGTGTTACCGATGATGAAGTCGACGATTTGCATCGAGATTGATAGTCTGGGTTGAACACTGTTAGCCGATCGATTTTAATAAAATCACAAAGACCGACAAGCTGCGCATGGATGCGACTAGCTTTCGAATCGAGATTCGAAAACCCAGAGAAAAATAAACTTGGACTCACAATCTTTGTTGGTCTTTACACCTGACAGGTTTTCATGCAAAATATCGATAGGTGTACTTCGGATTATCGTAAACCATGCTGCCGTTTCCCTCAGTTTGGGGCCGAGAGAGCGCAGTGAACGCAGTGAAAGTCGTCTTTCTTGCTATACAACTGTGAAAAGGAAAAATTCAGCGTCCATTCGAGACCGAAATTGATTAAAGAGGCAGAGGCGAAAACGAAAACGAAAGTAGCCAGTGAAAGACGAGCGGAGGAAGAGATCGAAAGGCTGTATGTTACAGGAAAGATCGGAAAGAAAACCGAATGAATGAAGATCGAAGTTTACCTGTGTACAGTAAACACGAATGTCTCTCTGCCTTCTCAGGCAACATCTTGCATAAAAGCGCCAGAGAATCCATGGGCAGACTATCCTCAACGCAGGCGGCGATCTCCTCGCCATCCTGTATGCGTACATCCCCCTGCGATGCCTGTACACCACGTAACGACGAGCATGAGTGGACAGTCCACAAATATACGTGCATGCATACACACACCTATGTCGTCCTGTCCGCTCCGAGTTAATATGGCCTGCACAGCGGTACAACTGAGTCTCGGGCCCGATGAGCATCCAGACGACTGGCCAGATCTAGAAGCGCAGATTCACTGTCTGACTTTATGAAGACAATGTCGTCGTTCATTCGCCAGTGGAGGTACGTCTTGCTGCTTGAGTTTATGAGAGCTTTGGTGCCATGCATCCTGTGGATTGGCAGATTTCGAGGCTGCATAATCTGCT
>Ga0247741_1000981_pt1 | contig 15753 bp, 18 predicted proteins | sample UWRJL213509R2_FD_180945 | JGI IMG/M metagenome (GOLD analysis project Ga0247741, IMG submission 180945) | Plant litter microbial communities from Arlington Agricultural Research Station in Wisconsin, United States - UWRJ-L213-509R-2 | ecosystem: Environmental > Terrestrial > Plant litter >... | reverse complement strand
GCAATTATGACCACGCTCGCAACACTCTTGAGCCCTATCATAGCGAAGATAACTGCAGAGCATCCATAGCAGGCTACTGAAACCATATTGGGAACGCCAATTGAGCGAGCAAAAAACCCAGGGGTTATACGGCCGATGATACCCGCCGCGTTAAGCATGACTAACTGGGGGATTGGGTAGAGTCGACTTCAATTTGACATAGCCAAAAGAAAAAACTGGAATGCTGACCGAATAGAACGCGAAGGTCTCGTTTATGCCATGTAGTTTAGCATCCAGTTGCAGATAAAACAGTGGAAAATAGAAGCCAATGTTGAAGAAAAGCATTCTGAAAAAGCATCAACAACAATAAGCCATGGCTCAGAAATTGTATTCGCTCAGCATACCCAACACTCAATGCAACAAAGGCAGGTTCCTGGTAAAACCTTCGCACCGACCGCAGGATCGAGGGCCTTTTCATTGGAGGAGGGAGACGAGGTCGCATTAACAAGCATGCAATGATCAGGAGCCCCGAAACAAGGGCTGCGCTAACCCGAACCGAGCCTGCAAATCCAAGACGGGTGTAGAATAGGTTGTTTAACATTATCGGGTGGACGATAGAGCCAATGGACGAGCCGGCTGTGGCTAAAGTCATGGCCAACGCGCGATTCTTGTTAAAGTGTTGGGATATAACAACTAAACTCGGGATGAATATAATTCCGGTTCCTAGTCCAAGACCGATCCCTTGCAGGAGAAAATTCTAAATAGGTGTCGGGAATGGCTTTCACCAGGTATAAGATGTCACATACTTGATATAGATGGTCAGGCTCGGTCAGTGAGAGCATAAAGAGCGAGAGCGAGATCAATAAAGACCCTCCATAGAGTAGGTGGTAGCTGTAGCGGCATCTAAATTTAGCTCATCCTCCCAGCATGCCGACAAGGATCGACGCACAAATACCCTCTGTCACAGAGGATGCCTGAGAAAAGTCCGCTCGATATGACAAGGAATGCATTGATGCTGCCGATCCACCTGTAGGATGATTAAGCACAAAACGCGTGGTACTTGATACAACCCACGAGATGGCCGAGGGAGAAGAATTCGTGATGTATATCCGGGTGTAATAATCTGGAGTCACAGTTAACGGACTGTATATCGGATGTTCGTGAGAGGCGGTACGAACCTTGATACACACCAAAGGCGTTAGTGTAACTGCGGTTACCATGTCAGCAGTTCGAAGGCCTTGGCCCTAAGCGTGCCAGTGAGCATGAACGCACCCCATCCCGCACATTTGAATGAGAACTCTGGTGATTGAAAAAATTCGATTAGTCGTCAAAGTGAATCGCAGCTGCAACTTACACTCCTAGAACGATCAGCCACCCTCGAAGTCCACCGTCCTCAACTGCATCGCCTGGCCCAGGTAGTGAGTTTTGGGATATCACTGACACCTGTGCGGCCTGATCTCCGTCGGCGTCTCGTTTTTCTTTGAAGGACGCATCTTCTGAGGCTGCCATACTATGCTGTTCCATTTGGGGTAGCTGGCGTGGCCTGCCTTTATTGAGTTGCGTAATTCAGGGAAAGACGTCAAAGGGGAGGCCAAGGACTGCCTGACGAGGGAGACGGAGTAAACCACTCTTTATAAGAACCGGTTACAATCACATCGAAAGGACTTTGCAGGCCGGCCGCTGGTGTGTCAGGGCAGCTGTGGAGATAAGCCGATTTCATTAAGGCCCAATATAACAGGCCTCATCCCAAGACTGGTAGATCGGTTTGTGTAAACATGGCGCATGTGGTGCGTGCACTATGTAAAGAAACCAGTTAACGTTCCAAAGACCAGATTGACTCGGACTCCGGAGATGCAATCCGAACCTGATGCAAATGTCGGAAGGGCTGGACAGAACTGTGACTTCTGAGGCCTCGTTGCTCGGCATTGAAGGTTAACCTGAAGGGAGATATGCTCATTACATGCACAAGTCAAGTTCAAGTAGTCTAGTACCAACAAAAGAACGAGAGATACCTTTCAGGTTCTCGTTTCCATTTTCAGAGATGGCCTCCAGCACGCAACCACGATGGCTGTTAGTAGATTCTTAGACAAAGTACCGACCTCTATGGGTGGCGTCAACTAGACTCCCCGTTTGGAAATGTGAAGGTTCCGATTCGCCTCACTGGCGCGTGTGCGGTCAACAGCTGGTGGTGTTTTAGTTCTAGGACCGCTGGAGTTCAAGATTTATTTATCTGGCTGTTCGGAGCGATTTGGACCCCCCTCAAACACACGAGAGGGATCTCGACCATGAGTGAGTTAAAGTAGTACAGAAGTGCAGGCGTGACGTTGTGGACTGGGGGTGACATCACATGACAGCCGTATGATCTGTGACTCCAAGACGTGGACACAAAAAGACTCATGGAGATTCAATATCCTCCTCCCTTACTCCGAGTTGTCATATACGTGGGATGAAATTCAAGGAATAGGAAAGATTATCTGGATTGTATACCACTTCTTCAGCCACAATCACTGGCATCCATACTTGCGAAGACTCGGAATAACCTGGGACCCGTGATGAGCCGCGGCTTCAAACAAACTTCATGAGTCGGACTACTCATATACGCATGTAGTTTATAGGCGATAACACTCCGCTCAGATTGGACTTAGCGTACCTTGGAAAAATTGGCCTGGAGCCGTCTCGCTATCGAAGACTTCCCTGGCAAAATCAGTGAGGACCGGTTTCGGCCTGGGCGCCCTGTTAACTAGATTTCCTGGTACGACGGTGAAGATTATATTCGCTCGCTGTTTCCATTTTTCATGACTCAGTGAACGAGCTGACATATCTTTTCAAACCCCCGATACAGCACTTTATGAACAGCGTCACTGACAAACTCGATAGATTCCTCTTTAGTAGGCTCGAGAGCACTTATGAATTTTAACCCAAAACTGTGAGGTACTCAAGATCGCGCTTCACTCACTTGAGTATTATTGAGGTACGAAAGGATTTTATTGATGCGTTTTGTATCCTTGAATAATTATTGATTATCCCAGAGTCGTGAACTTCGACTCACAGGTCAATGAGTCCTAATGACTTGACCAAACACGAGGTCTGGATCTATGTCGCTACCAAAGCAGTGTCAATCTTTTCAAAGCTCCAACTTTCTTCACAATGTCCCATCTGCCCACTGGCTTCTATCCCAATGGCAGCACTGACGCAACCCTCAACCCTTTTGCCAGGTGTCGGGTGACCTCTAAATTATGTCCCGATCAACGAAGATCTAAACTACGTCGATGACCTCTTCCCGAATGCATTATGCGTGGAACCACAATTGCGTGGGCAGAGCGACGTATGCACCCTATCCCTTTGCTCGGAGGAGGGTGTAGCTTAACGCGTCTCCAAACAGGATGGAAATGATAACGCTTCATGGACTTGCCATGCTGCAGCTCATGAACAATATCACGGACAAACCTGACTGACACATCAAGGTATGACATAGATCATTGTTATAGCGGCAGTTATTTTACCTAAAGGCATTCACATAGATAAACGACGAGATTGCAGGAAAATGGAAACGCGAAGCATGTTCTATCGACAACAAGGAATCGAGTATAACCCAACTTTGTATGGCTGACTGGTGTATTAACGAGCTGCGCTACAAAGCCTCCTTATTTTCTACATCGCCCAGGAAGCCACCGCCTATCCGTGTCTACAACGGCGATGTTATCAAATCCGACTATGTTGTATTTCTCGAATTGAAATTCGAGCTGCAAAAGGCGATCAGCAAGCTCGAGGCGAATATCCCAGACCGTCTCAGAGACTGGCATCCTGGTTCTGATGAAAAGGTCTGGGACCTTGTGCATCCGTCCCTGTATCCGCTTGTATACGGACAGACAAAGGTTCTAAGGAATTGGGAGATGACGATGCTCGACGATTGTATCAAGCGCAGTGGAGAAGGCGTCCCTGCTGATATCCCACCTACGGACCAAACCTTCGAACACGCTCCAATCGGACACTGGTCATTCCTAAGATCTGATCCACCCTACAGTGCCAAATTCCAATGGTTACCTTGCGAGGTCGATATCTTCGAGAAGAAGTGCAGGTAAGTGCCGACCCCACTCGAATATCTGACCACCGGCTAAACGCATCTGTCATCTGCCATGATAACGAGCTATATCAATAATCTTCACCCAACTAAGGAGAGGCATCTCTACCAGCTTGTTGAGCGACTAATAGATGCGTCAATTCCCCTCTGGGATATGACTCTTGCCCCCTTGAGTGACCCCGAGTTCACCCATCCGCATCGCATCGCTTGCGACGGGCCTGCGTAAGATGCGTACAGTGAGGATTATGTCCCAGAGGGGGGAGCAAGACAAGAACCTGGCGAAGATGAGCGAAACTATGAAGATCGGGTGATGGAATGGGCGAATGAGCAGAAAGAACTAATCCTGCCGGAACCAGAGGGAAACTTTTTACCGATGCCCGAACCCCTTCAGTTCAACCTAAGGAAGAAATATCTCTACAAAGGATTGCAAGTCATTGTTAAACTAGCCAATATTGAGCTCATTTCCAAGAGGCCTTCGTACGAAGGCGGTTCGTGACATGTCAAAGGACAATTGGTGGGTTTTTTGTAACCCATGGCTCGAATGGATTCGTCCACTTATTTAACATCATGAAGAATGAGCACATCGTTGCAACTGCTCTTTACTATCATTCATGCAAAAATATCACCACTTCAAGTCTTTCCTTCAGACAGCAGTGCGGCACAAGTGGCGGCTCGGAATTCATATATAAGCAGGACGACAGAGACTGACTGCTAAAAATCTTTGGGTGCGAGGACGGCGGGCCAGGTGTGCAATATGTTGGAAACGTGGAAACGCGAGAAGGGCGTCTTCTAACCTTCCCAAACATCCTCCAACATCGTGTGGATCCTTTCAGACTGGCTGATCCCTCAAAGCCAGGGCATCGGAAGATCATTGCCCTGTTCCTTGTTAACCCCAACATCCAGATCGTGAGCACTGCCCACGTACCATGCCAACAACAAGGGAAGGTTCCTACACCTCACAAAAGACGAATGCCCTCTTTGAGTGATTTACCTTTTGAACTACAGGACAAGGTGTTGGAGAGTGTCGACAATTCCTTCAACTTGAACCATGCAAAGGCATTGCGATTGAACCTAATGGAAGAAAGGAAGAAATTCGTAGTGAGCCAAGAAAAAGTCTTCGAGATCTCCTATTTCGGTCTTTGCGAGCACTAAGATGTCCAGCCGTGGTCTTGTATGCAGAAGCACAGATAGTTCAAGTTCGTGGACATCGATTAGCTTATACCATAATACAAACTTGAACAACGTAAAGCCAAGTTGAACGAGTCACGATCTGCCTATAAATCGATCAACAAAGCCTCCTTCCTCTCCTCAAACCCGGACGGTATTGACGGAGCATATGCGCCGAATGTTGGCTGTGGTGCCGATGTTGGAACGCTTGGGAACTGAGGAAGGGCTGCCTGCACAGGTGGAGGCGAAGCAATGTTATATGCAGATTGTTGTTGGGCGGGAGGTGCCTGGTATTGTTGCCGTTGAAATTGAGGCGTTGACGAAGCGACAGTGTTGCTCCTCCCAAGATGATGAGAGAATGTAGGGGAAGCTGCAGGCGGAGATGGAGCATATGCAACAGAATTGTGTCTCCCCAATGCCGTAGTATTAGCGGGTTGTGGTTGTAGAGTCGTTGTTTGTGGCTGGGCCGTGGGCGTTTGGAACTGAGATTGCGGAGGTAACTGGGGCACGTTGGAGGGAGGCGCGAAAGCAGAGGTCGAAGATGTAGAAGATGTAGAGTATGGTTGGTATTGTGATTGGGCGTATTGTGGTGATTGAATGCTTGTTGGGGGTATCGATGATGGTACACTAGGAACTGACGCGTATTGGAGTTGGGATTGGGGCTGGTAAGGTGGCTGTTGTTGCTGATACCATTGTGGTTGCTGGTCTGGTCGAGAAGTCATGCCATACTGTGACTGTTGTTCGACAGGGGAGGTAAATGTCATTGGCGGCGACACAGGCTCCACCTTCGTTTCTGTTGGCTGCTGGTATCCCAACTGAGCGTGTGCCTGAGGTGTCCATTGAGAATATGCATTGGTCCCATAACTGGTTGCATAAGGCTGATGTGGTTGCTGATAAGGTCCTGGACTGACTGGAGCAGCCGTAGATGTTCTCCACCGAGGTTGAGCAACTTGTTGGGTCAAAATCTGGTCATATAACTTGACGGCTTGTGACAGTTTGTCATGCATATCCGAAAGCATTTCTGACGATGATAAATTACATGGTGACCCGAGCTACGATGAAATACTCACCTTCTTTACGACCAGCATCGTCCAGACTCAACGCCAGTTTTGGCCGCAATCCACTCGCTTTGTCGTAGAGCTCAGTCACCGCTGGATACCTTGACAAATCACGTCCCCCTTGGGCCTGAACTTGCTCCACTGTTTGATTGAACGTCAAAATGGCATCAGCCTCCAGTGGTTCGAGGTCATAACTGGGTATCTTCGGCGGGGCAGGTTGGGTGGCTGCAGGAGGATAAGATTGGGAATAGCCAGGACCAGCATAAGAGAAAGGATGGTCTTCAGTTCGAGGTGTTTCAAGACCGATGGGAGCACTGGGTTTAGGCGCATTTGCTTCCCTCAAACTGGCTTCGATGGCTGCTTTAAGATCTGGGTCCTCCTCCTCATCCGCCACAGTAGCCTTCGGCTCGAAAGGGCGGCTGCTACGGTCCACGATGGGAGGCTCGGAGTAGCCCCACTGTGAAGGTGGGGGCTGTGAAGGTACGTAGCCTGGTCGGCTATGTCCGCTGTGTCCGTTAACTTCCTGCAATGACAATTGGATGGCTCTTTGGAGTTCTGCGTCAGCCAATTCCCGCGCACTCTTGCTCCGATGTCCATGTAGGGACGTCGAGTGTTTATGTATCTTGTCCCTGGAAGTGGACATGTCATTGAGGTAGATGCTATGAGGAATTACAAGGATACGTACGCCTTTTCTGCCTTCTTCGTCAACTTTGAATGACAAGTATCGCAAACTCTGACTTCTTGCGCGATACCAAAGTGAGGCAAGCTCATAGTCTTTGAAGAACAAGCCTGGTCAAAGACTTGACCACAGTTCCGACAATGGTGCTTGCGGTTGGTGAATGAGAAAGGTGTGCGACATCTGAGACAGACCTCCGAGTCGATCCACTCTGGGGCTGTCTGCGTGTCCACCATAGCCGAGTTCGCAACAGCGAGGTCTTTGGGAGGGAACTTGTACCCTGGATTGTGACAAGCCATGGCATCATTGATTCACGTCCCAGTCCTTGTGAGCATAAGAGGCACTCACCTTCGTTCAGCAACGTCTTGTACACCTGTCCAACATAGCTCAGACCAGACTTTCCTTCAAAGGCTACGCTCCAGTTCTGTATAAATCGCAAGATCGTCGATTTAACGTCGTGGTTCAATGCAGGAATCTTCAGAATGGACACGAGATTATCCATGAATTCTCGGGACGCAATCTCTGTGAGGAATAAGTCGCCTCCGTTCTTGATACATATGTCTGTTAGCTGTGAATGAAGTGTAAGTCAGTGGATTTCAATAACACCTAACGTGCTTGCGTACCCCCAACGCCAATAATTGCACATTCGGGTTCTTATGGTTGAGCCGGCGTTTGAGAGCGCGCATGGCGTCTTTCGCTGGTGCAGACTTGGAGCGTATTTGATCACATATCTCAAGATTAAGTGCAATGTCTTCTCCTCCCGCCGGTAGAAGCTCTGAGGTTGCTTTGTCTGTGTATCCCTTCGTCAGGAGCAATACAGGCAATTGCACCGAGGTTGGTTGACTAACCAATGGCGTCGTCCAGCTGCGACGTTCCCCAAATCCATGCTCCTAGTCCAGACATCGCTAGAGATAAGATATGGTCGGCAGTAGATGGTAGTTGTGGTAAGATGTGAGCTGTACTTGCTGGTTTCAGGTCTTACTGATGGCGCCCTCGGGCTGCGGCGGTCGCTGACTAATCGACTACGAGATTCATCCGCCTCTTGGTTTCTGCCTCCACCTTGACTCAGATGCACAGTTCGACACGACTCATTGGATTGCAAAAGATCTAGCAAATTCCTCACTATTTGAGAAAAGGTCGACAAAAGTCCATGTGGACAAGTGTTGAAGATTATTTAGTGCTCGCACAGGGAAAAAGTTGCGCTTTCCGCGAAGGCTTTGTCGTTTTGAACAACAAAAGCCTTCCTCTCCTCCATCAGATCGAGCCTCAGGGCCTTCGCCTCTTCCAAGCTGATTGGGAAGTCCACACCATCTAGGATATTATCCTGTAGCTCTATGGGGATCTCGCCCACCAGAGGAGCTTTCTTACTGGACCCAGCAGCTGTAGCGGAGCCAACGGACGAGTTTCCATCCTTTGCCATCACCATCTCCCACCACCACTCTTGCTGCTGGCAAGGGACATGCGCTGTACTGATTACTTTTATGTTCGGGTCGACCAAAAAAAGAGCGACAATCTTTCTGTGGCCAGATTTTGTTGGATCCGCGAGCTTGAAGTGACCAACTCGGTGCTGCAATATATTAGGAAATGTCAGCAGACGGCCTTCTCGAGTTTCGACGTCTCCGAGCTCCTGCACACATGAGCCCTCTTGTTCACATCCAAATATATCCGTGAGCCAGTCGTGCACGTTTTGTTCGTAGGGTATATCAGCTGCTTCTTCTGGGTCAACTTGGTGTCGGAAAGAAAGAGTGGACTTGGTGATGTTCTCGCATGAATAATAGTAAAGAGCGGTAGCCACAATGTGCTCGTTCTGAACAGCGATGTCATATGGATCGCCACGTTCATACTCATCTACAAGACTTACCATCTGTCCTTCGACATGCCACGATCCTCCAGCGTACTCCGGCTTCTCAGGCGTGAGTTCGATATTGGCCAACTTTACAATAACTTGCAGACCGCGTTTACCCCATTTCTCCTTGAACGAGAGAGGCTCGGGCTCGTTGACAGGCTGGAATGTTCCTTCGGGTTCAGGTCGAATGACCTGGCGTGTATTCTCAATCCATTCCTGGCGGCGATCCCAATAATCGTCCTCGTCCTCGTCGGTTCCCTGCTGAGGGCCTTCCGTCTCTGGCAGGGAACCAGGATCGGGATCATAGCAGGGGCAGTCATCATAGACTATCCGACGAGAGTGACGAAAGTCCGGATCAGTAAGCGGTGCCAAAGTTGTCTCCCAGAGTGGAATAGAAGCATCGATGAGTTTCTGTATCAGCTCGTATAGTGGTTTTTCTTTCACTGGATGAAGGTTATTGATGTAAGTAGTAATCCTGGAGCAGAATGTCAAGAAAGTTGAAAATAGAAAGTAGGAGTCGCTCAGCATTACCTAGTATTTTCTCTGGATATATCAACCTCGCATGGCAACCATTGGAATTTGTTGCTGAACGGGTGGTAAACTTGATCGACTGAGAACGAACTATGACCGTTCCTGCTGGCTTCGTCAATCTCTTCAGTGGGGGCAACATTCGCGATGCGGCCTTGGCCACACCGTTGGATGCAGTCATCAAGCGTCGTTGTTTCTCCATTCTCCAATACACGACTGCGCCCGTAAATCAGAGGAAAGAGAGACGGGTGAACGAGGTCCCAGACTTTATCATCCGATCCGGGATGCCAGTCCTTTAGCCTCTCTGGGATGCCTGCCTCGAACTTGTTGACGGCTTCTTGCAAGGATAACCTGAGTTCAGAACTGACTGCTGTGTCCGATTTAACCACATTCGCCTGGTACACGACGATCGGTGGTGGATTGGCAGGTGATTTGGAGATCGGAGTCGCCTTGTAGCGCAGCTCTTCGATGCACCAGTCGATACAGGCTGGAGTGATATCCAGATCTTCCGAGGCGCACGCCTCTTCTTTCCATTTTTTGGCAATCTCATCATCGTTGACCTAATCCTTATTTCAGCCACTAAACATGAATATCAAGGAAAGCCAGCGAGTACCTTGAGATGCCAATCGGACTTGTCGGTTACATTGTCCATAAACTTTAGCATCGATAACTCGCGAAGGGTCACCATCTCCTGCCTGGAAACCACGACGATAAGTGTGCCATATCATCGAAGAGTGGGTTGGACACCTACGCTACATTTCCTGTTTCGATAGCCAAAGAGCTCAATGCACTCGGAAACAACGGGCCTGTGTAGTCTGGGTCACCCTCCTTGGGGACATAGTTCAAAGGACGTCCAAAGCCGGGGAGAAGAAGTCGATCCATCTTGAACGTGACAATATCCGGAAGAAAGTGAATATTGTGAGCCCAAGCCATCGTGATTTCATTTACCGTCCTACATGCAGGGTCCTACACAATTAGCATAGGGGACGACCGGAAGATTAGGCTGTAAGCATGAGAGGCAACCAGCTACACATTCGTGAAATAAATTGCAGAAAGCCTAAAGTTGAATAAATCATATTGAAAGGAATGTACTAGTACTTTTAGGCGAAATGCTAATGCCAGGCGATACCTGAAAATATTCGCTTCACCCTTACCTCCCGAGCTCCCAACAGATGTGAACTACCGAACACTTACCTCGCAATCGATTTAAATTTGATCGAATGGAGGTCTTTATTCCGCTCCTTTTTGCTAATGCCTCAATGATTGTCTCCCATCTTCGCATACTAGTAAGTGCGCGAGTCCACGATGTCGTGCTCAACTGGAGACCGAACTTGCGCTAGCTGAATCTAGATGTGGTATTCACGCTCTACTTCTTTCATTAGCTTTCGTCAAATGCTATCTTTATGACCACGGTCAGGCAGGAATATAGACAGCGGTCACCATGGGATGCACAATGCCAATGGCTCTGCAGCCAAGCGGATGGCCAAGAACTGGTCAAAAAATTTCGCTCCTATAAAAGCTAGCTTGGGCCGAATGTCCTCTATCCTCGATCCTGAAACAGCCCGGGGCGCAAGACCCAGAAAAGCAGAGAAAAGCAGGCGAGCCGCCCTCACCACTGCTCTGTCTCAGAACTTGAACATGAACCAAATTTCTCACGTCCACGTGCGTATAGACGCTCATTGAGCGCGCCGAGTCGTCTTGGCGCAGACCGGAAGCCGATCTAGTCTTGGCGTACTTTAGTACGAGCGGTTTGGAATCATTGCGATTGGAACACACCCCGATTTTCTTAGGTGGACACGATGCGTCAGACGAGGAGATATAAAAATTCGGTACCGTACCCAAATATGACTGAATTTTTGCCGGTTTGAACTATTATGGCGCATGAAAGATCTCAAAGACAGCTGAAGAAGATGTTGAGAAGATGGAGATGACGTCTGCGGGAGACGAACGAAGTTCTCGGTGAAGACACTAAACAGCTTTGTGAGACAGTTGTCGTTTCCCGGGAGAAAGGCACGTTGCTTTCGGGAGACGTGGCAGCTTTGCGTCTTCTTGGTCTTTGCGTCTCCTCAAAGAGATGAAAGACACAGAAAGACGGGCCTGCCGTTTTTCTGATCTGAGAACGAAGTCAAACGAACTCTTTACCCCTACTACTAAGAGTACTAGTAGCATCAAGATTTTTGAGAGGAGGTGCATAGCAGCTGAACGAGTTGTATTCCGTGAACTAGTGGACAAGTCTATCCATTTCTTAACGCAAACATGAAAGAAAGAGATCCCCGCCTGAATTTCCAGAACGAGAGATGATCATGCTACTTGTCGAGAACGGAACGATCTACTTACATCATCAGCCATCGTATTGCGCGTTTCTCGGAAATTGAAGATGTCCTCTTCTTTGGCTTTGACTCAGACGCACAGCTTGACAAGCCTTGTTGGGACTGCTGAAAATCCAGAGTTTTAAATAAGACGAGGATTACTAATGTTCAAAATGTCGTTTTGGGGACAAGCATTGAAGACTACCCTAGTGCTCGCACAGAGAAAAAGTTGCGCTTTCCGCGAAAGCCTTGTCGTTTTTAACAACAAAGACCTTCCTCTCCTCCATCAGATCCAGCCTAAGGACCTTTGCCTCTTCCAAGCTGATTGGGAAGTCCACACCATCCAGGATATGGTCCTGCAGCTCTATGGGGATCTCGCCCACCAAAGGACCCTTCTTACCGAATCCAGCAACCGCAGCGGGACCAACGTACGACTTTTCATCCTTCGTCATCACCATCTCCCACCACCACTCTTGCTGCTGGCAAGGGACATGCGCTGTGCTGATTACTTTGATGTTCGGGTCGACTAGGAAAAGCGCGACGATTTTTCTGTGACCAGGTTTTGTCGGATCGGCGAGCCTGAATGGGCCAACACAATGCTGTAGGATATTAGGGAATGTCAACAAACGGCCCTCTGAAGTTTCGACACCTCCAAGTTCCTGCACACATGAGCCCCCTTGTTCGCATCCAAATATATCCGTGAGCCAGTCACTCTCATTCTGCTCGTATGGTTGGCCAACCATTTCTTCTGGGTTAACTTGGTGTCGGAAGGAAAGAGTCGACTTGGTGATATTCTCGCATGAATAGTAGTAAAGAGCGGTAGCCACAATGTGTTCGTTCTGAATAGCGATATCATATGGATCCCCACGTTCATATTCAACTATAAGACTTACCATCTGTCCTTCGACATGCCACGATCCTCCAGCGTACTCCGGCTTCTCAGGCGTGAGTTCGATATTGGCCAACTTTACAATAACTTGCAGACCGCGTTTACCCCATTTCTCTCTGAGAGAGAGGGGCTTGGGCTCGTTAACAGGCTTGAATGGTCCTTCGGGTTCAGGTTGGACGATCTCACGTGTGTCATAGATCCACTCCCTACGACGGTCCAAATAATCGTCCTCATCTTCGTCGGATTCCTGCTGGGGACCTTCCGTCTCTGGAAGTGAAGCAGGATCGGGATCATAGCAAGGGTAGTCCTCGTATACGATTCGATGGGACAAACTGAAGTCTGGATCAGCAAGCGGTGCCAAAGTTGCTTCCCAGAGTGGAATGGATGCATCAATGAGTTTCTCCATCAGTCCGTATAGGGACTTCTCCTTCACAGGATGGAGGTTGTTGATGTAAGTAGTTATCCTGGAACAGAATGTCAAGATTGGCAACAGGAACCAAGAGTAATTAAAAATTACCTAGCTGTTTGTCCGGATATATCAACCTCGCATGGCAACCATTGGAATTTTTTGCTGAACGGGGGGTAATCGTGTTCGATTGAGAACGAACTATAATAGAACTTCTCGTCTTCAGTTTCCTCAGCGGGGGGAACTTTTGCGATACCACCTTGGCCACAGCGCTGGATACAGTCATCAAGTGTCGTCATCTCTCCGTTCTCTAATACACGACTGTGCCCATAGACCAGAGGAAAAAGAGACGGATGAACGAGGTCCCAGACTTTCCCATCCGATCCGGGATGCCAGTCCTTCAGTTTCTCTGGAACGCCTGCCTCAAAATTGTTGATGGCCTCCTGCAAGGACTCCTTGAGTTCAGAACTGACTGCTGTGTCCGATTTGACCACATTCGCATGGTACACGACGATCGGTGGTGGATTAGCAGGCGATTCGGCGATCAGAGTCGCCTTGTAGCGTAGCTCGTTAATGCACCAGTCGATGCAAGCTGGACTGATATCTAGATCTTCCGAGGAGCACGCCTCTTCTTTCCACTTTTTGGCAATCTTATTGTCGTTGACCTAGATCCTAGTTTTAGCACCGGAAAATATTTAGAAAAGCTAGTGATTACTTTGAGATGCCAATCGGCCTTGTCGGTTACATTATCCATGAAGTTTAGCATTGCTAACTCGCGAACGGTCATCATCTTCTGCCTGGAACCATACGAAATATTTGTGCTAAATCATCCAAGAATGGCTCAAAAGCTTACGCTACATTCCCCCTCACGATGGAAGAGGAGCTCAATGCACTCGGAAACAACGGACCCGTGTAGTCTGGGTCACCCTCCTTGGGGACATAGTTCAAAGGGCGTCCAAAGCCAGGGAGAAGGGTTCGATCCATCCTGAACGTGATTGTTTTGAAGAAAGAGAATATGCGCATCACCATTTCAACTGTCTATGCAGGGTCCTACGCAGTTAGGCAGAACACAGTGACAAGTAACCAACTGTACTTCGACAAGAGGTGGAACAAAATAGAGCCTGAAACTTATCACGGTCAGAGTAGACGATTCAGGTGTGATTCAGTATGCAATCCAGGAGCTATTTTTGTACTATTCGAGTGAAACTTACTCGAACTGCAAGGTAAGTATACGAGCAAAATCACCTTTCTGTTCAGGGTCTCAATAGGATCATGCCCCAATATTTCTATGTTGATATGAAGATGTCCTTTTTGAATTTAGCCAAAGAACTAAATTTCGAGCCTTAAAACATGGGATTCACCTTTTTTTTCTGCGCTCCATGTAGTCGCCCTTATCAGAGACCTTGATATTCCATTAGCTAGTTTTATACTTTCGAATTCATCTATTAAAACGAGTTTTACGTAGGCAAAACCATCAAAGTGTGAGGGAACTTGACCAACCTCCCTGGACTGGATCAACCATCGGGGATCGTCGAGCGAAGCGCCTCTGGAGGACCTTCTCGGTCGATTCTCAGACGATCCACGACCTACCTTTCCCACCATTCTACAGGCACGATCCAGTCTCGCGAATCGCGACCTGGATCGTAGTCTCCTGAAACAGAGGATAGCACGCTGGATCACCGGAAAATCATCTACTCTCACCGTTCCTATTACCAAATCGTATTGAAGAGGAATGCACCGGTACTCACGGATGAGATGTTGGTGCCAGGCGTCATCACAAAATAACCGTTTAACGTTTAACCGTTGCTTCCCCAGGCTCCCATTCACATTCAAGGAGTGCAGACCAAAATCAATTATGATGTCATCACTACAGTAGTACTGATCAGAATTAAGCGCCTATTGGTAACGAGCTTGACTGCTGCGCAGCATGCCAGTGACCACGTCCCTGCGTGCACTTGTGATGGACTCGGATGAATGGTAACGGCACTCGTTCCACGATTCTCTCGTCGATACATTTCTCTTCTATATGTATGGGTATTTAGTGTATTCACGTACTCAAATTCCCTGGAGTTTGAGAGTTCTTGCGCATGTTTATATGGGCACTCAGCTCACAGAGCCAATGCTGTAACTTAAGCGTTGGCGCATGTGCCGAGATCTGTTTATATATTTCACAATTGATATATTTAGTGAAACTACTAGTAAGTATGTGCTATAGCTATGTCGGAAAAATCAAGAAAAACACATAGGCACCAATATGTGCATATAAGTGCATATAAGACGATAAGTTTATGGGGTGCCTTGTAAAAGGCAGAAAGCTCCTATAGGTCAGATCAGCTTTATTCATTAGATACATAATCACCGTACTTATCAAATGTTTTTCCGTTGAGATGGTTTATTGGTGATTATAATACTTATTTTTCTTACTTGAGTGCTGAGAGGGCGTATCAATGGCTATAGTACCCATTTCTCATGATCGAGAATTTGAGTGCCGAGCAGGTGCGCCAGAGCTTTCCCGTGTTATCGAGTTGGTCATATGTGATCGAGCACCAGAATCTTCGAGTACGATATTGATATTTTTTCACACCAAAAGAATGCAAAATTGATAACATTTAAATAGGTAGCTACTAAACGTGTAATGAGTATACTGTACTGATCCGACCTACTCTTCTCGTCACGCGTCACAGACACCCTCGAAGAGAAGAGATTTCGAGGACGTCACGCGTCCCAAACTCGTTTGAAGAGCGGGACAAAAAAAAATCTCCCGCGGGGCGGCTCAATAACACCAAAAAAGGCGATTTTTGGTGTCGAAGAGAT
>Ga0247741_1000980_pt1 | contig 15755 bp, 16 predicted proteins | sample UWRJL213509R2_FD_180945 | JGI IMG/M metagenome (GOLD analysis project Ga0247741, IMG submission 180945) | Plant litter microbial communities from Arlington Agricultural Research Station in Wisconsin, United States - UWRJ-L213-509R-2 | ecosystem: Environmental > Terrestrial > Plant litter >... | reverse complement strand
CGGCATCTATTGCAAGTTTGATCAGAGGCGACGAAAGAGGTCCGGAGGATGGGTGGAGTCCTGTTGCTGGCTCGTTCACATTCCCTCCTGGCGCTGGAGCAGGTAGAGGAAGGTCTGATTAACCTTCTTATGGTCAAATAAGGGTTGGTACGAAGCCGTGCCTCGTGAGTAAACTGTCGGCGGATTTGGTTGGGCAGGTGCTGTTCTAGTCTTAGGCGGCCAGGACTCCTTACCATTCCTAACCTACACGTAACAAAGATATACTTGCTTTGCCAACGGTCCGCGACCCACCTTCTTTAGCCATGCCCACGCCCATTATAAAGCTCACGCTCCCTCTCCCCTCACTTACATCTTAGAGACATTTGTGTCCTACACTAGCTATCGTCGTACCATACAGTACTTATTTAACGGATCCATCTTATAGCTCAAGTCGGATACATATTCTTTGCACTGTAATCTATCGGATTTACCTCCACTTTTACCTTTGCTATGTTCTGAAGACGACTATTCCATAGATTGTAGAAAAATTGCTGCCACCTATCCGGTTGCGGTCACCTTGATTCCCTTTTGCTCGAAACTCTCTACTTATCAGTGTCTATAAAAGGCCGGTATGTTTGAAGACTGTGTCCGAGAGAGGACTGGTAAAGAAACCTGTTTAGTTGGAAGGAGAGGACCCCTTTTTTCTGCGAAACTCACTGCAATTGAGACTCTTGAAGATCACAACTTGCCTCAGGCAAGGACTTTGAAGAACTTCCCATTTTTGGAAGCTGCGTGATTTAGATCAGACACGGGCCGGGACCGGTGCTTGGCCTAATCGAGTCGTGATGCTGATCAGCAGTGGCACAGTGTATTGTTCTCGACATAAATTTACATTGTTCCCTCTCAATAACATGCAGTGGGCCATCGATATTGAACCCCCGCTGGGGCCGTACATATCTGGGGTTGATTTGCGACGCTATCGCTCTTGTTCATCAACTTTCATCATTTCTCCCCAAGAACTGACCAACACCTCTCCCTAGAACTTCCCTACCGAAGTACACCTCGAGAATTATCCACCTGGTTCTCTACTGCTTAATCATCCCAACCTTATATACGGTACTCGATCATGTCGACCACAACACAAGGCGGGTTCAAGATCCCAGACTTTCCTAGGGCCACAGGTCCTAGCAAACGGCGTCCGATTGTAATCCCTCCACCCACAAATCCAGAACGGACGTGCATCCCTAGAGAGTACTTCCAAAATCTACATATCGACCTGTTGATGGACTACGCTCAGGTAAGGGCTCACGTTTCTCATCCCACAGCGAACCACGACTGACATAGTGTACGACGGTAGCACTACAAGATCAGGAGCCCGCAGTCACTCACTCGCGAAGAGTTGGCCGCAGTATTCTGCGCCAAGAACGAATGGATCCCTGCCCTGGCGAGTCATTCGAAGACTTATACAAAGAACGGGGTCATCGTTTCCAAGCACCAGAGCGTAGTCGACGAAGACGGCATTGCCACAGCACAAGGCTCTGGATCGAGAGCGGGCCTCCGTTGGGACTTTAATCCAGATCGTCTACAGGCACCCGACGACGAGTATTCCGATGACGAAGTCTCCGCCAACGAGACAAACGCTTCAGGTTCTGGCGCTGGAAGCCAATCTTCCAATAGCTTCCCACCCATTGACTTCAATATACCCCCCAACGCACCATCAGCCTGGCTTTCATCCATGGCCTCCTCCTTGGCTGTTCGACACACCAACATGCTCTCGTCTCTCTCCCGTGCGAAGGAGGCTTCGTCCTCCGCTGCAGCGTCAGTGATGCATTTCAGAGCCATCCTCAAACGGGAGAAAAAGAAGCAGGACGAAGCTCTGCATCTCATGTGCGAAGTCATAGGCTCCGACGTGGCTGGAGCAATTAGGGAGGACGTGCAAAGGGCGCTGAAAGAAGGCGGAATGTCTACGGAGATGATAGGCGGCAAGGGTGAGGAAGACGAAGAGGAAGGAGCGAACGGAATGGAAGAAGAACTCGACGTTGACGCTGAAATTGAGAAGGCCGTGGAGGTCGCAATTGCGATGGAGGACGAGACGGAGAGACCTAAACCGAAGGAGAGATTATTTTCGCCAATGAAGAGTTCGAGCTCCAAGGCGCCTGTTGATGAAGACCATGGTTCATCGACACCTGGGCCGCTCTCTGCTGACTCGTAAGTGCTTTTCTATCGGGTGTGTTATTGCTAACTGACATTTTTCACCGTCCTGCAGTCTGCCGTCCCCGTTAGAAGATACCCGGAGACAACGTCCAATAGAAGCACGGATCGAAATGAACTCTCGATCGAATACGGCTTTATACACACCAAAAGTATCTTCTCCTCTGAAACGCAGACGGGACGCGGATGAAGATGAGGAGGACCGGGCCCTTTCGCCGACAAGAGTCCCAGAAGAACTACCTCCTCGACTACCCAGCGTCTTTTCACCACAGCGATCGGTTATCAGGCGTGAAGCATCGGTGAACGATATACCAGCATTTGCGGGCATTCATCGGGTTGCATCTCCTGAGCCTGCGCCTATTCCCGGACCATCAGAAGAGAGCGTAGGGCAAGCCGTACCAGGTCCGTCTCCTAGAAAGAAAGCTAGGCTGGACGAGAGCCTAGCCGAGGAGAATAGCCCGCCATCCGGCCCTTCTTCATCCTCTCATCGGGAACATGTTGTTGCGGACTCGTTCGTTTCGCCTCAAGGACGGAACAACGTTGCTGCGCCCCACCCGGTGCCGGTATCAGTGCGAGAACTGGAGTTCGCTCAGAACGAGGATGGACGACAGAATGCAGCCTATGCTCTCGCTTGGTGGCTTTCCGCGCCTCTCGATAGCGATGAGGACATGGATATGGAATCAGATTACGTCGATTCAGTTTCAGAAGCCTCGACATCCACTTCCGACGACGAATCATCCACCCCTGCATCACACCAACCACAACCACTCCGACGGGCCCACACTCGTTTTGTCGTGTTGCCTCAAGGAGGTGTCGATGTCATTTCAGAGCCGTCTTACGCCTCTTCGGGGCCAACGCACAGGCAGTCTCACGACGACGACGGGCTGCCACTTTCCGAAGCTGAGATAAGGAAGCGGGTTGCGCATGATAAAGAGCTCGATCGACGTCTATGCGCAATCATCCAGGCTGGACGTGCGGCCCATTCTCTTGGTGGACAGGTGCCTTCTGGCTTCGAGTTTGAACCTGAGCCTGAAAATTTATTTGAGGATTGAGAGTCGGATTTCAATTTTGGGCCAATGGGTTGAAATGGGTGTCGACTCGTTGAGGTGTAAAGAACTCTGGATCAGAAGGCGAACCCAATCAGGCCCGCATGGCCCCGCATAGGCGCCCATCATTAGCGCTTGAGCTTGCATTTCACTTTATCTTTTTATATACCCGTGCTTGAAATAATTCAGATCTATTATGCATTTTTCAGTCTGTTAGACAGCCTAACTAATACTGTGAGCGTCGCCCAACTGGAGGATGAGGCCTGGGGCCTGATGATCAATGCGATCTATGTATGGTGTGGCTCTGGAGAGCCTGGAAGGTCTTCCAGTATCCTTCAGAAATTTACATACGCGGTCTGTCTCCATCTGTGGTGCATCCGAACAATGTGTCTCTTTTGAAAATGACTTGAAAGTGACTGGAGGAAATTACGATTGACTTGAATTCAAAACTGGCTGGTTCTCTATTTTGACCACAGCCGATGCTTGCGACAAAAGGTCCTTTTAATTATTCTGGCGTTTACCAAATTCTGACTACTAAACAATTTGATCGTCCATGCGTTGACGCTGATTAAGAGGGAAAACTCAATCCATAACGCCTATTGATCGGTAGGTCAGTTGGAGCTGGGAAGAAACTCACTTTTAACCAATAAAGCTAAATATGAGAGGCATTTATGCTTAAAGATTCGAAGAATTCTTGCGATGGCTGTTCAAGCGCTAATAACCAGGTTCGCACCATTAATTGTGCTGCAAGCCATTCAAATTGGCTTGAGACGCCAATACGTTGCTGATACATCAGTGAGATGCGTTAGCGACTACGATCGAAGACAACAAGGCGGATGCTGGAGCTGGATCCTGGTGCAGACCCAAGCGTTATTAGATATCGTGGGTCAGTTTTTTGGAGAAGAGAGCACCTGTCATGTTATTGAAGGCCGTGTTACAGGGACCTTAAGCTTGTGCTTGAACTTAAAGCTAATTATCAAAGTAGCATTACGTGTCGCCTCTCTGGGTATACTAGTTATGACCTACATCCCGCTTTGACATTGCTGGGTTGATTGGGGATTGCTTAAGGGGGTTCCAAAGTTCAGTCCAAGTCCAGACGATGATCTAGCCACCCAGTTAAGTTTTGGGATGGGTGTTGTTTTCTCTGAATCGTCAATTCGAGTGCTCTCAGGCGGTGCTGCCTTTGTCCTGATATTAAGAGCGGGCATGACAAAAGAATACTCGCATCACATACCAGGTCATCCCCGTAAGACTGCAACGCCGCAAAGACCGGCAAAAATAACAGGCACATCGGCAATATCTGGCCAAAACCCCAATCTTCCTCAGCATTCGGTACCACGGGACATCCGCCGCTAGCACCGCCAAAGAACCAGCTGCCCCACTTCAGATCAATGATCAATGCCCAAATTCCATATCCAAACCATCCCAACTGGAGTGCCAATTCCATCGTGCTCGAGTCCAGAATATCCCATGTCCACTGCAGCAGAAATTTCCACCACCGTTCCCGCGTCCTTTGAATGGCGCTTGTCAAGTTTTCCATTGCATTTCGACCTCCTCTGAATACGGGTAAAACCGAATCGAAATAATTCCATAATAATAGGAAGTAATTCGCGATCATCCATCGTCTTGGAACTCCCCCAGGGGTCGTCCTCAAACAGCGGACAGGGCAGTTGTAACTCTCGTACCATCGTATGTCGCTCTGCAAATATGAGAGATAGAATGTGAAGGCGTAAAGTGCTGTTATGCAGAATACACGAAAGAGCTGGACCAAATTGTACGCCCCTTCATGTGTCAATTCCTTCCGAAGTAACCAAGGGCGCACCGAAAGGAATGTGACCGACTGTGTTCCAACAGCGATCCAGACCAAATCTGAGGCGATGGTAAAATGATAGACTGAGATGCCACCTTTATACACGCCAACGATGGCAGCAACCGAAATGGCGATTCCTGATGCGAGCTGAGTGTCGTGGATGGAAAAGAGTAGAGGGGAAATGGATTTCAACCAGCGTCTGATCCGGTATCCCTTGAAGTTGAACCGAATATATCCGAGTCTACCGCTTGAATCCACAAGTTGCTTTTTTTTCATGGTGAGCCGTGTCTTGAGTAATGCAGATACCTTGACCACAATTGCATCCAACTTATTCGTTCGTCCCAGCCAGGGGACTGAAGTCGAAGAGTCAGATTCATCTGGAAACCACGATCGAAGTTGCATAACCACAAAAATCCAGGCCAGTATGCCGTTGGCTAGGAAGGCGATTATGACCTGGGGACTTCCCATGAATGAGAAAGAAAAGGCGAAACACATCTGTACGCACACCCCTACCAGCGATATCTGGATTAGGCTGAAGATTGCAAGAGTCACTGCAATCTGTACACGACATAAGTTCCAATCTGAATGGATGCGCAGGCTCAGATACTGGAGGTAGGGTATGGAGATCGTATTGGGGCCGATGGCATTTTTGAGCCCATAGTTAGGCGCTGCACGTGACCATCAAGCATCACCAGATCTCTGATCTAATCCTCGTTCAAGTTGTTACATTTCGTTCACGTCGCTTTCAACTCTCGACCTATAAGTCTTACCTAAATCCTTCCAAAAACGATAGCTTGTATCAGGCCTAGTTTACAATGTCGCAACCTGCCACAACCACCCAAGGAGGCTCAGCTGCAGGCCAACAAACGATAAATGTCGCCGATCTCGATATCGCGCAGCTCTCGGAGGTCAGGAAGCAGTTGGAGGAGGTATGTCTCATTTCCCACTAATTTGGAGCGTCTCAACTCTTATGCGCGCTTCTCCCAAACAGGAACTGAACCATCTCACCAACTCCTTCGCCCAACTCAAACAAGCCCAAGCCAAGTTCAACGCGTGTATAAGTGATGTAGGGGAGGTCAAGGAAGGGAATCGAGGTAAATTGGTTGTGTCTCTGGGTTTGATTCTCCGTCTGCGTGTTTCAAAATTCTCGTGTTTTGTCATCTTGGTATGACCTGGCTTGTACTTTCCCAGGATTGACGATTCTTATGCGCATGCATAACGGAATTGGACAGTTCCTGAAGTATGGTATAAGTATACGAGGATGAACCTCGCACATGTTCGCGCTATACAAGTTTGGAGACTTGAAACGGCCTGTATGATCACATTCCCTCTCATCCTCCATTACCTCCTCTTCTCTTGCAGATTTCCCATCTGACCTATGACTATCTAACAACAGACAAAAAAATCCTCGTTCCACTGACAAACTCACTCTACGTCCCCGGGAAGCTTTCCGACCCCGAGTGGGTGATCGTTGATGTGGGGACTGGATATTTCGTTAGGAAGGTACGTTTGCATTGTCTTCTATTCTCTGAGGTACTTTGCACTCACTTCGTCCCTGCTTGTCTTTGCATGAATTACTCTCTTTCGCTATCCGCCATCGCATTTCGTTCCAACTCGAAACCCAACACCCACAGACACGCACCCAAGCACACACATACTACACCCAAAAAGTGTCCTACATCAAGACGAATGCCGATAAGCTAGAAGAGACGATACAACGGAAAAGGGAGAATGTGGGGTATCTGAATGGGGTTCTGCAGTCAAAGATACAGGCTGGCGTGAGTGTTGCATAAGGAGGTATAGACGTCAGGATCGCTGGAAGCGTGTTCCAGGTCGAATGTATTAAGGACGGCAGACTTCGCGCGACTCTTGCAGTACTTGTACCCTATTACTACCGACTGAATTCAGACGGTCACTGTACGCCCATGGCCCTGTCTACAATCACTAGCATGTGTGGAGTCATGGACCTTCTCTTTGACCACTTCATATTCCAGGCGCGGAGATTATGAAGGTTGCGGATATTGCACTTGCGATGGCGGCATCCATAACTGGTAGCAAGTTGTGAGTCCACCACCATCGCCCGATCAATGCGCTCGAGTAATCGGAAGGTACTGATTTTCACAGATTGACCCACACACCTCACAGTTCGCATCCTTCGCTTTACTATCTACAGGCTGTTAGACTTCTACCACCGGCCATGAGTACCAGCCAGCTTGATCATGAGCATGACGATAAGCTGTGGAACATCTATGCAATATCCGACCTCTTCTGGGATGCATTGGGAGAAAGACGCCTACGCGCACATCAGCAAACTGGGGAGACCGTATTCACGATTACGCAGGAATAGATGGGCCACAATATCGCATAATTCTTTTAAGGCCATAAGAGTCCAGTAGGCTTTATAAATTTCCACAATCGTACAATGTTCGGATTTGCAAATTTGAAACGATAGGCTTTCGTTTTGCGAACAGTTGTAACACTTTTGTTCTGCGAATATATCAGGAACGGCTGAGGATAATTTGGTAATTCAAGTTTCTGTGTGCTATGATTCAGCAACTCTACCTACAAGTTGTCCTCCCATCTTCACATATACCTTCTTGTTGAACTTGAAAATTCACATGGTTTTTTTCGTCCCTTCCCCCGCTCCAGCATCAAATCATGACATGGCTTGGTGATGACCGGCGAGTGTCATTTGAAGCCATAATATCTCGTACACGCAGCCGCTGTATTATCGAAGACCGTCTTCGGTTGATATTTGTATTGTAACTTGGGCGCTTATTATTGGCAAGTAAGCGCTAAACGAGATTAGATTTTCTCTCTCTTAGAAAAAAGAAGAAAAGCTGTCGTATTCTGACCCGATAGGATATCCGCATAGAACGGATTGAGGTAAGTGCTAGTAAAAATTTGAAATCCTTTGATTTACTATCTATTCTCAGCCGTGTATTATTGGACTCCGTCCTCACATATACCTAGAAGAGACTAGACTTACTCCGTCAGTTCATGCGTATGGACATAATGAGCAGGAATATCTTCGCTTTCATTATTATATGTCGGAATCTAACAGCGTTGACCAGGTTGATGGTCGAAACGTAATGGAACTGCTGCTGGCGCACCAATGATACGACAGTCTGGAGATCATTGGTAGAGTACTTTATCGATGCTTAGGGGTCAGCACCTTTGGACGTGCGCGTATAAACAATCTAAACAGATCACGTACTTCCCATCTTGTCGTCTATGATGCTACTGCTGTCCAATCTGCCTGTGTAGAAGTTCTGATGGGTCAACCGACGTCTAGTTGGTGTATGGACTCATTGCAAAAAACGGAATTGGGGTTGATGCTGATAGACGCAACGCTGCTGTCGTTGTTGGTAATATCCGGCTTGGAATGAGAGGGCATTAAATTTAGGCTCGGGTAAAAGTGATATGAGGTATTGTGAGACTTGACTAGTGACTCTCTACTATCTCAAATACCAACTCTATCTAGCCTCAAACCATCGCCATCGTTTCACCAACCCTTGTTTTTCCGGCGATATTTCACTCTCGAGATTCCAAAGGAAGAGTTCAAGTTACCTCAAGGATTGCATGGTGTATCCCACTTTGGCGCTTTCAGATAAGGATTTGTATTGAAAATAGGCGCTAGCGTCGTTTGGTGATATTTGACTTCCGAGGATTCAATGGAATATCGGTATTTCTGTCAGATAAAGATCTATATTGACATACGCGCGAGGCGCTAAGATAAGTGATCATGTGGGATTATGAGCTGTTCAAACGATCAAGGGATTCTATGTGTTTGAGTGGCTCATGGCCAGCATGTTTCTTGGGTGACGATATCGAGAGCTCCACCCTATTTTAGGACATGAGAATTTGCTGCTATGGAGGACTTTTCTCAAGCTGAAAACTCTTCTGAGCATCGGGACCCCAAAATGCTGGACTAGAGTCTGGTGTTGGGCAGTTTTCACCCGATACTGTTTCCGCACAATCCATATATAATTGGTAATCAGAGTTACAAGAAGAAAAAGGCCCCCATATTCGGGGGTAATACAAGATAGCATGCAATGCGCTTTAGGTACTCTCCATTTGTATATAAGGTAGCTAGACTATGGCGCTATACCCCATCATTTTGAACCCCTTTTCCTCGGTCAACCTACTAGCTACTTCATACGTAAAACATACTCTAGGCTCGGTATCACCCAACTCAGACTCGCCGTCGCTTATTCCAACATGCCTTCTCACTCTAAACCAGTCGTCGTCAAGCGCGAGTAGACAAAACTCCCCCCAATCGTGGGAACGGAATTTTATTTTATTTCATTTTTTTGGTGGAGCGTTTGTATAACCAGAGGGCAGCCGACACCGTCGTCACCGTAGTCCGCTAGGTTTTTTCGGGGGATTAAAACCCCAAATATGATTTGTCTTTGTTCACCGTGAGGAAATGCAGTTATGCACGCTGTGTGGGACTCGGACAGATTCGCCGCCTTTCACCCCCATACTTACCTTGTGCGGCCACTTTCCAATTTGGCATTATTCGCCAATGTCCATACCCACTAAAACCCCATTCTCTCGGATCCAGTCTTCCGGGAGGTCTCGTTCATTTTTGAGCACACCTTTCCAGGTGCCGAGAACCAGGCTCTTTTTTGAGCGCCTTCTTCTCGTATTTTGGGTTTGTCATCTTTCGGTCCAGCTCGAGCCTTATATTTATTGCAGCCAGCCATTTGTTTCGGACCTCGTTTGCGGTGGCGAGCTCTCCTTCGTTTTGGATTACCCTATTGCATCTTATCTTCCAGATTAGGTGTGCGGATTCGGTGATCAGGATTCGATAAAATCGGTTTTCCCAGGACCGTTTTTCCTTCAGCTTCTTATCTTCGACGCTTTCCTCTATTGCCGGGCTTCCCAGGATATCTGCGAGGGTTATTTCGTCTAGTTGGGAACGGATATCTGTGGTGTAGCCTCCGGGAGCATTGTTTCGGTCACAGTCAACCCGAATACCGTGGTTACTATATTCGGAGTAAGAGATTCCTCTTCCGTCCTCAAGCTCGATCTTTCTGACCCAAATCCAGCTCGTCACAGCAGCATGGAAGCAGAAAGCCAAGGCAGAGCTTATAGACGCAGATAAAAAGTCGAAGAATGCCGTATTTTTTGATGGCTTTCAAGACAAGGAGTCCTTGACCCTGGAAAGCGACTCGACAAAGAAGACTGTAACATGGGGTCCTTTCGACGCTACGATGACCGCCGAGCTCACTTTTTACCACAAGACGGGTGATGGAGCGAGTTGGGACATCAGTGCCATCGAAGCTGATCAGATGAAGGAGGTACGTGTGTGTTTTAAAGTATACCTTCGTCACAAGATAGATATCGATATTCCGTGACACGTCGATACAGTTCTTGAACGATGATCTCAAGACTGCCGTATCTGTGGTATGCTCATTTCTCTTTAAAATTTCCCCAAACCTTCATAATACTGATACAATAAATCTGAAATACTTAGATTCCAACAGACGACGGGGGACACGGCTCAGAGGACTGTCAAAATACGACATTGACTCTCACCCGTATGACGTATGTTCAGAGCATAAAACTGACGAGAGATGAGCACGTACTGACATTGGCGTTGATATAGGCTCGCTTAAAACACAAATATATGCAGAATCAACAGGAAAATGAACGATTGCGGTCTGGGGATTGTCTTACACATTACTGTGTCACAGGCGCTTAGTATTAAGCGCTGAATGTTGCGTAAATTCTGATGTATTCAAAAATTGTCGTCTCTATGGAATCAAACCACAGAGCTCTACAAACAACATTACCAAAGCAGATGCAGATATGATTGAGTATAATACAAGATGTCATGAAAATGCGTAGACCGAAATGAAAATTCGTTCGCTCGAGGGTCGCGTTCGCAAGTATCGAACCAACTCTCCCCTCAAGCTCAACCTGGCTTTATACCCAGATACCATTATTACTCCCCAAGTCCGACAAGCACCATCATCCCCGAACCAGCCAACAAACTCACAACCGCCAACGCGCGTTTACCAATCTTGACCTTTGACTGGCCTTCACCCTCCTCACCTTCACCTTCACCCTCATCCCCAGCATGATCCTCTGGATCACCCCCACCCCCATGTCCATGCCCATGCCCCCCATCAACATCCCCAAACACGAAATCTCCCGCAATCATCTCCACCGTCGACGCGTATATGAGCAGGCCAGCGGAGATGGCGGAGAGGAGGCCGGAGATGAGGTGTTGTTGGGCTTTATCGGTGTCACCGGTGTCGCCCGTACCTCGCGAGCCTAAGCCCCAAAGAAGCATCCCGAGCCCCATCCCGACGGGGGTGGTGATGGCGAAGAGGATGGAGAGGGTTGGGTTGAGCCATGCCCTGTTCTTGTTCTTATTGGCTCTTGATGTAGAGTTTGACCTCGCCCGTGTCTGTGTCCGTCGTGAGAGACGGAACCACGTCCAGGGCTTCCAAACGCTCCTTCCTCCGCGCCTGTACCTCCGACGAACAGTCACATTCGGCGTCAGCGACCTCGACTTCACCCCTTTATGCGACACCGATCCATACCCTCCACCGTTCCGAGCCTCGTTCGCACCAATCAACGTCTCCTCCTCTCCCTCATCAACATCCTCATCCTCGTCCTCCTCATCACTCAAAACACAGCCTTCATGCTCATCATCATCATCATCACCACCCTTCGTTCCAACAGGCTTCGCAGGCGGCAGCGCCGCAATCCTGATACCCAACGAGAACCCTTCGAAAAGCTGGTGGAACGTTATCGCGGTTGTTAGAGATGCTATTGGGTGACGAATCGCATTAACTAGTGTTGCATACAACCACGACAGAGAACCGCAAAAAACTCACTGAAATCAGCACCCCGCTTAACAGCCAACGTCATACCGATGACGAGGGAGTGGATCATTATGCCCAGTTGGAGGACGAGGATCCCAACAACCTGTCTCCGTCTTCCTACCCTCGGTTGTGGCACTTGCTCCGCCTCTACCTCTTCCTCTTCCCGATGCTCATCCTCGTATCGGCCAAGCCCATGCTCATCATCATGCCCCATACCCATATACTGCTGCTCGCCATGTCCAAATAGATGGTGGTGTTCATGGTCGTGCCCCGCGTGTTCGGCATCGGCATTCCCATGGGCGTATGGCAGGTGCTCGCTCTCGCTCTCACTCTCATGGCCATGATCCCGCCCGTACACGTGCCACTGCTCTCCCCGGCTGGAATTGAAGAACGCCGAAGCAGAGGCACCACCCCCACCCCCACCCCGAGTAGGACTCGAACATCTCGACGCGAACCGCGAGGGCATCCGACTCTCCGCCCTGGATACCGCCCGACTCCCTGCGACACTCCCCGCCCGACTGCCCACGACACTCCCCGCCCTCGACCCAGCCCGACTCGAGCTAACCGACGCCGCAGCCGACCGGAGGCTCATCCGACACTGCGCTTGCATGCGCGGGGAGTTTGAGATGGCGTTTATGAGGGCGGCGGGGAGGGTGTGCGGGTGTGGCTGCGGGTGGGGTTGTGTTTGGTGTGGGTGTGGGTGGGGGTGGGGTTGTGTTGAGTGTGGATGCGGGTGTGGGTGTGTCGGGATCGCAGGCATACTCTCATAATGAGGGAGCTGGTATGGATGTAGACTCGGTTCATGTTGATACGAATACGAATGCGAATGTAAAGGGAGGTGCGCATGCGCATGCGAATGCGGACTCGACTCCCTCGTCCCAGTCCTCGACGGGCTCGAATTCCTCGTCGCTACCCTCGTGCCCACCCGACTACCAACCCTCGATCCCTGTCTGGACAGCGCCAAGACCCCATGCGGCTGCATTCGCGGCGAATTCGCGATAGCATTGACGATACTAGCTGGGATCAAGCTATGCGGCTGTACCAGTGTATGTATCTGTCCCATCTGTGCTTGTGCTTGTGCGGGTAGCACACCGTGACTGCCGCCATCCCGCAACCTGCTAGGCGCAGGTGCATACGGGTACACATCTACCTGCCCAATATCCCGATGCAGGTCCGCACGGAGGTGGGCCAGCGGGTCGGCGCGTAGATGCGGGTGGCAGCTGAGGCTCGAGTCGCGTGTGTTGGTGCCAGAACTAGAACCTGAACCGTTAGTTCCTCGAGCTGCACGCGCTGGTGAGCCGGTGTAGGAATTTTGACGCGATAGAGATCCAGGTCCAGCACGGGGGTTTATAGCAGAGCCTGTGTAGGATGGTTGACGCGAAAGCGAGGTAGGCCTGTTATACGAATCATGAATCGGACGCGACAGTGAATGTGCCCTCGATGAAGAGCTGGTCGTAGAGCTCTGACGCGATAGAGACGGAGAGTCAGACTCGGCATTCGAAGTCGAGCTTGTCATCGTCCGCCTTCCTTTCGGCTTGGGAACGGGGATGTTGACTATTATCGTATCCGTATTTGTGTTCGCTGCCGCCGCCGTCGCGTTGGCATCTGCAATCACATTCTCCTCCTCGATCGTTCCACCGCCCGGCGCACTAAGCAGCCCATTAGCACCCACAAACCCGGGCGCCGCGGCAGAGGGCACGACGGGCGTGATCGGTGTAGGGGGTACGATCCAGAGGAGGGGGGTGCCTTCTGTTGGGGGCGCTTCAGCTACGGTGCGGGTACGTTCGATTTGGGGTGAGGGTGGGGTGGGGTCGGTGACGATTGTGGGGAGGGAGGTGTTGATAGATGCCAATGGGAGGCTAGGTGGGGTAGGGGTGACAGTACCTGTCGTCGTCGCTGTGCCTGAGCTTGGCCCAGAGCCGGAGCCGGAGCCAGAGGGACGAGACGCATTGGACACCCTCCTCGTCCTGCTCCGCGAACGACGTGGGGTATCTTCTTGCTCGTGGTTATCTCCATCAGTGGTGCTGGTGCTGGTGGATGAGTAGCCCAACAGAGGTCGTGAGGGGTGTCTGACCTCCTGTGTCTGTGGTTGGCACAACGGTGTCGATTCGGAACACAAAGGTGCTGGCTCAGAACATAACAGTGCAGGAACCAATGGGGACCTGGCTCTTGGGGAGGCTATCTGTGAGTCGACGGGTGTAGAAGCCGGGGAGGGTTTATCGTGTAGGTGTTCGACATAGGTTGTTGATGTGTCTGGTGTGCGAGTATGCGTTCAAGTGTGCATGTCATCGAGAAAAGGCAGAGTGGACAGCGATGGGTCGTATACATGGTCGATGAAGAGAAAAGCAGAAGAGAAACGTCAGAACAATGGTAATGGTAAAAGACAAATCACGTACATTCAATAAGGAAAATGGTCAACAGGGAAGCGAGTATAATCCCCCCAACCCACTTCCTCGGTCCACCTGCACCGCCTCCATATTTCTCCTTCACATCGTCCTTCCCCAGATCTGTAAACGCATCGTCTAGTAAATGTATGAACGCAGTGGCGAGTATGACCCCGGTGCCAAAGTGTTTGCCTATAAAGGGGATGAGGGAGGGTGATAGGCCTAGGCCTAGGCTGAGGGTGGGTAGGCGTGTGGTGAGGAAGCGGGGTAGACGGAGGCGGATGGTGGGAAAGGGGAATCGGAGGGTTGATAGGGAGAGGGAGGGTAGGGATACGGCTGTGGTGGAGGTGAGTACGGTGGGATATAGGCAAGGAGGAGCACACACCGAAGAGGGATATGAAGAGTATGCCCAGCATCACGACTACCTTTGTCTTGAGCTCCGAGTCTTCATCGTTGTCCATGGGCACGACGGCTCCAACGAAAGAAAGTAAACCCATGGGATGCTAATAGTGATTAGACGAGAAACGAGAGATCGTCCCAAGTCCAAGTCGGTGGGTGATAAGTATAGGTGAGCCACAAGGCAGACGTCGTACGATCAGAGACAGGTAGAACGGTCTGACGTCCAAGCACTCCTCGAGGCGTGCTGTTTATAAAATACCCCTCCTGGCCAAGTAAACAACCAAGGCTTGGGCAGGGTCTACCCCGTGCTTGATTTTCGGTATGTAATTATTTCTGAATTATTTCCTCGGGCGCAGGCTGAGCTGCGAGAGTGACTGTGAGTATGGGCGGCAGACCGATGCGGTCACTTACCTGCTCGGTGCGGGTCACTGGGTACTCACGCTTACTCTGCGCTCGGCGGGGACTCGGCTTGGTCAAAGCGGGCGCTCAGGAGGTTGGTGGAGTAGAGTCACTCAGAGGTGGGCGGCAAAAGTCGAGGGCAAGGTATAGACCCATGGAAAAGGAGCACGGCACGGTTCCAGCAGCGTGGTCGTCCAAGCTTTGCGATCCAAGAACGAGTACCGCACCAGTCGTCCGTGGGCCACTTGCGTGCGTGCGATTATAGAAGGATCTGGATGTGCCGAGATGAATTTGGCAGAGGCTTTTGGGAGCGCGTAGCCTTGTCATTGGTTGGGCCGTGTAGCGTATAGAATCAGCTGCACTTTCACTCTGATTGGATGTTCAGAGATGGCATTCTGCTTGCAGTTGTCGAGCACATTACACATTTGTATTTTTATGTTGTCTATACTGACTCCCTTGCGTTCTGAAGCTCAAGTTATATGCGAGGACTTCTGATACACTGGCAATTGCAACCCATCTGTCCAATGTCCCATTGCAAATGTCCAATGTCATTGTCATCGGTGGAAGAGCAAATGGAACCCATACCCACATGCATCCGATGGAGAGAAGCCCTTCAACATACGTAGGTTCTCACTATAATTAACCATTAAACGTCGACGCGTACTACGTCCGAGTCTAGATCTTT
>Ga0247741_1000979_pt1 | contig 15758 bp, 19 predicted proteins | sample UWRJL213509R2_FD_180945 | JGI IMG/M metagenome (GOLD analysis project Ga0247741, IMG submission 180945) | Plant litter microbial communities from Arlington Agricultural Research Station in Wisconsin, United States - UWRJ-L213-509R-2 | ecosystem: Environmental > Terrestrial > Plant litter >... | reverse complement strand
TGGGTGGAGGTATGCCCGAAGAAGACGACGACGAAGATGTGGTCGAACATCCGGGCATTAAACCGATGTGGTTGTTGAGGTTCTTTACCAGCTGGGGGGCGAGATGGAGCGCTGCAACTTCGACGCCAGCGCCTACTCAAGATCCGAGCACGGCTATACCAGGCAAGGATGAAAGCGTGAAGTCTCCGTCTGTGTCTCCGCCGCCATCGAGGCCTGAAGTCCTTCAACAGTTGTAGAGCAAGGACGCTCGGCAACTCATTTGAATATTCGCTAGTTCCACTGTCCGTGAGGCGCTCAAGCTCCTCATCGTCAACGACAAGAGCCTAGCCCTATTGCATCACGTACAATGTGAACTTCGATTTGAGCTACAACCAATGCTGATAGCAAGTGATAAAATAATACAGTATTCGCAAGTAACTGAAATATCAGCCACAATACCCACAGAAGCATGCGAACCCACTCTCCAACCAACTATGGCGTTTCAATTCGGCCACAGTTTGTCGGTCGGCGGGATCCAAGCAAAGGCACAGATCAAGGAAATCGACAATCCCAGGAATATCTTGGTCTGATACTTTCCCGCTGGCTTTGAGCTGGCTTTCCAGGTCGATATCTGGGATGAAACCGAGAAATATCCCTGCAAGAAATGAATATTAATTATCAAATCTGGGGCAATAACAGACTAGAGAGCGCAGCACAAGGTCAGACGTACCATCCTCATTGAAAAGATCCTCTTGGATTTTCGAAGGCAGGGCCATTCTTATATGCTCCTTGAACCCATCACCTGCGAGAGCCATGATCCATCCAAGATGGTCACCATCATCTTCAGTCATGTCGGAAGGGACTAGTGGTTCTCCGGTTAGTAGTTGGTATATCTGAGGATTATCAGGCGCCGAGACGGCTTTAGAAACAGATGGCACGTACAGCGCAGCCAAGCATCCAGATATCGAGCGTCTTGTCGCAGGTTGAGCCGAGTATGACTTCAGGTGGTCGGAGAGATTTGTTAGCATGGAAGTTCTCCCAGACAGTACCACCCTTGACCACCCGGGCCGCTGTCGTCCTGATCAGACGCAAAACCCAGAGAGGCGAAGGAGAACGTACAATGACCGACATTGTTCAGATAAATGGAGCAATCGGCGAAGGTACTGCGGTCATCGTTCCATTCGTATCCGTGCGGAATCGGCTGCGAAAGGACGATAGGGTATTGAACCCCACCCACGACGACTTTTCGTTCAACAACACATGGCGCCAACTCTACTAGTACTTCTTCAAGATCTCGCTTTGTTTGCCCAGCAAAGATCAAAAAATTGTCCGCTTTCATAGCTGTTTGAGTTCCATCAGATACAACAGACATATACCATTTACGTTTACGAACCACCATGTATGATCCCACTGCGATGTAGGTCAGAGAGCGGCCCCATCACGGAAGCGACCGCCCTCTGTACAACATGTACTGGCAAAGATTTTCCAGGCGCGGAGAGTCGCAAGGCTTCAATGTCCGGACCAAGGACAGCTAGTGCAAAGCATTGGTGCTTCCCGTGATGACTTTCTTCTACGAAGTGATCGAAAAGATTTGGCAAGTCGTGGAGTCTTGTTTGCTTGATAGCTTGCAATATGTTACGCTCTTGCATTTTTTGAGCAGTGGCATAAGCTGTGAGTATTTTCAAAGCATAATAGCGATTGCCTCCCCTACTTCTGCATCAGCTTTGACGAGACGAAAAGACGACGTAACTCTTACTCTATCAACCAAACAGAAGAGCGAGGTCCAAATCCAAGTTTTCGGATTATCTTGTAGTTGTCCTCCTTCAAACTGAGTCCTACATAGGCTGGAAAGTATCCGTAACCTTGTTCGGCAGAAATATCAAGGGGCTCTTCAGGAAATCGAGAATCGATAGAGAGCGTTGGGAAGTGTTTATCATGATGGTCTAGCATAAAGAGCGTAAGTTATAACTGCGAGACTTCATGAGACCGTGAGACGACCTTGAGACACCCAATAGGGGCTCCTGACTGATCTCGCCTTACTCGCAAAACCACCGATTCTACTCAACACAAAAAAAGTCTTGCTGAAATTGGTAGAGCCGGAAATCTCACTCTGGAGACTTTGAGTGTGCCGCAAATTGAGTCCACAAACTGTGACGCACTGAACAGAGACCATGCAGCAGAGGAGCGCCACAGAGAATAACGTGCGTAGCAGAAGCCAAGGGGGAAGAAAGGAGGCCTTGAGACCTGATACTGACATATATTCATCCAATCCTATATAGTGAATTTCAACGGATGAGAAGTTCTAAGTGAGAATTGACACTTATCATATTGTTTTGTAGGCAGTAAAGTGCCTTGTACAGATTTATCCAAGCTTGTGTATTGATAATCACACCCTCATCCCAAGATTGTCCATTTGAGAAGATCTGGTAGGCACCTTTGAATTACACATATAGTAATGTCAATATCATATTGAACACAATTTCCATACAAGCGGCTTGGGTATGTGCAAATAGACCTGCTATCACCGAACATAGTGAGCTTATGGTGCTGAAATCGTGAAGCGTTTGAATGTATATCTATAGGTTGAAAAGGATTTAGTATCGGTTTGCATATCGTAGTGGGGGAAAACCAACCCAAGAAACGCCATATCCTTTCCAGCTGCACCAGGGTCCGAAGGTGTGCTATCCGGTACTTGATCCAACTCGTCCGTTGGGAAGTATGAAGTATCGGTAATCGACCTGAGATGTGGCACGAACGGTGCATCTATCAGACGAATAGTCTCCCAGTCAACGCCGTAGAAAAAGTGATGTTGTTTGATCTGCTCTACGCTAAGTCGTCTGTCCGATGATGTGATGAGCCTATCAAGTTACGAAATCATCAGTACACATGCAGTGGGTCACTGAAAATTGGGACAGACCTTCGTATCATGTCTTCGGCTTCTCGACTCAGATGCACATCTTCTGGGAAAGCGAGATAGCGTTGCCATTGCATAATCTTCTGGTATGTTTCATTCGTGTTCTCTGAGCAGAAGGGCGGGTAGCCGACAAGACACTCGAACATGATTGCGCCCAGCGACCACCAATCGCACTCCTTTCCGTACCCCTTCTGGAGGAAGATTTCAGGGGCGATATAATCGGGCGTACCGACGGTCGAATACGCCTTGTGAGAACAAAATCACAAGTTAGTGCTTGAGTAGATATGATCGTTGCAGAAGACTCACAAGTTTCCGTCGATTTGCTTTCCAGGTCGCGATCTGGTCCTTGTTCGTCATCGTCAAGTTTATTGAGTTTACCATTACACTATTCCGGGCAGCTGCTTGCTGAGTGGGTGCAGCGGTACCACCTTTGAGAACGTCTTGCCAATAGCTGGAATCGTGCTGTTTGTGGAATCCAGTCGAAAGACCAAAGTCACTAAGCTTGACGTGTCCATCTTTGTCACTGAAGGGGTATGAGACCAGCACTACTGTTCGAAACAAACGCAAGCGTACATCAAGATGTTGTCTGGCTTGATATCTCTGGAGAGTCATGAGCCCTCTGTACTGCAAAATTTGAAGTAGGACGCACCTGTGGATGAAACCAAGCTTATGGACGGCCTCAATCGCTAATACACATTCAGCGAGATAGAAACGTGTAACGTCCTCTGAAAAAGTGTCGTATTTGATGAGCATCGTCATAAGGTCGCCACCAGGAAGAAACTCCATGATGAGATAGAGATGTGATGCGTCTTGGAATGAGTAGAACAGTTGCACGACCCAAGGCGAGTCAGCTTCAGCGAGAACGTCACGTTCGGCACGAACATGGGCAAGCTAAGGCTCAGATGAGAAAATTGCAACTTCATAGAAAGGAGCACGGACCTGATCTTTCTTCAACATCTCGTCCTTCTTCAATAATTTCATAGCGTAGATCTTGCCAGTATCCGTTTTTTGGACTAACCGCACCTAGTTACGGATCATTTGAGTCGTTCAAAAGGTGGGCTATAGTGTATGGGCCATACCTCTCCGAAAGCACCTTTACCAATAACCTTGACAGTCCGGAAATCCTCCAACCCCAGCTTCGTCCGTTTGAGACGAAGGTATGTCGACTCCTTCTTCCCAAGAGCCTGAAGCTGCCTATTCTTTCTTTCCTCAGTCATCATCTGTTCACTTTGCAGTCGCCTTTCCAGCTCGACGCGTCTACGAACAACGCTTGAACATCAGGCAGTAAACCAGACCAAAGACACCCAACGCACCTTGTGTTGCGTTCGATCGCCGAATCGACTGCAACTTTGTAATAATGTTCCAGCTTTATCTGTGCATTCTTCGCTCGGGGAAGAGCATCTGCTGAGAATTCGCTGGTATTTCTGTCGAAATATACATCTGCAATTTAGGAGGTCATACACAAGGGAGACTTGAGGGTATATGGCGGCCTTACAGTCCGCTGGTTTGTTGCTTGAGGATGGGCCATTGCTCTGTGAAGTTCTAATCTGGGGAGCCAGCCTTTGCGACTGTTGCTGTTGGCTGCTGGACATGGTGTCTTGTCAGGTCATGAACAGTCAACAGAGCCAATGTGGAAGCTCGTCGTCCAAGTTTATGTGCAGGGCTGATCGGAATCAAACTCACTGCTGGCACCCGACTATTTATTCCGGGGGATAAATCAGCGATAAATGTTTATGTACTGTTAAAAAAAGTACATCCTTTAATTATGACGATTACTTACTATTTACGGGTATATAGAAAGTTGCGCGAAATATCCCGAAAAGAAAAACTTTTCGTTGTCTTTTGTTACCTGCAAATAATTGCCTTTAGTGGTTGATTAACGGGGCTGAGAAATTATTGATAATTGTAATCTTTATAGATTATTTGGTAGGTTGGCTAATTTTAGTAATTAACAATGGGAGAAATTGTCTCAAATCGATACTTTTATTGACTCGTATGTTTTGATAATTATAGTGGGTTTCCCATTGGTTTCCTTATTGTTTAGTCGTTCGGTAATCTTATCATTTACCAACTCGTATAAATCTATTGTGCACTTACGTGCGCAAATCAGTCTGTCTTGAGTGTGCGAAGACCTGCGCAGTGCAGTGTGCACTTAAGTGCACGTTTACGTGTCCCACTTAGTTGTCTTGCAATTAAAATTCATATTATCATGCAGGCGGATGGTAGTACAATAAAAATCAGATATGATACATAACGAGAACGCTAGCCCTAGATTAACACGTCAGTAATGAATGCAGCGAACGATGGCATTCCTTACCCTAGCTAAAGATATTATTGCAACCCGTTCTTGACCTTCCCATTGAAAAGGAAGACTTGCAAAGTGGCAAACCACATCACAACTCGGGACCACAACAAGACTACCCATCTCCAGATCCCACAATGAAGTCTGCAAAAGTGGCCAGTTATCGAAAGGGCCACCTGCGCACTGATGGCGATAATGGCGTATAGCAAAGAGAACATCATCATTTGACGTCTGAATGATGTCCTCAATTTGGGCAGGAACCAGACTTTGTGATAATGTGTTCTTGACGATGACTGAGCTGTTGCCCTTGTGCCGCGAAAATGTACTGTAAGTCAGCCCACGCATCGTGAAGGTGGTCATCGTCTTTGCGGTTCTTGGTGTGAGAGAAGAGCCGAAATAAGTACGAAGAGCCTTGTGAGAAGGTTCTGAGATGAAAGAAGTTCCATCCTTCAGTTGCGGTTCAGAATCATCTGCGGCCGCCTCAGGTGTGACATGTGCGATGAAGGCCGTAACATCAGTGAGTAGCGTGTTACGAACTTCGGGGTTAACAAGCTTCGTGAAAGCAGCCTGGCAGTTTTGAATAGCTGGTGGACAGGCATTCCTGACGAGAAGGCTGCGCAAATTGGCTGACTTTACATATGTCATCGAAATGGTTTCTTCAAGTTGACCTGAAACAAAGTTGTAATTAATAGTCACCCATAAAATATTAGAAGATTTACCATTCTTGAAATTATTAGGTAGGCGCTGTAGAAGCCCAATGAGGCGTTCAAAAGGGTATGTCCACCATCCGTAAACAGGACCAAATAGACGTAGAAACGTCTCGATATGCAGTGCGACGTGATGATTAGGCTTGAACGTGTAGCCAGGGCAAAGGGTTCGCAGACCGTCTAGATAATCCTTCATGTGTTTCGTGTAGAGCGCAGCCTTTTTGCGAGATGTTGACCGTGAGGTAGCAGCCATGATAGCTGATATTAAAGAAAGCGTGACAGAAAGGGCCTTCTTGCATTGCGCTGCGCGTCCGTCATCAGCAGCGGCAGTGTGCCACAGGCGAGCAAGCGAGACAGGGAGATAGACAGTCCCAATAGTACGACATTGATCTGCTTTGAGCTTTCCGTGGCTAGGTTCGCCAAGATTGTGGGGAACTGAAGTGAGCCACGACGGAGTTGTCATGTGCGCAATGTCATGGCGCAGAGCGTCCAATTCAGCCTCTGTCAGGATGGCTCCAGCTATGAATCCTTTGTCATTGGCACATTGCTCATAGCATCCTGATCGCTAAGATAGAGATTCAAAGAAGATCCATCATAACATAACTAGTATAACTTACCCAAGCGAGTATTGCTTTCGTATAATCCATCTTGTACCTCTTGGTCTTGTTCTTCTCTTTGTCTGTCGGTGGTGGAAATGAGAGTTTCAGGAGGCTGAACGTGAGTTGGAGCGAATGTAGGTGAACATTGTTAATCTTCGTTTTGAATTCTTCATAGCCGTCCGTTGTCTGCAACTCCTTAGTCATAGGCCGTTCTAAAATATTGATGAGACGTTTCATCGACTTCTGCTCAGCAGGCTCCAAGTGCGAGAATGTGTTGGGGGAAATACTGCTGGCAATGTCGACTACAACCTGATCATCATGTTCATCGTCTCGGATGCCCAAGATGTCTAAGTGCTCTCGCACCAAACCAAGGAATAGATTATGCATTGTATCAACGACGACATGACGGCAAGGGTCAAAATAGGGCAATCGAGAAAGCTCTGACCATCGAATGCCTGTGCTATCGACTATTTTTTTACGCTCCTTGAGATGCCTGGCTGCCTTGTGTCGCTTCTCAGCCTCCTTGAATTCGGCTTTGGTCCTGGGCTTCCAGCTATCAGTAACCGTATTTCCGAGCCCGTGGACCATCTTGCGGGTACAGTGACAAAGCGCACACATGTGGGTATGTTTTGGCGACGCGAAGCCTACCACCTTGCGGGCAGCTAAAAGGTCACATACAACACACACGAGCGCTGCCAGGACCACTACGCCATAGAAGTGTTCATAGGTGCGAGAATAGCGGACACCAGGGGACCAGAACTGGAGCATGACATCAACGAGCGGACCAAGGTAGTGGTTGGTACACTGGAGGGGCGGCTCGTTTGGACCAGGAATGACGCCAAAGAGAAACATGTTTTCGGGTAAATTTCGGAGAGAGATTGGCAGATTGAGGCATATTAGCGATATGAGACCAATCGATTTCTTTTTTCCTGCTTGCTTGTTCCCACTGGGGTTAAAGAAGTCCAAACCTAGAGAGAAGACATATCGGCTCTCTTTTCCACCAAGGCTGAAAAGTTTGCCGTCAGGACCCATGAAGTTTCGAAGCTCCTCCCCTTCGAAGATGTCCGTGATCTCTCCTTCATCTTCAGCACCCCTACATTTCTCCCAAGCCTTGGCCATAATTTCCTCGAACCCCTTCCGAGATAACAGCCCCCCAAACCAATCCTTAAAATCAAACGCAATGAAACGCTTAATGGGCAAATGGACAATAGCCCCGCTAATGGTCTGAGATTTGAGGAGTGGAGTGCCACAAGAAGGTCCTTTTGCAAACTCAACATAGGAGCAGATGGTCGGATAGATGGGTACAGGAGAATTATCCACGAAGGTCGGGGCATATAGGGCATGACAATTTGGATTGGGACAAACAGCATAAATAATGTGGGGACTTTCGAGATTGAAATTCTTCTCAAGCGTGCGGACATCTTTTGGGATATCGGCGAGAAGCTTTTGGTTGCGGGCAGAAACAGATTCCCAGTCTCGAAGAACAGTGAGCTGGATAATGTAGTTGACGAGTGCAAGCATGAAGTTGCCTCCACGACGGCTGACGCCAAGGATTATCCGGCAGGCAAGTATCATGAAGAAAGTCACTTGCAAGACTGGGTCTGCCTGGTCTAGAACTGCGTCAAAATGACGAGCTAACATAGATGTCAGTAAGTTGTTGCGAGAATAAAAAGATAAAATTAAACACACCAGTATCGTGAAACACACCTACAGTAGGTGTCTGCTCGACACGAAGCTTTTCCCAGTCCTCTGACCACTGTTGCTTTGCACGAAGTAAGCGCGCGCGAAGAGATGAAAGACGCTTTGATAACGAGCATTTGCTTTCAACGATGGTCTGTTCCTGATAAGTGATTGCGGCCAAACGATCTTGTAGCTCATCCAAGGTCGCAACGCAGTCAATGAGTGGGAACGGAAAGGGGGGACCACTGCCAGCAGGGGACTTGAGGGAGTGAAGACGAGTCTCAATTTGAGACTCTGAGATGTCCAGTTCTTCTTGAATACCCTCCATACATGCCTGAAGCTCTGACACACGTGAGCGGCGCGGGGTTGATTTGGGTGAGGCGTTCGACGATGTACGATGGGATTTCGGTTTGGTGTCTGGAACTTCTTTGATAGGGACGGCAGGGTTTGAATCCTGGGCAGTAGATAGAGTAGCGATAGGATCGGAAAGTGTGGTTGAGGCAATGTAAGCTCGGATCGATTCTACCTGTGCTTCTTCCACCTCTGTTGCCCTCCTTTGAGCCTCGAGTGCTCGAGCGGCTCTGTCGTCTTGAGAATGCTTCGCTAGAAGACGAGCGTTCACATCCCGACCTTTTGGAATCCCAGAAGAGTCACGGAGTTCAGAACATCCATGGGTGAAACAGTAGCATTTCGGCATTGTAATCGTGCAATGGATAATCCAATGCACTTGCCAACACGCGCTCCGTTGTGAAATGGATAGTCCGATTCACAATGGATGAAGGAGTCAAGAGGCAAGATGGGGAGTAATTGTGGTGTCGAGCATTATAAAGGGACATGGCCTTGTTAGATTAGACAACGTCGCTAGGGAAAATGTAAGACCAGGAGAGCCAGGTGGCTTGACGTAGACATTCAAGAACAAAGCCACAACGAGCGTTGTACTGGATAGTCCAGTACAACGCAAGAGATGGAGGTGTTGTACTGGAGAATCCAGTACAGCACGGTAGAGAATGATAAGAGACGACAAGTTGGTGTTTGCGTACCCAAAGTGGCTGACATAAGCTTCCCACACACAGCAACAGTGCCCATCATTTCGCCGCATCTTCTCTTCCCCGCACCTTCCCCCGCGCTGACTGCATCGGAGTATCCGATGCAACTGTGTGCAGGTCTCACTTGATCCTCGTACAATCGCTGCACTGGACATGCCCGCTGCAACGATCTGCGAGAGATCAGCTACGGACGCAGTGGGTCCGGAAAACTCGCTGCATCTTTCTTCTTCGCCAAAGGCATCGCCAGCCTGAAGACGAAACGCGCCGCTACATCGCTCAAGCTGTTGGTAGCGATCCCTCTGTCTTTCCAGCACCCTAGAGGCACAGCTCCACCAGCAGTTTCTTGGCGATAATACCAACAGGTGCACAGCTGGCAAACGATGGTTGCGCCTGATTGACATCGATGGCCTCAGGCTAATAACCAGCGCTACATCTTGCACGTTCTTTCTGCCACACTTATCCACAAAAGGTCCCGCTTTATATTCTCATATCCAGTCGCCCTGAATCCCACATGCAATTTCTTCAGCTCTTACAACCTTCACAACATTGTCTGAACCTTGGTGCTTGACGAACGCCGTCTCCCCGATGCCATATAGACCTACAGCGTACCACACTCCTCAGCTGTATTGGACTATCCGATGCAACTGCAGGCGTTACGCTGCAACCTCTACTGGTTATTCCATGTGCGACAGGACTACGTATAGACCAGCTTCCCTCTTGATCACTCTCCACTACCAATAATCGCCTACAACCTATGTCAGTCCATGCACTCGCCATGACCACTCATGACATACCTTCCTCAGTGATTTTTCCTTCTTCTTTTGGACTTGTTTCCGAGCCTGCTCGGACGTGTACTTCAGACGAAGTTTGAGTGCCTCACGGATTGGCCAATCATTCTCGTACACATCTCCGATCTTGAATTTCTCCGATGCCTGCCAGACCTCAGCATAATAATATCACATATATGAGATCTTACCTTCTGAATGAGATCCCGAAGCGCCTTGGGCTCTTGATACGTGAAGGATTTACTTGGGTCCAACTTCTTGCCTACCTGCTCGTTGAGCCAGCTCTACAAGACTTATCAGCGGACGACTGAGAATGCAAGGGGCCAACTTACCACAAAGTTCTCATATTTAATATGAGTCCAGTTTAATTCGGTCTCGAGATTGTAGCCCCCGCAGTTCTTTCGACCTGCCTCCCCCGGTGGTTTTGGTATCTTCTTCTTTGGGGTGGCCGCCTTCGCAGTGTCCTCGTCATCCTCGCCATCCTCACCATCCTCACCATCCTCGCTGTCATCCAAGCTCGATAAGTCAGATTCACTGCTGTCGTTCTCAGAGTCATCATCGGCTGGTTCGCGACTCTTGTGTTCGTGGTCAGAATCAGCATGATCAAAGCGGGTCTGGGGCCTAGCATATGGAGTCCGGCTCCTGCGAATGAGGCGTCTTGCCTGTCTATCAAATTTCTGGCGTAAAGTGATAGAGGGTAGGGAAGGTAGGGGACTTGGGTGAAATTTAATACGTTGTGTAATGAGCGGCAGATGGGGCTTCACCGGGAAGGACATCGTGGTTTTGGTCTGCGCGCGCATGCTCAAACCGCCAGTTATAAGACGACCAAAGTTCATTCAGCTTAATTGTTATAGATACATGGAATGGTCTTATTGTCTCAGTGCGCGAAGTCAGATACCGTGTGTGCGCTCTAACAATAGCACTGTGACGTGAGCCCCCGATTCTTTGTAACAATAGGAACACTGCATATATCACAGCGTCTTTGGCACCAACTTTTTCATATCCACCTCCACTATGTTTTTCCCGAGTCTCTTTGATTCACTATCAGTATGTATTGTTCCTATTACAGCCTCTGTTCTGTGGACTGAAATATGTATAGGGCTATCGCCTCCTGGACCGACTCAAGGGCAGTACTGGACCAGTGAACTGCCTTGCGTTTTCCCGAGATGGCAAATACCTAGCAAGCGGCGGTACGTTTCCAATCACTATGTCGATATATCTTGACCTTATTTGCCTGACTTCATCAGGTGATGACGAAGCCGTACGCATCTGGGACCTCAGCTCAAAAGCAAAACCGCATGTCCTTCAGGATCGCCTCCAGCGTTGGGGGCAGATTACTTGTCTCAAGTGGATCTTGGCTGGTTCTTCTGAGAATGGAGAACTTATTTGCTTTGGTACTGGACGAGGGCTCATTATCATATATCAGCGGTCAAAGGATTTGGTCAGTAAGATCAGAACCTCCCAGATTGCGGCACTGACTCGACAATTAGTTTAAGGAAGTGGCGAAGATACCCGCTTTCCCATTTAACGAGCCCGTTGAATCCGTGGATTATAGTCGTAACAAAGGCCGCCTTGTTGTGTCTAGTCACTATGGGAAGGTGAAGCTTTTCACTGTCGAGAAGAATGGTATGCGTCTCCTTTGTGCATATTACTCTACTGATCACCAACTGTACAGGGTTACTTGTTCATGTCTGGGACAAGAATATTGTGGAACCTCAGTCTGACAAGACCATCATTGCTAGAGCGGTGCGATTCGTTGGAAAAGGCGATTATATCGCTATCTTCGGACTTGAATCTGGCATGATGTAAGTTTCTTACACCAAGTATTTTGTAGATGCAGAGCTAATGTGCACTAGGCTGTGCGTTGCTACGGCTACTGGTAAAGATGTCTGGTCAAAGACGTTGGGAACAAGTGTGTATGTGCATGCATATATTACACCGAGATTTCTTTCTCATCTATGATATCGAAAAGTGGCAACGCCTCATTCAGCCCTGATGAGAGCTGGCTTTTGGTTGACAATTTGGCATCGTACGATCTATATCGATATCCTCGCACCTCACCTTCCGACACTTTTTCGGTTCCTCGCGTTGACACCTACACCCACGAAGCAACTTTTATCGAAAACGGATCATTAGTTATCTGCGGTAGCGATCATGGGACAGTTTACGTGTTCTGTCTGGACACCACGAAGACGGTTCAGAAACTGAAGCATGGAGGCAAGAAGACAATGATTCAAGCCGTCGATGTAAGAGTTCCCTGTTCCTACTTTTGAACCATCTGACGTCTAGAAAGGCATGCTCCGTAGGTGCAAGACATCTCATCGCAAGTGGTGCGAGCGATGAAAAGCCTGAAATCTGTGTTTGGCAAAAACAGGTCATTCTGAATTTCTGTTGGTCGATGGCGAGATAACACCTATCTTTAGACAGGAGAGTCATTGAATCGACAATGTTGCTCATGCGGTATCACGTCGTTCATTCTTCTCTTGAATATATCACTTCTTGTGGTACTATTCTTATGGTTTGGGAGCCAACATCAGGTATTTCGATTTGGTCAATGGTCTATATTATTTATTCATTTCCCTCCGATTTCTAGTTGGTTCAATCAGCGCATGAAGCTCAGAAGCCTGTCGATCTGAAGTTGCAAGTCAACAAAGTCCTACAAAGGTTTGATGAGCAGAGCGCAAAGCTTGGTATTGATCCTCGTGATCCTGACTGGGCTGCAAAGTATATTGAACATGAAGATAGTAAGGCTTCTAAGCGAAACACAATCCAATCTGTAATCTTACTGTAAACCGTAAATTACTATTGATTAGTGTGTCTGAATTATTACAATGATATCTGAGTTATTACCAGTGAGGGACGAGCAGTTCTACATTGTTGGACTTGGAGCACACTGATCCGTAATATTTCACTTATTGGGTTTAGAGCGCGCTGACTCGGTGTGGAATCCGATTTGACATTAAATCATATCACTGATGGCTGGTATGCTGGGCTGCCTGTGAAATAGAGCATGATGACTTGTTGTGGAATGGAGCATGACTCGTTGTGGAATGGAGCATGATGACTCGTTGTGGAATGGAGCATCACTATTGTGTTCAATGAAAATCTTTTCGCACTCCATTATATGCTGTTGTACATATTGGTGAGCACTGTAACAGTCGTCAAGATAATCGTATATAATGTGTGTTCGTACATGAGATGCCAGCATCTTAAAGTCGTAATATAACTATAGATAAAATACCAACTTCTTTGGAAGGCGGAAAGGTGTCTTTTGTTTGACACGATGAATAAACCTAAGAAATGGACATTAAGTCAGAAAACACGTCAGATATGCAATGCAACTTACATATTGATCATGGCATCCATGCGTGTGTTGTCATCGGCACGCGCATTGATTGCAATGCCCACGTTGACCGCAGTGCCGACAGTCACCCTATTCTGGGCGATCCGCATGACGACTATGTCTCCACGCCATAGGAATTGCAGAGCTTGATTGAGTGGAAGGTGGATGTGATTCTGGCAAAATGCCAGAAATTGATGTTCACGGCCATCCTCCTCAATAACACGGACAATTGTGTCGTGAATATAAGGATGGACCTGACGATCTTCAAACAATGCCTCTACCTGAGGGTATCGAGTAGCATGAGGTACATGGGGGCCGCGGCGCTTGGACGGGAACTGGGTTGGAACTGCACACCAGCGTGCTCGACCTTGACGATGACTGTAAAGACGTGCTTGAAGGTATTTTGATTTATCCTGCACTCAATTCAGAGAAGTGGGAGAAGATACCATAGGAGAATACCTACGCTTCGAGAAGGAGAGGGTGGATTACCTCGTGCAGAGAGGGGCATAACTCAAGATCAACTTGGGGAGAAGGAATAACGAGTGGACTGGGGAAGTGGGGAAGTGGGGGACTTTGGCTCACAGAACCGCTGGAGTGTGTGGGCGGCGATAGTTCCCTCAAATAACCACCCAAGAACAATAGATAACAAAAAATTTCAAGGAGCCGACGCAAGGTCGGCCTTGAATCCAAATTAGGAATGCAATTAGGAACGCACCCTGAGGTGCACACAATAAGTGTGGAATAAGCGTGCAACGGCTCCATAATGCGCGACGAGAATCACAAAAGTGCATGCAACGTGCACATATTCGGCCTGAAGCAAGGATAATGCCGATGGTATATGACTCTCCTTCGACGACGGCCCCTCAGAAATCACCCACAAAATGGACTTCTTTCGCAATGCTTTCATGAAGAATCGCAGAGAAGACGACGTTGAGCTTGGAATCATCGACAACACAAATTTGACTTCGGAAAAAACTCAGCCTCCATCTGCATCGTTCACTTTCTCTGTGACGCACGACCAAGACACCAGTCAACCTTCACAGGCTGGACCTTCTGTACCCGACCCAACACGCAAATATCACTTTGAACATGCTCCAATGGCGGTTGACAACCCTGACAAGAGCCGCAGTTTGAAGAAGAAACGTGAAGCTCGTGAGGACGAGAGCGACACAGGCCAGAAGTTTCGCATCCTTTCGCCAAGGAGGGCCCTCGCTAGCCCAGTAAGTGACTTGCATCTCTTGGTGGCAAGTGATGCTGACATTTTTACAGAATGTCAAAGCCATGGAGAAGCACATACGCAAAGAATTGGAAAGCAAAGGGAGAGAAATAGTGGAAGGGATTGAGGCAAAGGCCCAGCGCGAAATCTTTGACGCCCGTAATACAGCTTTGGAAGCTGAGAACGCACTTCAGCAGGCTGAGGAGAAAATTAGAGCTGCCAATGCCGATATTCAGTACTACAAAGAGCAACATAAATCGGCACTCAAGGCTGCAGACAAAGCAATGGATCGAGTGGGGCACGCGGAGGCAAGGGCGAAGGAGGCAGAGGCAAAGGCGAAGGGGGCGGAGGCAAAGGCGAAGGAGGCTGAAAAGAAGATAGGATTGGCGGAAGCAAGCGCCCAGGAAGCACTCACTCGAGCCAAGAAGGCAGAGCGAGACGCCGAGAACGCAAAGCTGGCAAAGGATCAAGCACTACGAGCAGATGAGGAGGCGAGGGCAGCAAAGAGGAAGGCTGATGCGGAGAAAGAGAGGGAGATGAAGAGAAGGGTTGACGAGGCAGAAATGAGAGCTCAAGAAGCACTCAAACAAGTCGAGAAGGCAAACCAGGTGGCTGAAGACGCTTGCAGGGAAAAGGCACGACTGGAAGCACGCATTCACGATGTCGAAGGTCAAGTCGAGGTGAACCTTGATGATGCACGAGCTCCAGATCAGCGCCGACAGCGAGCCTTGCACCGAGATGAGAGGACGAGCGAACAAGAGGATGAAGCGCTGTTTCTTGAGTCCAACGATGAGCGAGGACTCCAAGACGATGGGGAAGTGGATATGGACGTAGACGCTCGAAAGTTAGAAGTGAAAAAAAACAACAAAGGGAAGGAAAGATGCATCGAGGTGGAAGAGCACAGTGGCGTGGGTTTATCTCTGTATGCACAAAGTGATTATGCTCATTATTACACAGCTCGAGGATGCAGATATGGACTCGGATACTATGCATCGTCATCGTCAATCCAATCATTACCAAGGCGCTCGGAAGAGGACTTCAGATAACATGGAAGATGAAACGAGTGGTAGCTACCACTTATATCAAATAAAACCCAACCTATCAAGCTAGTACTTATCATAATACCAGTGCCTTTTATAATATCCCTTTCAATGCTGTCTGGACCTATGTCAATGAAAGAAATACTA
>Ga0247741_1000977_pt1 | contig 15767 bp, 8 predicted proteins | sample UWRJL213509R2_FD_180945 | JGI IMG/M metagenome (GOLD analysis project Ga0247741, IMG submission 180945) | Plant litter microbial communities from Arlington Agricultural Research Station in Wisconsin, United States - UWRJ-L213-509R-2 | ecosystem: Environmental > Terrestrial > Plant litter >... | reverse complement strand
CGACTTTGCCGACTTGCTCCTGTGAGCAAGTATTTGAGGAGGTCGACTCTTTACAAGCTCGTTAGATTGAATGCACATTTATTTAACGCGGCCTACCTTCGACAGCCAGAAGCCTCGACAAATGCCAGCTCTCGGTACATGCGCTCGATGTGTGATAACGTCGACAATGCACGAGGACCAGGGTGTTCGAGGAAAGGCGGGTACAGATAAACGTGTCGATGAGTGCTTGAGCTTAGAGCTAGAAGTTGCGATCAGATGGAGGGAACAAGTGGAGACGAGAATCATGAGACTTACCATGGCGCACTGAATAGGCCTAGTTCATGTATCATCGACAATCTGGAGTCTGTGGTATGCTACGCTGCATGTATACAACCACACACGCCGGCTAGACTCGGAGGGAGAGCCTACGCGGATGTTGTTGGGGAGAGGTGAAGTGGATTAAGATATTTGAGTCGTGAGGTTGAGGTTGACGAAAGATATGACCTAACCCACCTTGAGCTTGAGTGGGGGTGGGATAAAGTTGCTGCATCTTCACCCTGGACGCGAGATGCGACAATCTTGGACTTGAGCTCGAGCTTCATCGATGATGGGCCTGGGGATATCAGACCCAAGGAAAGTGAGGCGGGAAGATCTTGGGTGCCTGGGAGAATTGTAGACACTAATGGGACGGGCGGGTGAGGGGATGTAGGCTTGAGCGCGAAAGCATATCCCATGGGGCTTCCCCACCCGGGCACTTTTTGGGTTTTGTTTTAAATCAAAAACTGGACAAATTGTTGGACAAATTGTCTTGCCAAAATAGCACGTGATGTTGACCAGAACGTGTTGACTACCCGTGGGAAGGGCGTCCTCAGATCCAGATCTACTAAACTGTGGCTGGTTGTTCACAGATGCTTTTATATGTTGTTCACAGATACTTTTATATGTTGTTCACAGATACTTTCAAACGGTTTATAAATGGCGCGCGATTTCGTTCCCCTCGCCCTCATCCAACATGGAATTTCCTCCCCCGGCCTTCCTACACGCAAGTCCTACCTTGCAAACCGAACCAATGCCCTCTCCCATGTGCGTCCATTACCGAGAACAGGTGTTTTTGCTTATTTTTATCTTCACAGAACGCCTCAACTGGTCGCTCTCGGGCCATCACCCATCAAAACCTACATATCGACAGGCATATACTACTTAACTTACTATCTCAGCCTCCATCATATCTGGTTTTGCATCTACCGTCTCCACTCCGATGCCGATGCAGGTAGTGATTCAGACTTGGAGAACGCGTCCCCCACCTCTCGTCAATGCTGGACCGAGACTGTCAAGAGGATGACCAGCGTCTGGACTCTAATTATCACGGTGTCGTCTACCGTTGTCATAATGTGAGTCTTTCTAATCACTGTCACCAACTTTGCTCATTCTAAAGAGCCCAGGCTTTCGGTCGCCTTCCTGCAGATTGACGATGTCTGGGACAACATCTATCCCCGCACCTGCGCCTTTGTGACACTTATCCTCTCATTTGCTTCACTCATCGCAAGTGGGATACTCATTGCGAGTGCATTAAACCTGGACTCGGTTGGAAAGTTCGAGCAATGGGAGATCGCTTCACAAAACCCAACTACACCTTCCTCTGTCGACGTCTGGGCATGCTTAGCATTGCCACTTACTTTATTTTCATGGTGTGTTCTCGTATTCTCCAATATCCTCGAATATAGAGATTAAAATGACATAGGTCCGCCGCATTTTTCCTCATCGCACTATTCTCTTCGATGTGGACCAGGCAAGGTGCACATTCCACTGAAATATATACTGGCACATCAATGATGGATTTCGCCGCCACTTCCATTGTCGTTCTCTGCCTTGTTTTACCATTTTACCGGCTGCACCAGTTCTTGACCAAGTGATCAGCGTCCGGTATCCAGCCGCTCATTGCTACTTTCTGAAAATTTCGAACTATGCACCTTACCATTGCTTTCCTATATTGTCGTTATTCAATCCTATATCTCAGAAATATGGCCGGATGTACTTATTCTTGATCCTCTTCGGAGTAGCCCAATATAACCACACGTTTTGAATCGATTTTAGCAAATATGCGTGCCAATTCTAAACCACCCGATAATATACCGTCTGCATCGTTTCCACGAAGCCTACAAACCGAACTTGAGCAATCCGTCATCAAGTAGTCAAAAATATCGCTCCCAAGATCCGTGGGAGTATTATTGATTTAAGCGCCCGTCAACTGCAGTGTCATCGAACACTGGTTTTATAACACGAAGATATGCGGCTCTGGTCGGATAAACAGCGCTCCAGAGGTTTTTCTTTGGTTGAGACACTTTTTTGAAGATGCTCACTAGTTTCCATGCATTAATGCTCTGTGGAACATAGCCAGTATTAAGCACACGCCAGCCGCCTGGAGTTACCGAAACCAAGGATATATTTGTGCGATAATGAAGACACTCACCCAAGCAATTCAGAGCAACACGTTCATAATTTCCTCACACCTCGCCCGAACTCTCGCCAACTCTCCCTTCGAACTCGCCTCCAGAACCACCTTCGGCCAGCCCATACATTGTGAATACATCAAATAATCATACGCCTCGGACGATTATGTTATCCCCCCTTGAGACGACCCAGCTGCTCATCAGCTTTTCATGGCGTTTCTGGATATCATCGAAGGGTGCGGCGCCTAGGATGTGCTTGACTGCCCGTGGCCAGGCTATAGTCGAGGAGAGTTTGAAATACTCGGCATCTGGTGGGTTGACATCGAGGCCTCGCCGTCAACTGCAGTGTTATCGAAATTGATCTTAAGAAATTTGTGGTCGATTTACATCATAGCCTGTAAGCTGCACTTATAGAGCACATCTATTTACCAGTGGCGCCCCCCGCCAATGAATGATTCGCGTAGTGAAGGTCGGGGCGACTCGGGCGAGCATCTCAGCGGTCATTTGAGATTGGTCTGAATAAATCCATGGAAAAGTCAGGGAAGGAAAGGTGTGGTGTGGGTCGTGACTGGTGCTTGTGATTCGTGAAACATGAATTAAACGGGGTCTGGTGTGATTAAACAAATGTATTTTCGAAGTCTATAAAGCAGATTGCACACTGCTAGTTGTCTCGCCGAGAGTAGATTTCTGGATTGCCGCTTTATTTAAATCTGGGGAATAGAACTGAATCTGCACCCAGGCTGCCACCGTGAACGAAGCTCTTAGGTTTACCTAGAATTCAGGCTTATGCTCCTTAGGTCCCACCCGAGCCCTCAGGTCCCAGATCCTGAGTCCTACTTGCCGTGAAACAAGCAACGCAAACGCCGCAGCGGTTTGTATTTGAGAAGAAACTAGCGTGATAGACGATGGATGGGTGACGTGATTTAGAACGTTGATGTTTGTCGTTGAGGCTTGAGGCCGAGGTCAAATAACGTCTGAGGTCTGAGGCACGATACGACATGGCGACCCAGGGAAGAAAGCCCAAGGATACTGAGAGGTGCATACGGACAGAACTGCAAATTGGCCGATACACCGTACACGAGTACATGTCTACCCAAATCCACCATGGACAATGTTCTTTCCCCCAAGCAAGACTCAAGTCCGAGTGTAAGTGTAGAATGGGGAAGGGACGTAAATGCGAGCCCGACGTTCAGAGCTTGAGATGGTTGTGGTTATGCATCGACATTGTGGGCAATGTGCTGGGCACACAGAGGGAGACACGTCAGTCAAAATGAACGAGCTAAGGAACAAGAAATCGTAGAGTACGTGAGTTGCAAATCCTCAGTCACCCCCTCTTTTGAATGAAACCCCACGTCAACATCGTCAATTGAGATTGAACTCTGACTTTGATTCCGACTTGGGGTAGGGATGTGGGCCAGGGCAGTGGCGAGGCAAAGTCGAGGGTGATGTGAAGGAGATTATGTCCATATCGGTTTTGTTGCGCAGTATCTTATCTAGTTGAAACAAAAGCAGAGTTAGAGGTGGCTGCACCGAATGTAAGAGAAGGAAACATGCGCACCCTGGGACTCGCCGACTTTGCTGACTTGCTCCTGTGAGCAATTAGTTTGAAAATAGGTCGACTCTTTACAAGCTCCTTAGATTGAATGCAAATTAATTTAACGCGACCTACCTTCGATACCCAGAAGCCTTGACACATGCCAGCTCTCAGTAGATGCACTCGATGTGTGATAAAGTCGACAGTTCACGAGAACCGGGGACTAAAGTGTATTGAGGAAAGGCGGGTATAGATAAGCGGTATCGGTGAGCGCTTGAGCTTAGGGCTAGAAGTTGCGATGAGACGGAAGGAAACAGCAAAGCAACGAGAATCATGAGACGTACCATGGCGCAGTGACTAGGCCTAGCTCATGTATCATCGACATCTGGAGACTGGTACGCTCCCTGCCGCTTGCTGTCGGTTTAGGTGCGATGTATACGACCCACACATACCGGCGAGTCTCGGAAAGAGAACCGCGGGATCTGGTTGGGGAGGAGGTTGAGGGTTCGGGTTGACAAAAGGTACGATGTGACGCGACTTGGGTGGGAGTGGAATAGAGACGCAACAGTCTCGATCCTAGATGCGAGGCGTTGATACAACGCGAGACGCGAGAATGTTGGACTCGAGCTCGAGCTTCATCCTGGAGAGATAAGGCCGAGGACAGTGAGGCGGGAAGACCTTGGGCACCTGGATAATTGTAGACACCAATGTGACGAGCGAGGTAAGTAGGTGTAGACTTGCTGAGGGCGTAGGTGGGTAGTCGACGGTGAGTAGAATGGGCGGAGCTCCGCAGCTGGGTCGAGAGATAGATGGATTCGAGTCTCTTTTATGGGATTCGATAAAGAATGGCCGTGGCGGGGCTAGTTGTACACTCGGGTCGCTGTGGTGGTTCGCAAACAAGTCCCCCGCCCAATTTTCTTAATGACACCCTGCTGGACGTCACATCTCCCACCGTTGCCTTGCCTTATCAGAAGCAAAAGGACCCCGACCACTCTCAGATCCAGATCAAGATCGTAGATCCATCTCACTTTAGCACTCTAATTATAACCAGGGCGCGATTTCTTTCCCCTCCCTCACCTTCACTCTACATGGAATATCCTCCCGCAGCCTTCCTACACGCAGGTCCTACCTTGCAAACTGACCCAGTACCCTCTCCCGTGTGCGTTCACTACCTCACGCCGAGAACGGGTGTTTTTGCTTATTTTTATCCTCACAGGACACCTCAACTGGTCGCTTCCGTGCCATCACCTGGACCCATCAAAACCTGCATATCGACAGGCATATACTACTCGACTTACTACTTCAGCCTCCATCATGTCTGGTTTTGCATCTACCGCCTCACCCCCGATGCCGATGCGCGTAGTGATCCAGACTTGGAGAACGCGCCCTCCACCTCGCGTCATTGTTGGACCGAGACTGTCCAGAGAATGACCAGCGTCTGGACTCTAATTATCACCGTGTCTACCGTTGTCGTAATGTGAGTCTTTCTAATTACCGGCATTAACGTTGCTCATTCTCGAGAGCCCAGGCTTTCGGTCGCCTTCCTCCAGATTGACGACGTCTGGGATAATATCTACCCGCGCACGTCCGCATATCTGACGTTCATCTTTTCCTCTGCTTCACTCATCGCAAGTGGCATATTCATTGCGAGTGCATCAAACTTGGACTGTGTTGGCAGGTTCAGGAAATGGGAGACCGCTTCCCAAAACCCAGCTACACCCTCCTCTGTCAACTTTTGGGCATGCTTAGCATTGCCGCTGACCTCTTTGGCATGGTGTGTTTTTATGTTCCCTACTCCGTATATCAGCAACTATAGCAATTAACATAGGTCCACTGGCTTTTGCCTCATTGCCATATTCTCTCTGATGTGGATCCGACAGGGTACACATTCCACGCAACTACATACTGGCATGTTAAAGATGGATTTCGTCGCTGCGTCCATCGTCGTTCTCTGTCTTGTATTCCCGTTTTACCGACTTTACCTGTTTTTGACCAAGTGATCAGCGTCCAGCCGCTCATAGCCACACCCCGAGGTTTTTTTTAGAATATAAATAGGCTACACACCACGGACAATTCTTACTTTTATGTACTCATCGTTATTCAATATTGGTTCTTGTGATATACGGACACATGTATATATTCTCGATCCTTTCGCAGCACACAACTATTGCCACACTTTCAATTAATATATGGACCGTCTTGAGCCGGAGACTATATTTTAGGGTTTAATTGAACGGACGAATCTTCGAAGCCCACGAGGCTGATCGCAGGAGGCAGTGAGAATGGCTGAACACGCCGCAGCTAACTGACTGGAGCAGCTTGTGATATTCACGGAGTCGTTGGATAAAAGAGGCAAGTCTTTCAATACTGGCACCTGCTACCGGCGGTGACGGCAGTGAAGTGTCCAGCGGAGCATCCACGTCTGCAATGGCAGACATCCCAGGTCTTTTAGTATTCCAACTTATTTTGAGGCCTCGATTTTCACCCTCCAAACACCGATTACGCCAACTCTCCGTGACCAAATTGGCAGCAGTCAAGCACATCCTTGGTCCTGCATCCTTCGACGCTATCCAGAAACGCCACGGATAACTGACTAGCAGCTCGGTCATCTCAACGGGTGGTAACATATCGTCCCATGTATACGACTATTTGATGTATTCACGATGGGTGGGCTGGCCAGAGGTCATTTTAGAGGAAGTTTAGAGGATGAGTCGGCGAGGTATGGGCGAGGTGCGAAGAGGTTATTGAGGTGGTGGTTTGAGATGATTCGCGGTCCTTTTTGTGTATCTGGGTGTATATGGTGGGCTTTCATTTATTTCATGCAAGTCTTTCCTGTAATTCCAGAAACACCACTTCGACGGCGACGGGCGCTTATTGCTGTTTTCAATATTGTTAGCAACTTGCCCTGAATCCTTCCAGCGTAAATCAAGATCGCGAGCAAAGGTCGAGCTTGCGCATCTCAAGCGCCATAATGCCGTTATGAGTAGTTCTTTTATAATAAGTTTAGGTAACCTCTGCATAGATATCTCTCTTGTGCGACCATCGTGATTGACCTAAAAATAGGATTTCCCGAGAGCATAGGGAAATCAGCCCAATTGCCAAAGTGATGATGATAGGCCTAAAACAGGATTTCCCGTGATCATAGGGAAATACAGTCCCATTAACTATAAGTCCCAGTAGGACAGCCGTAATGGCGCACTCGCAGTGTAACCTCCGAATTTCAACTCTTATGTCCAGGCCTGCAATTTCTTTCCCCTCGCCTTTCGCCCTACATGAGATACCCCCCCGCGGCTATCATACATGCAGGTCCTAGCTTGCGAATTACACAGTCCTCTCGTTCCATGCATGTCAGTACTTCAGGTAGTGCGGGGGGCGGTGATCATTCCTTCGAAGTAGCATCTGACCTCTGGCCCACTCCCAGGTCTTTTTTGTGCGTTCACCACCTCATGCGAATGTGTGGTTTTGCTTATTTTTATTCTTTATAGAACCCCACATCGACCGATCCCGATATCACCCATCCAAATGTACACATTAGCGTTCATCTACTACTCGACCTACTATCTCAGCCTCGCCAGTCACCAAGTTATCATTTTGCTCATTTAAATTTGTGGGGCTCAGGCTTTTGTGCTTTCCTTTGCTTCACTCATCGCAAGTTGCATATTCATTGCGAGTGCATCAAGCTTGGACTGCGTTGGGAAGTTCAGGCAATGGGAGATCGCCTCCCGAAACCCAGGTGCACCGTCCTCTGCCGACATCTGGGCATGGTGCGTTTTCATGTTCTTCACTTCGTATACCAGCAGCCAATTGGTGTTACCATAGGTCTGCCGGCTTTTTTCTTACTGCGATATTTTCTTTGATGCGGATCAAGCAAGGCGCACATTGTATGCAAATACATATATCAAAGATAGATCTCGCCACCACCTCCATCGTTATTCCCTTTCTTGTTTTCCCTTTTCACCGACTTTACCATTTCTTAACCAAGTGATCGGCATTCAGCCGCTCATAGTCATGCTTCGACGTTGTTTGAAGTATAGCTCAGTATTCATATTTATACTTGGTTCATGTGGGCCATTGCGTCGCATGGCATATACGAGTCCGTCAAGCACCGAGTTGTCGACACCAACGACGCCACGTCCCCACCCAACGCCGACCTACAATGACCACCGACTAGACTACCGACGACAATATTAGACCTCCGACCCCAACACTAGACCTCCGACCCACCGCACTCGCGACCATATACCCGGCAAACGACCGCAGATATCAAGGCTCATATTCCAGCCTGTACTAGTCGTCTACCACCATTCACGTATATGTCGCATTTTCAAACCGTTTTGTAATAGTAGATTAATTACAGTGTAATATATAAATGATCCACCCCACCCAAGATGCCTGGTTGAACGTGAGCCGAAATGAATATGATCAGACCACCTGAGTCACATGACAATCTCAGTAAAGATGACATTGTTGACGGGGGTAAGAGGACCTTTACGAAGTAATTGGACGTACAGAAAGAAACAAAACAGCACGATCTGTCCGCGAAAAGTGTTTTCGAAATAAACGGTGAAGTGGAAGGTAAGACGAGTGAGTAACGAGGAATGTTCACTTCAGCACAAGACCGTGGGAAAATGCTCACGACAGACTGGACGCGACGTCGGACTCGGGGTAAAAGAACTCACCTTTAACAAAGTAAAGACTCGTAATATAGCCAGGCGTACATGTTCTCAATCCTGTTCGTAACATTCGACCGTACCACGCATTTTCAATTGATTTAAATTAAATACAAATTTGACCATCTTGAACCGGAAACTATTCTATGGCGTGATTGTATGAATAAATCCACCAGTCAGATTGCGGACGAAGCACGGTTACATTCAGTCTAATCAAGGGATACTCTGCAAGGGGAATTTTCTGGATTGCCACCTTATTGAAATCCACGGGCACAAACACGGTACCACAGTCGTCATATAAAAGATTTTAACTTGAAGGATATGAATCTATGTGAATGGAGAGTGAACGGGTAGATAGCATTGGGGAAGGGAAGCCTCATCCTCACACGATACGTAGGAAGATCCATTTGTTTAAGCGCCCGTCGTGATCACACGTTCCAATGCCTCGATACGTCAAATTTTTAAGCATGAAGCCTGTAGCTGATCCGTTATCAGATAAATATACCAGGCACTCGCTGCGCTGATTATAATACACTTAAGTGATATAGATGCCAGCAGCTCACCAGGCGCTTTCGCTCGGAAAATACATTGGAACCAACTTTCGAAGTTGTTAGGGGTGACAAAGTCGGGTTCAACATCGCCTCGATCTCATTATAATAGTACTCCTACTTCTGCTAAGACAGGATTCAAAGCATAGATATAGTTGAACAATCCAGCTCGTTTGAGAAGAAGCTCCCCGATGCCTCATCACTTGCCACATTCCATGGGTTCGAAGGGCTTCGTCGATATCGGTAGCACGTCACGATCTGGATTTGTCTCGCTGGCATAAGAAAGACAGAATTTACTGGAGGTAAAACCCTAGGGAGAGTGATGGTTTAGAAATATCGTTACGGTGCTCAGTGTCGCTGAGATCGCCGAGAACGATCAATACTGTAGCTTAATGAAACCCCAGGCCTCAAAGATGGCGGTTGATGAAGGGCGAGCACAAAGTGACCTGTACAATCGTTAGCTGCTGTCATTCTAGGCGTGTATGACTTGCCGCCTTTGCATTGCAACCTCTCAGTTCTCAGTAAAGGTCCCCGCCCTCCAAGTGGTCACAGTCAGTGAGGTGGAGTTGAAATTTTCGAAACATAGTTCGCATCGGATGGGTTGGGCGTATGATGATAATGTTCCATGCCTGTCGCAACAAAGTCAGCACAAAATAATCCATAAACATGTAAAATGGGAACGGGAACACCTAACGCAAAATCCCCGTGGGTCATCGACGCTGGCTCGACCCTTCGTGAAAATACCAATTAGGGATGGCAAACGCACCTGTATAGGTGTCGAAACACCCTTCGAGAGTCGAGAGTATTAAAGCGAGTCGATGAAGACCCGATAAAGAAGATTCCAGATAGCCCAATGTTCAGAGTTGTGGTTGTGCATCGACGTCGTGGGCCATGTCCTAAGGCACTGGGTGCGAAAGAGATATAGTCAAAACGAACGAGCAAGGAATAGAGGTTATAGGGAGGGTACCCGAGCTGTGAATGCTAATATTTTCAGTCGCCTCCTCTGTTGGAGTCGAATGCTCCCCGACATCAACCTCCGCCCGCCTTTGTTGGAGTTCGACTTTGATTCCGACTTCGGGACCGGGATGAGATATGGCCGGGACCGACATTCACGAGGACCAGGGTTTGAGGGAAGTTAGGTAAAGATGAAAGGTGGGCTTGGGGGCTAGGGTTAGAAGTCGAGATGAGATGGCGGGCAGCAAGGCGACAAGAATTAAGAGACGTACCATGACCAAGGCGCAGTAGCTGGGTTTCACGTTCATGCATCATCGACTGCTGGACTCGGAGTCTCTGGTGTGCTTCCTGCTGCCTGCTTTCGATTCAGGTGTGGGGTATACGTCCACATTTTTCGGCAGGACATGGAGGGAGAGCCTGTGGGGATCTGATTGGGGGTGGACTGAGGTATATGGGGCGTGGGGTTAGGGTTCGGGGCAACACGACTTGGGACAGAGACGCGACGATCTCGGTCCTGGACACAAGAAAGCGTCAATTCTAGGAAAGCTCAGGCTGCAGCTTCATCCTGGAGTGGGACATCAGGGACGTCGGGGCGGGATGTCCTTGGGCACTGACGGGACAGGCGGGTAAGGTGGGTGCAGGTGGGTAGTCGACAGTGAGTACAACGGAAACAGGTGCCAGAGGTTGGTTAGCGTGCGGGCTTGCGACAGCAAATGAGATAGCTGCAAGGAGGGGACAGAGTGACTCATTGTGACTAGAGCCCCTGTACTCTCCGGGTCACGTGTCAGCCATTATAAGTAACCCCGCCTGCGACGTCTTTTCCCTCACTATTCAAACCTACATGCAATCCGCCACTACAGCTATCATGCACGCAAGTCCTGACTTGCAAACCCCACTAGTACCCACCGTGTGCGTCCCAACCTGAATAACTAATTTACGCATGTTGATCTTCCCAGAACATCCGAGTCACCTCAACCGATCTCTGCATCATCCACGGCCATCCAAACGTGCGCGTCGATAGTGATGCATTACTCAACTTATTGCCTCAGCTTCTACCGTATATGGGTCAAATTCTACCGAGGCCCTGATGCCGGTACACCCAGTGATTCAGACTTGGAGTCAAGCCCTTGTCGTCGTCAATGCTGGTCCCAGACTATCAATAGAATGACCAGAGCATGGACTCAAATCACCAGTGTAGTGTCCGGCGTGGTCATAGTGTGAGTTTTGCGAGTCGCCACGTTGATAGCTTGCTTACCTGTACTGGCAGGCTTTCGGTCGGTTTACTACAAATCGACGACGCCTGGGGCAATACATACACCCGCACCTCCGCCTTTGTGACTCTTATCCTTTCCTTAGCTTCCCTTATTTCAAGCGCTATATTTATTGTGGCTGCATCAAACCTGGACTCTATCGGCAAGTTCAGGCAATGGGAGACCGCCTCCCAAGACCCAACCACACAGTCCTCTGTCGACTTTTGGGCATGCTTGGCATTGCCATTTACAACTTTGGTGTGGTCTGCCGGCTTTTTTCTTATTGAACTGTCATCTTTAATGCGGATCAAACATTCCACACCAAGGTCCACCGAGTCTAACGCTTCAAAGTTGGATTTCATCGCTACGTCTATTGTTATTGCATGGCTTGTCTTCCCGTTTTACCGGGCGAGACATGCTTCCAATTATCTCGCCAAAATTTATCGAAATCCGGTGACGGTGGCGATAAATAGCTCACCGACTGAAAGGTATCTCGTTAACCACAGACTTGGGCAAATTTAGTAAGATCCCCGTCTCGATCTGCAAACGAGAATAACATTGCACAGAATTTTCCAGGAATAGTGAAACATCGTACCTATTAAACTTGGCTGGATTCAAATAACTTACGCAGAGAATGCGAGCAATAATGAGGACCACGAGACCAAGTATTCTAACCCCCAGCGCCGTCAGGTACCTTTTAATACAGAGAATCGTTAATGTCCTCGATCCACTAGAGACTAGGTGACTTACGCTTGCAAGTTTAAGTGGTGTTTTATATCTGAACACCTTCAAAGATAACTTGAGGGGTAAATCACTCATAAGGCCGTGAGGCAAGTTTGGAGGATCCGGTTGTGGGTCCCAATTCCTGTTTTGGCGTGATTCGCACCGCGGCCAGGGACAGTGGGTGCCGCATGGAGTACTGGTCCCCCATATGGTAATGTCTTTCACAACGAACATCGATTCATCCAAGATCATGGGACAATTCCTATTCGTGGATTACGACTCGGATTGCATCTTCAAACCAGGGTCGTTTTCTCTGACCGTTCTTAAACATCATAACATAAAATTTTCGAAAGTAAGGTAATACACCCAGCGCGCACGGACCGTTTGCGTGCACTGCAAAAAGCGCAGGTTACCGTCTTGAAGAATAGATATTAAAGGATTCAAGCCATGCTGAAATTGCAGGAAACCATTGGTGTGATTTAACGGGTGCCGGTGATCATCATGAGGATTATCATCCTTAACTGGAAATGCCGGAACATTAGACTCGTAGCGACAGACCTGGGAACGACAATATTGGAATGCAGGCGAGGTAATTTCTTACCGTTGTGGATTTATATTGTGTCCCACTTCCATAATAACATTTTAAACCTAACTCTAACTCGTTGAGCCATAATTTAACTTCTGCGTAGGGCGGTGCGAGTACTACACCCGAGGCGATGACGGTGTGCTATAAATAAATCCAATATGTAGTCGTTTCACTAAACGACTATGCAACCACTTGCGTCAGTATCCTGGAATAACTCATGAGTAAGTAAATTATATCTTCTATCTAAATTTTACAGTCGCTGAACACAGTAAAATATTGAAGGTCCTGGTACCCGCTCTGAAACTAGGGAGCATAAACCTGACGAAGCGCGCACGACGCATTCAAGGTCAAAAGGTGACTCCGTCTTTCTCGGACACACTGGGAAACCCAAACACGTACCACCAAATCAGTACTGGTGGTCCTGGAACCTCATAAATACCTGGAATACCTTCCTTTATATCCAAGGAGTACAGGGAAATATTTAATTAGATCGGCTTCCCTTTCGGCGTTGCCGTAGACGACTTAGAATCAAAATCTCACTCGGCCTCAGGCAGTGGCCATGTGAATGTCTAAATAGCTACCCCATCCTGTGCGTACCAGAAAGTCTATAGTAGTACTAAGTGCTAGATAGTAATATATTAGATAAATATGCATTCACAAAATATATATCATTGTCTATCAACGAGGGGTGCAGCGTTGTCTATTTTCACGTAGTAGCGGAAGTCGGTTTTACTCAAGATTGAATATTGACGGCTGGTTTTATATTATTATTCATATGGCCTACAAATGATATCTTATCGTTGAGCCGCCAATGACTCTTGGTATGTAAATATTTGCTAGTCTGTTACTTCGATATCTGACAGGGACTGTTGACAAGCTACCTGTAAGAGTCTGTAAGGTGTACACACTTGTTGAGTACGGCCTTGATTCTCAATAGTATTGACAAACCAATGGCAGAAGCCTTAGCACGAGCACCTGTACATATGTACATATTATTCTATTTTTCAGCATAATTTTGCGTGCAGATGGTGAATATTCGCGGGGAGCATCGCACACAGTGCACGCAAAGGCACGCTCATGCCACACGAAAACCTGAGACACTGTCGCTCTGTATCTGTATCAACCCGCTTAAGCCATTTAAACGCTAGCGCTCAAAATCTCTCGATGATACTACATGAGGTGAAATAAAATCGAGTTCGACATCGTATCAATCTTGTTATATCGTTTCCACTTCTGCTAAGACTGGATTCAAAGCGTAGGTATAGTCAAGTGATTCAACTTGCCCTTTCGATAAATTACTGGTTCAACTCCTCTTGGCAAATGTGTCTTATAGCTTCGGTAGTTCTGACCGCTGCTATTACTCCACGCTTGCTTGATAGACATCTCTACGCACAATATCCGCTAAATGCTTCTCTCCATATAAAACTTGCACATGGACACCATGATATAACAGCGGAGTAGATTATGGCTTCTATAGTTGTGGTGTAACAAACAGGTAGACCCAACTTCGATCACGGCTTCCTTTGCTCTCTCACTTTCGAAATTCCGGAACTCCTTCTATCAATAGCATTCTCCTGTTCTTATCCTATCCTCACACGGTTCGTCACCTCCCCGCAAAAATACGACTGATAAAACTAATCTGACTATTTATTGAGAATGTAAACCTTTGACGAACCTCAGTTACTGTGCTACTCAACGGAGCAACCGTCTGCGTGTTGCTGAGATAATTGAGCCTAGGATGACCCTCCAAGTCTCCGACTCGCAGGATTCCCATCTATTTCGCTGCGGACGTAGGCGCCGTAAGCAATACGTCCGTTCCAAGGTACACGTAGAACTTGGTTTTGTGTGAAATTTCCTTTCATGAAGCTTTGGAGCATTGGGGCTCATGTCATCGACCATGTCACCTTTAACCATGACTCCCTCGAACAGAGAACGGCCTGTCAAGCTGCTTTCACTGGGTAAATGTTCCAACTTTTTATTCTTTCGACGACGGAGTCACTGACTGGTATCTCTAAAGACGGCGGTGGCATTCGTGGGCTTTCAGAGCTGCTCATTATCAAGCAGCTTATGCACAAGCTAATGGTCGACGGGAACATGAAACGGAAGCAGGATGGCCAACCGCCTCTTACTTGTCTGCCCAAACCGTGCGATTTTTTTGATCTGATCGGTGGTACCAGTACTGGAGGGTGCGCCGCATTCTTGAGACATTATACAAAAAAAACCTGATTTATACATCATAGGATAGTCGCTCTAATGCTTGGACGTCTGCGTATGGATATAGACACAGCAATAAAACACTACGATAGATTGGTAAAACATGTCTTCTCTCAGCCGAAGCGATGGCGAGGAGATGGGAAGTTTAAAGCGACAAAACTTGAAGAAGCAATGAAAGCAATGGTTCGGGACGCAACTGGTGACTCCGAATCACCCTTATTAGAACACGATGAGGCTATACATTGTCGAACGTAGGTCTAATGGCTACTTTGAAAGTGTTTGACCTTGAATTCAAGTATTCTTTAGCTTCGTCTGTGCCATGAATTCCCATAACATGAACGCCAATATTCCTGTGCTTTTCAGAACCTACGAGTCTTGCGAACCCCACTCGAATTGCAAGATATGGGAGGCCGCTCGCGCGACATCTGCAGTGCCAACTTTCTTCAAGCGTATCGAAATTGGTAGGGCGCAGCCATTCATCGACGGCGGACTTGGTCGCAATAACCCCACTCGGGTGGTACTGGATGAAGCCAAGGCTCTATTCGGCACTCGTCATATCGGGTGTCTGGTGAGCATTGGTACCGGACAGGTCGAGACAATCGGCATCAGGAAACCCGGGTTTTTCCAGCAGATCATACCAACGGACATCTTTGACGCGCTGAGGAAAATTGCCAATGATTGTGAAGACACCCACGAATCCATGCTTCGCCTTTTCGAGCAAATGCCGGCCATCTATTTTCGACTAAATGTGGAGCAAGGGATGCAAGGGATCAAGTTATCCGAATGGGAGAGATTGAGCAAAGTGGAGGCTCATACCACGCAATATCTGAGGAGGAAGGAGATCGACGACAAGCTGGTG
>Ga0247741_1000976_pt1 | contig 15771 bp, 12 predicted proteins | sample UWRJL213509R2_FD_180945 | JGI IMG/M metagenome (GOLD analysis project Ga0247741, IMG submission 180945) | Plant litter microbial communities from Arlington Agricultural Research Station in Wisconsin, United States - UWRJ-L213-509R-2 | ecosystem: Environmental > Terrestrial > Plant litter >... | reverse complement strand
AGTACTCGTCTGACATGCCGACAAAAATGCCAAATTGCGAACGGCAAACTTCTGTTTCATAATTTCTGAGAGTTCAAGCCGTCCGTCTTGCAGGTAGAAGCCGCTTTTGAGAGGGTTATCAGGATCCTGTCTGGCGTGGCATGCGAGGTGAATGGATCCATGCGATTCCATCTCGAATTTCACGTGGCTGACCGTTGCAGATTCTCCTTCAAGACGATGGCATTCGCCGTTATACATCCCAAATGCTTTCCAAATGCAATCCATTTCTTTCGTGGTTGCAGGAATCGGAGAACAGCCTGGGGTATTTGGTTGGCTGATAACAAGGAGCTTTGACAATGCGGGCTCTGGTGTATTGGTAGATACCTTGAGCTTCTCCAGGAGAGAACTGACAGTGGGTGTATATGAGGAAATTGCAAAGTCAGAGATGCATGATCCAGGTGGAAATCGCCCATTTTGACAATAGATTCCTGCAGCGTGAAGTGGAAGGAAAGCGAGGGGACCAGTTGGACACCACCAAATTCGAGCTGGATCTGAAGCGGGAGGGGACTTGAACAACAGTATCAAAAAATGATAAATCATGAAGTGGGAGTCACTCACGGAGAGCATAAGACCATCGAGGATTGGCTTCACCACATGTAGCCAGAGCGCATCGAGAACAAAATGTATCTCACTATGTGTTTCGTCACCGTCTTCCAGTACCAGACGGGGGCCACGATCTTCTTCTCTCGTGCGAACCCTGTGGTTTGAAAGGAAGCGCTGTAGACGCTCTCTGAGATCAGATGCTTCCTTATGAGTAAAATTGGTAAGAGGGATGTGGATGGGGACATCAGAGCCGGAGATGAGAGCCAGGCCATCACAGCGGACATTATGAACATTGACCAGGATTACAATGCCATCATGTGGAAGGTGTTTCAGAAGATCTGACGCCTGAGGTGGTCGAAGAAAGTTGTGGAATTGTGGAATTTGGCGAATTTCATCAAGTAGCTCGCTCCATTTGCGGGAAAGCTTGATGTGAAGGTGAGCTTCCTCTTGTAAGCTGATTTTAGTTGAGAGCGGGGCATCCATACCCACGTCTTCTGACCCATGACGTGAACCGGACGCCTCTAACGCTCTTGAGATATTCAAGAATCGTTGGGCCAAATGTTCGTCATGTGCGCGAAGATGATCCACAGGACTGCGAAGCTGATTGAGCTGGTTCCAAACAAGGCAACGACCTTGTTCAAGCCATTCGAGAGCTTTCTCGATATCACCCAGAATAAGTGCAGCTGAAGCGGCAGATGTGGTTAAACTTGAGGTCTCGATGAGGTCTATAAAACGCTGATTGACGGTACGATCCATACCCGCGATTTCGGAGACAAGATTAATTGCAACGCCATAAGCCGTCAAGGGATGTGGAAGATCATGAGTCATTGAGAGCTGGGCCCATTGTCGAGCAGCTGTCAAGCGAGCAGATGGACGACCAATGGTCGTGGCGGATTTTTGAAAAGTTGACGTGGCGGTACGAATATCAGAGAGATCTTCTGAATATACAAAACGGCGTAGAAACGATAGTCCAAGGTTATTCAACCATCTCGGGATGTCAGGGTGGCCATTGGGGGCGAGTTGGATTACTCGCTGCTGGATCGAAATTGCCTCCGAGAGATTAGAAGCATTACCTGTGCATTCAAAGAGTTTCAAAAACGAACTTCCAAGGCCATTCAAACAGTTTGGCATGTCAGGGTGGCCGTCGAGTGTGAGTTGAACTGCCCGCTGCTGGACTGAGATGGCTTCCGATAGATGAGAGATGTTGCCTGTACGTTCAAAGCGACGCAAAAACGAACTTCCAAGGCTGTTCAAACACTTCGACATGTAAGGGTGGCCGTCAGGGGTAAGTTGAACTCCTCGCCGCTGGACAGAGATGGCTTCTGAGAGGTCGGGGAGATCGCCTGTACGTTCAAAGCGCCTCTCAAACGAAACTCCCAATGAGTTCAAACATATCGGCATGTAAGGGTGGCCATCGGGGGTGAGTTGGACTGCTTGCTGTTGAATTAAGATGGCCTCCGATATGTCAGAGACATCACGTGTACGTCCAAAGCGACGCCGAAGTGAGTTTCCAAGGTTGTTCAAAGCCTTCGGCATGTCAGGGTGGCCATCGGGGATGAGCTGGAGTGCTCGCTGCTGGACTGAGATGGCATGCGAGATGTCAGAGATATCCCCTGTACAATCAAAGCGGCCCTGATATGAAGTCGCAAGGTTATTCAAACACTTCGGCATGTATGAGTGGCCATTTGGAGTGAATTGGACTGCTCGCTGGTAGACTGAGATAGCTTCTGACAGATCAGAGACGTTGCCCGTACGTCCAAAGCGACTCAGAAATGAATTTCCGAGGTTATTCAGCCTCGATGGCATTTGTGGGGTCAATTTAACTGCTTGCTGCTGGATTGAGATGGCCTTCGACAGGTCAGAGACATCGCCTGTACGTCCAAAGCGCGTCTGAAATGCAGTTCCAAGGTTATTCAGATATCCTGGCATGCCGGAGTGGCCATCAGGTGCGAGTTGGACCGCTCGCTGATGGATTGAGATGGCTTCCGTCAGGTCAGAGACATCACCCGTACATTCGAACCGAAAGACAAATGCAATCCCAAGATTATTCAGTCGTCCTGGCATGTCAGGATGGCCACCTGGGGTGAGTTGAACTGCTCGCTGCTGGGTTGAGATGGCTTCCGAGATTTCGGGCAGATCACCTGTGCGTTGAAAGCGTATCATCAACTCCACTCCGCGCTTGGATAATTCCCGAACTGCATAGATTTAAGGAATTGTATGTTTTCTTTAAAATTCCAGTGTACACTGACCTTCAAGAAATCCATCAGCATTGTCTTGGTTCTGTCTCCCTTGAAGAATCTCGGTGACTAAGAACGACAATTTGAGTGCCGGCACATCCGCCTCAGTCGTGAAACTCTTGATTATTCCTAATATTTTACCGTATAGAATTCGAGTCAGCGATCGCTCTAGAAAACCCAGATTATACTTACGTGCTTTTAATCCTGTAGCTAATTCATCTTTGGTCAAATTCATGAACGCAAAGTCCTTCAATTCTTCAGATGTAACCGTGATTTTGAGGCTGTTTCGATCTCTGTGCCAAGTTCTAGAAAGCAACTGTCGTCAAAGGGCAAGCAGAACAATGCACCGTTAAATCGCACATTCCGGAGGGTGACGTCTGCTTCCATGTCTCTGGCGACTCCCTTTCCAGCAACAAAACAATCTGCTGCCCGGTTGCATGCCCCGAAATGACGAGTTTGACCGTACTGAGTGACGGAAAATCAGACACTTCTGCTGAACATTGAAGTTGGAAGCCTAACGACGTTGATATTTCAGAGACGACATCTTGATTGGATGATGAACTTACCCGCTAGATAGAGTCTAAGATTTGGGTCTCTATCGAAAACTCCACCAGTTCTCGCTGCCGACTGACGGACTGTCGTCTCGGGATGATCTCGCTCAGGCCCCGTGTCATCAAGCGCATGTGGATCGGCCCTAGCTAGCTTAGAGGCCTCGAACGTAGGATCTAAAGTATTGCAAAGATGAGATACTTACCCTATGCAGACCTAGTTGTGCTTACCATTTTCATCGCCTCGAATACCATGATCGACTTTCAGAGCACCAGCGGTGCTTCCGCCCTCGTTTTCGGTTACCAATAGTGAGAATTGGTTGGTCTCCGCATAAGACATGTCGTCGTTATTGAATTTAGTGGTATTATCTGTGGGATTTGATGTCATTTTACAGGGGTGGAGGAAAGGGATTTCGAAGGATTGACGTACCCATTTCCCCAGCTTGTCCCAGGGCAGATGTTTCAAGATGTTGACTATATGTGTCGTAGAACAACAAATCCGAATGGATGCATGTAGGAGGCTGTGAGATTACACATAGCCCGCCCAACACGAAGTGTCCTTCATAGAGATATCCTGTGTACTTGTAGCTTGTGTATAATTATCTTGGTCACCGCCTCATTCTCGGCACTGATTTCTGTCTCATCACACAGCTAGAATCCAGGTCGTCGACTAATTGATGATGGTCGATATGACAAGTGGAAGGATATCGTAGAGGCTCCCCTGGTGTCGGATGGCCCACTGGCATCGAGCATAATTTGAGTTGGGCCAGTTGTGAATTTAAAGGAATGTGGACGAGATTGTCTGACCAGTAGCGACAGGTGTTCGGAGGTGAGTAAACATTTGTAACGGAAGAGCGCTGTCCAAGTCCGCTCTTCCCCATTTAGACAGAAAACGCGCGTCCCACAAACGCCACGTTGCCAAGCCTTATGCACTCGTCGCATTCTTCGCGTCACTCCCACCACATACGTTTTTTGAGTGGCTCCTGGTGCCCTTGACTCGTACGTCTCCAAATCCAACGACCTGGGCGCCAGCGTTCCTTGAAGATGAATACCGTCGAATCCCCAACATTACCTTTTTATCAATAACCTCGACGTATGGATCAAGCAGGTGACATCAACCATTCGTTCCAAATATCCCTTAACTTACCTTGATCCGCATTGCAGGCTTCATATTCATAACCCAGCTACCTCACACTTCTTCGCGGCCAAGAGCCACTCCAATCTCCTCGGCACAGACACGACACAGCAACTATCCACTGTCGACTCCATCCATCCTCAGGTCTCATTTTTCTGAGTGGAAAGCAGAGAAACCTGACGCCTATGTATTGATCGCCTCCTGAACTTGAAGTCAACATGTGCAACAGTATCGTCTTTCAGATATCTACGGCCAAGTTGACGGACAACAGAAGGCGGGAAAGTGGAAAGGGATTTCTCGATTAGTCAGAGTGCTCGAGGCGGGGGACATCCACTATTCATCACCATCTAGTTTTAGTACTAGTGCGTATTCTTTCTCTTCTGCAGAGCTTTGAAGACTCATTTTCTCCTTTCACAGTAATCATGCCCCAACTACATGCATCGCGATAGACCTCCCTCTTTGTTGATAGACATAGACTCAATGTTTGCCTGTCAATGTTCATATATTCAAATATTCAAGCTTTGAATCAAGTACGCTGCTCTCATCCCTGCCAGTGGATACGCGTCGAGGCTCATATGTCGTAAGTAAAACATGTAAATCTATGTTTTGTAGTCTTTTTTTCAAACCATGCCGTTTTTCTTGAGTTTCTCGTCCATCAGTTCTCTGCTTTAATAGAACCTTCATCTCAGTCTGACTATCTTTCTCTTTGGTTCTCACCGGCTTAGGAGCTTTCTGGAGGCTGGATGACAATATTTATGCAGCAGCCGACTCGTCGATTGGAGTACCTAAACAACAACGAACTGATTGTTGGATCGTACATGCAAGGCCGATATGGTCTGAGCTCTAGCTTAATCTCCCGGATGGTTCTCTGGTTTTCAGGTGGACCCAGCAGCGTGATATGGACACTATCGTTGGTCGGCGTAAACGAAGTGGTCGGGCTATTGGGGAGTGAACATTAGAGCCCGTGCGATAAATCAGGCTCGCTGGTGCGTTCACTCTATCTCCTCAACTCCGAATGTGAATTCAAGTCTGATTTTGGCTCGACCGTTGTATAGGCTTGATTGGTTATTTCACCGTTCCTATCAATATTACATCGTCCTCCCGACTCGACGCAGCTCCAACGCATATGGATTTACAACATCAACCTCCGCAACCCAGAAGTAGTCTTCAATTCATCTGAAGCTGTCGAGTTTGCATGACCTGTCGGGTCTTCGATATATGTACGCTCGTTCGATATTTCATTGTGACCCCATTCTTCCATCTTGATACGCGAATAAACTCCTCCTGCCATCGTAGCGAGAGACAATTCCGCCCCTCCTAAATCACGATCCAGACTTAGCTTCACACACACAAGTTTTCCTTAAAAATCTATCCTTAAGTTGATGAGCGTAGAGGACTTTGTTTGAGAATATTCGAATAGTGGATGCTAGGAGTTTAGATCCAGCGTGAGGCCCAAGTTTTAATTTCTCGAGAATGCGTCTTCAAACTGGACAGAAGTCAAGGTACAAGTAGAAATTTTGAATAGGTTCTGTCGATCCACTCTGAAGGTGGAGAGAAGAAATTTGGATCATCAAAACAACGGACTTGGAACTAGAAAACAACAAACGAAAGGAAGAATTCAATAGCCAAAATGGACATACGGTACCCACGTCAAAAGGCCTTGCTCTGAATCACCAACTGTGTCTCGAATGTCTTGTATAGCGTGGTGGAGGGCGTGTGCAGCTCCGCTGCTGTCAAGTCCTGGCTTTCCAGCAGTCTTTCCCCTCTCCATAAGATCCTTATAGAAACTTTCCGCTACAATGGGGCCGTACCGATCCTTGATGGTCCACATAGTCGCCACCACGCTCCGGTATCCAGCTGCGAGCATTCCAGCTGCCAAATGAACCGCCTCTTCTGAAAGCTTTTCGGTGCCGGTACTCGTCTGACATGCCGACAAAAATGCCAACTGACGAACGGCGAACTTTTGCTTCATGATCTCTGCGAGCTCGAGCCGTCCGTCATGAAGGTAGAATCCACTTTTAAGAGGATTATCGAGAGACTGGCTGGCGTGGCACGCGAGGTGAATCGACCCATACGATTCCATCTCGAGTTTCACCTGGCTGACCGATGCGGATTCCCCTTCGAGATGATGAGGTTCGCCGGTGTAAGTCCTAATTGTTTTTAAAATTGAATTCATTTCCTTCGTGGTTTCGGGGATCGGAAGGCAGCCTGGGGTGTTTGGTTGGCTGATGATGAGGAGCTTTGACGATTCAGGCGGTTGTGCACTGTCAGCTTCCTTAAGCTTCTCCAGGAGGGAGCTAACAGTCGGTGTATATGAACAGACTGCGAAGTCGGAAATGCAGGAGCCTGGGGGAGTTCGTCCATTGCGACTATACATTCCCGCGGCGTGGAGTGGAAGGAATGCAAGGGGACCGGTTGGACACCACCATATTCGAGTTGGTTCTGACGAGCTAGGAGTCTGAGATAAAATTATCAAAAAAAATGGCATGTAATGAATTGAGAATCACCCACAGAGAACGCAAGACCATCCAAGATTGGCTTTACGACACGCAGCCAGAGTACCTTGAGGACGAAATGTATTTCGTTCTGTGTGTCAGCACCTGCCTTCGGTGCTGGGCGAATAGCACGATCCGTGTGCCTCATGCGGATCCCGTAAGATGAAAGGAAGTGACGCATATGCTCTCTGAGCTTAGAAGCCTCGTCGTTAGTAAAATCCAGAGGGATGTGGATAGGAGCGTCGGAGCCGGAGATGAGCAGCAGGGCATCACAGCGGGCTTTATGAACGTTGACCATGACTATAACGCCATTATGTGGGAGGTGTTTTAGAAGGTATGATGTCTGAGGTGGTCGAAGAAAGTTGTGGAATTGAGGAATATGACGAATTTTCTCAAGCAGCACACGCCATTCGCGAGAAATCTTGATGTGAAGATGGGCTTCGTCTTGCAAGCTGATTTTCTCTAAGATTGTAGCATCTGTGTTGAGATCTTCAGATCCACGGCGGGATCCAGACGCCTCCAACTTGCGCGATATATCCGAAAACTGTTGGGCCAAGTCTTTGTCATGTGCGCGAAGATGGTCGAGGGGTGTGCGAAGTTGGTTGAGTTGACTCCAGACAAGGCAACGACCTTGCTCGAGCCATTCGAGAGCTTTCTCGATATCACCCAGAGTAAATGCGGCTGATGCGGCTGATGTAGTTAAACTTGAGATTTCAACGAGGTCTGTATGACGTTGCCGGATGGTGCGGTCTATACCAGCGATCTCTGAGACAAGATCAATTGCAATTCCGTAAGCCGTTAGAGAATCCAGAGGATGATGAATCATAGAGAGCTCGGCCCATTGTTGAGCAGCGAATATGCGGGTAGTCGCAGCTCCGAAGCTTGTGGCGGATTTTCGAAAAGTCGATATAGCGGTATGAATATCGGGCAAATTGCCTGTACATTTGAAACGACTCCGGAATGAATTTCCCAGGTTGTTGAGCCGTCCTGGCATGTAAGGGTGTCCATCCGGGGTGAATTGAATGGCTCGCTGCTCGATTGATATGGCTTTTGCGAGGTCACAGACATTGCCGGTAAGTTCGAAGTGACGCTGAAATGAAATCCCAAGGCTATTCAGCCGCATCGGAAAATCAGGGTGGCCATCAGGGGTGAGTTGAACGGCTTGCTGCTGGGTTGAGATCGCCTCCAAAATTTCGGAGACATTACCGGTGCGTTCAAAGCGACATCTGAGTGAAGTTCCAAGGTTGTGCAGCATAGTTGGCATGGAAGTGTGGCCATTGGGGGTGAGCCCAACTGCCCGCTGGTTGTTTGAGATGGCTTCGGTGATGTCAGAGAGATGACCCGTATGTTCAAAGCGACGCTGTAATGAAACTCCAAGGTTGCTCAGCCTTGCTGGCATGGCAGGGTGGTCATTGGGGGTAAGTTCAACTGCGTGTTGCTTGTTTGAGATGGCTTCAGTGAGGTCAGAGATATCACCTGTAAATTCAGAGCGGCTCTGAAATGAAGTTCCAAGATTATTCAACCACATCGGCATGTCAGGGTGACCATCGGAGGTGAGTTGAACTGCCCGTTGTTTGTTTGAGATGGCTTCCGACAGATCAGAGACATCGCCTGTACGTTGAAAGCGACTCTGAAACGAATTTCCAAGGTGATTCAACAGCATCGCCATGTCAGGATGACCATCGGGCGTAAGTTGAATTGCCTGCTGCTTGTTCGATATGGATTCCGTGAGGTCAGAGACATCGGCTGTGCACTGAAAACGACTCTGAAAGGAAGTTCCAAGACTAGTCAACCATGTCGGCATATCAGGGTGGCCATCAGGGGTCAATTCAACTGCCCGCCGCTTGTTTGATATAGCTTCGGCGAGGATAGAAACAGTACCCGTACATTCAAATTGACTCTGTAACGAGGCCCCAAGGTTATTCAACAACTTCGGCTTGTTAGGGTGTCCATCGGGGGTGAGTTGAACCGCGTGCTGCTTATTCGAGATGGCTTCCGTGAGGTCAGAGATATTGCCGATACGTTCAAAGCGACTCTGAAATGAAGTCCCAAGGTTATTCAAATACGTCAGCTTGTCTGGGTGGCCATCAGGGGTGAGCTTGGATGCCTGCTGCTGGTTTGAAATGGCTTCGGTGAGGTCAGAGACGTCGCCCGTACGTTCAAAGCGATTCTGAAATGAATTTCCAAGGTTACTCAAGCACATCGGCATGCCAGGGTGACCATCAGGGATGAGTTGAACCGCCCGCTTTTGGATTGAGATGGCTTCCGAGAGGTCAGAGACGTTCCCTGTACGTTTAAAGCGACTCTGAAATGAATTCCCAAGGTTATTCAGCCGTCCAGACATGTGAGGGTGACCGTTGGGGGTGAGTTGTACCACCTGCTGCTGGACTTTAATCGCTTCGGTAAGGTCAGAGAGGTCGCCTGTATGTTGAAAGCGACTGTGGAATGAATTCCCAAGGTTGTTCAAGTACATCGGCATGCTCGGGTGTCCATCAGGACTCAGTTGAACAGCCCGCTTTTGGATTGAGATGGCTTCAGTGATATCACAGACATCACCTGTATGTTGAAAACGACTCCAAATCGAAGTTCCTAGGCTATTCAGTCGTCCTGGCAAGGTAGGGTGGCCATCAGGGGTGAGTTCAACTGACTGCCGCTGGATAGAAATGGCTTTGGTAAGGTCAGAGAAACTGCCTGTGGTTTGAAAGAGACTTTGAAATGAAGCTCCAAGGTTATTTAACGATGTCGGCATGTCAGGGTGATCATTGGGGGTGAGTTGAATCGCTAACTGCTGGAATGTGATGGCCTCTGTGAGGTCAGAGACATTGCCAGTACATCGGAAGCGACTCAGAAGTGAATTTCTAAGATTATCCAAGTACGTCGGCATGCCAGGGTGGCCATCAGGGGTCAGCCGCACTGCTTGCAGCTGGATTGTGACGGCTTCGGTAATGTCAGAGACGTCGCCAGTACGTTCAAAGCGGCACTGATATGAATTTCCAAGATGAATCAGCCGAAATGGCATGTCAGGGTGACTATCCGGGGTGAGTTGAACTCCTCGCTGTTGAATTGAGATGGCTTCCAAGATATCAGACAAATTTCCCATGCGTTCAAAGCGTTCAACTAATTTGATGCCACGGTTGAATAATTCAAAAGCTACATATATTAACGATTTATTTTTCCTCAGGAATCCCAGTTGGAGCTTACCTGGGTCTTGTAATTTGTTATCAGTGTCACCGTCTTGTAAATATATTTCATGAGGACTACTGGTGACCAGGAATGACAATTTGAATGCTGGAACATGCGCCTCAGTCGTGAAACTCTTGATTGTTCCTGAAAATTTTCCATATGGTTTTAAACTGAATGGTCAGTCGAGCAAAACCCAGATGATACACTTACGTCCTAAAGCCAATTCATTTTTTGTCAAAGTCATGAATGCGAAGTCCATCATTTTGTCGGATGTAACTAAGATCTTGATGCGGTCCACATCCATGTATCTGTAATGCAATTAATGTCAGAACCTAAATTAAATTAATTTGCCCTTGAATTCTTACAGTTCCACAGGCAAGGTCTGCCTTCATGTCTTTGGCGAATGGCTTTCTAACGACAAAACCTTCCTCTCCTCGTCTGGGTACCCATAAATGACAAGTTTGACAGAGTTCAGGAACGAAAAATTATTCCCATCTGTTGTGCATTGAAGTTCGAAGTCTGGTAGTAACAACGTTCAAGACCCGAAACTTTGATTGGCGATACCCTTACCCTTTATATAGAGCCTCTCCTTTTTTTCATCCAAAGCTTCACCACCTATCCCTGTCAATTGATGGGCGACCCTCTCTGAAAGATCTTGGTCGGACGCCATACTATCGAGGGCATTGCGGTCGCCCTCAACGAGTCTAGGGGTCTCGGACGTGGGATCTAAGATTGCACGCATAATTTCAAGGCAGGTACTTATACTACGCAGACCTGGTGATGCTTACCAGCTTTATCGCAACGACCACCATGATCGACTTGCAGATTGCTAGTGTTGTCCTTATGTTCGTCGTCAGTTAGGAGTGGTGGGAATTGGTTGGGTGTCTTCGCAGGGGACACGTCTTCTTCGGTGACTTTGGTGGTATTATCTATAGATCGATTTCATTTTCAAATGGATAGAGGAAAGAGTTCTGAAGAATCAACTCACTCATTTCGCCACTACCTGGTATTGGGGAAAGTGGTTCAAAGTTGAGATCAGCCACGTAAATGATGAGCGCCGACCGCCGCTATATGGATCGGATTCCGGATGCGTGCCTGTCTTGTAGCAGACCATAATAGATTCGCCGGCTCTGTCCTTTATAAAGTCATATTGTGATTTGACAATCTCATGCCAGGTGCGGAAATGGTTACTATGCGATCTCTGTAAACCAGATGGACAAGCGTTAGGATAGTCTAATGTTCGGTAATGGGAACAAATGTAAACACAATTATTATAGCTTCAAACTTCAGCGAAATTAGGCCTACACGGGTACCATCGGTATTCCATATATTAGCCTCGGTACCCCATATAGGTCAATACCTTACCGCTGCTCCGAAGTTTGAATCTCTAAACACCTTTGCTTTCATTTGTTCACGCCAGCTGGAATCAGAATTTGCTAATGCTTATTCAATTATTTTATTGAGCAAGCACAAAGAATAATTTCTACGGCTAGACCTGTCAGAATTGTGTAGGACATTCATCACCCCACGATTCCTACGATTCCTACGAATGTCATATGTACTCGTACTTATTATAAGTACCTGATCTACGCCACTATGGCAGCTTTATTCATGACAGTTGGAACGAACACTGGGATTGCAGAGAAAGCAGCTATACGTATATGCATTGAACCTTGCCGCATATATTTCCCAGTCTTGAAATTTATTCGTAGCAGTCCTTGGTTGCATTCGACAGGTGTCTAGGTCGCCCAAATGCGACTCAGGTGAATTTCACATACAAGGAAGAGAAATCCAGAGACGTTTGCCCAACTATTCTGATCCCTTGAATCACAACTTGAAGGAAATGGATCTAATATACACCAGGATGGCCTTATGGCTGATTCGGAAGGGGGAAATGCTTCGTCGTATGCGGCTGGCTCTCCGGAATAGCGAAGGATGAAGTAGGACTTTTTTATCGACCAAGAGCGTAGATAAGACGGCGAGTAGAATTTGGAGGGCCTGGTCATGCCGGTTTCAGCTTGACGAGCCTAGATGTCAGTAGGCGTGCCCCATCATTAAAATTCTCCATTAGTACTTTGAGTCTAGGCTGGCCGAGCGTTCCCACCAAGACGTGTGCCTGATGCCCAGCTGGTGTTCAGTGAATCGACCATGCCGGTTTACCCCCCCTGGCCGTCCATCTTTCACGCACTGTCTTCCAGCCATCCAACTTTCAGGATTATACATTGGACCAACACGCTCTCTTTCACCATACCGTATGTTCGGTATAACTTAGAGACAGCCTGTGATCTTGCCAAACGAGGTGGGACATGCTGCCATTCCGGCATAGCAGAAACCGCTGGAAGAACGAGAGAACGACTGGCAGACGGAGACCGGGTAATGACTGATTGTACTTAACCTGTAGGGAAGGGATATCTCTGCGCAAGGTATGTCTATCATGGTTGCTTGCATTGCCTTTGAATTTGACAGTAGTCCAAGTACTTGGTCTCGATTATCACAGCGTAAACCTTAGCCGTTGTTATTGGCTAAGTGGTCCTCCGCTGCCCGCCCGTCTATCAAAGTCCGTATACGTACCTCAAAGCACAAACAGAGGTTCGTTCACTCGACCTTTCACGCTACTCACTCTCACTCATGTCCATCCATCCATTATAGGCTTTACAAACATCCCCAAGCTGCCTGACGGATCCTTCTTCTGCCGCAATATAGCGCATCGCGAACCGAGCAGGTATGTCAGGCTTACCTTTCACATTATACTCACACCCACTCACATCAATCTGCGCTGTAGGCTTGTAGAATCTTGACCCAACTCCAACCTCCCCTATTCTCTTCGCTACCAAGAGTCCAAAACTCTCGATGCTCAACTCTCTCCCTCGTCATTGTTCTCGCATCCGAAGTGTTGATTTTGTGCACTGCTTGCTACATGATGACTGCCGAAGTTAGCACACGAGCTCGACTTGTAAGGTCAAAGACGACGGGTAGAGGGAGGACAATCTGAGGACAACTGAAGTTGGACATGATCATCTAGTGCGGTTTTTTGTTTTCCGTTGGGCCTCCAACGCCGCTGAGATATCCGAAAACCGTTGAGCCAGATGTTCGTCATGCGTGCGAAGATGGTCAGGGGATGTACGAAGTTGGTTTAGTTGGCTCCAGACAAGGCAACGACCTTGTTCAAGCCATTCCAGAGCTTTCCTGACTTCACCCTGAGCAAAGGCGGCTGAAGCAGCGGATGTGGTCAAAGTTGAGACGTCGATGAGATGAGCATGACGTTGCTCGATGGTGCGGTCCATACCCGCGATTTCCGAGACAAGATTGATTGCGATTCCATATGCCGTCAGGGAATCCGGAAGGTCATGGATTGTGGAAAGCTGTGCCCATTGTTGAGCAGCAAATAGGCGCTCAGACGGAGGCCCAAAAGTCTTCGCAGCTTTTTGGAAAGCAGATATGGCAGTACGAATATCAGAGAGATCATTTGTATGATCAAAGCGATGCTTAAATGAAATTCCAAGGTTATTCAGCTGTAACGCCATGCCGGCGTGGCCATCGGGTGTGAGCTAAACTGCCCGCTGTTGGGTTAAGATGGCTTCCGCAAGGTCACCCACATCGCCTACGCGTTCGAAGCGACGCCGAACTGAATTTGCAAGGTTATTCAATCGTCCTGGTGTAGTGGGGTGGTCATCGAGGGTGAGTTGAACCGCCCGCCGTTGGACTGAGATGGCTTCTGTAAGGTCAGAGACATCGCCTGTCCGTTCAAAGCGCCTCAGAAATGATTTTCCAAGATTATTCAACCGTCCTGGCATAGCAGGGCCATCGGGGGTGAGTCGAACTGCATACTCTTGGATTGAGATGGCTTCCAAGAGGTCAGAGAGATCCCCTGTACATTCGAAGCGATGCTGAAGTGAAATTCCAAGGTTATTCAGCTGAAATGGCATATCAGGGTGGCCATCCGGGGTGAGTTGAACCGCTCGATGCTGGATCGAGATGGCTTCTACGATGTCAGATAGATTGCCTGTGTGTTCGAACTGTTCAATCAAGTCAATGCCACGGTTGAATAATTCCCAAGCTGCATATAATTAGTAATTGTACTTTCCCTCAAGAGTCCCAGTTCGAGCTTACTTAGGTCTAGCACTTCGCCATCGCTGTCTTGTATCTGTTCCTCTTGAAGAACACCGAATGATAGTTTGAGTGCCGGCACATCCGCTTTAGTCGTGGAATTCTGAGTTATTCCTGTGGAACTCGAATGTGTAATCGTCCGTGCAAGACCCAGATTTTACACTTACGAGTCTCCAACCCTGAGACCAATTCATATTTCGTCGAAGTCAGGAACGCAAAGTCTGTCATTTCTCAGATGTAGCCACAATTTTGAAGCTGTCCACATCCGCGTTTCTGAAACGCAGTCAACGCCGAAATCGGTAAAATATTTGCCACTAAATGCTTACAGTTCGATAGGTGATGTCTGCTTCCACGCCTCTGGCGAGTCCCGTTCCAGCGATAGAACCTTCCCCTCCTTGGCTGAAGATCCGAAAATGACCAGCTTGAGCGAGTCAAAGGGTGCAAAGTTGGACCTCTCCGTTGCGCATTGAAGTCGCAGGTCTGATGATTGACGACCTTTAAGATAAGACGCTTCAATTGGTCGATACACATACCCTCGAGAGAGAGTCTGAGGTTCGCATCTCTATGGAGAACTTCGCCACCTATCCCTGCCGACTGGGGTATTATCCTCTCAGAAATGTCTTGATTAGATGGCATGCTATCAACCGCACATACGTCCTCTACATGTCCACGGGCCTCGGATGTAAGATCTAAATTATTGCAAAATCCATGAGTGAGACATATACTGGATCTATGTGAAGATGTGCTTACTAGCCATAGCGTCTCGACTATCATCCCAACCGACCTCTGGCAGACCGCTCGTTATGTCTCCGCCCTCTAAATCATCGATTGCAAGTAGGTTGCGCGTCTCTGAAAAGGAGACATCGCCTGTGATGACTTTGGCAGTGACATGGCAATTCAGAGGAATAGAGAAATAGAGTTCCGGATGATAGACATACCCATTTTGAGGAACCGTTCATACGAAAAGACAAATGCACTGCTGGCATGGAACAATTGTAGGCTACCAAAAATGATTACAAAAATGTTTCAAACATGCTAACATTTTTGAGTCCATTTTACCTGATTCAGAAACGTATCTACGACGATAAGTCTCGTGAGCGAGACAATTCCACCATAAACTCTACCTTTATTGTTGATTTTTAGCACCCATAAATAAAAAATTTCAATATGATTCTGAGTAGATCTGACTTGTGACGCAAAATCTATTGTTTTCCTCTTTATTGTCGTGCGCTCAGTACGTCGCATTTTGGGTAAATTTTATGTAACATAAAATGCATTACAAACTTTAGCAATTCAGTTTGGCAGGGGAACATTTTTAATGCTATTGTTCTGTATACAAAAAGCGAACCTAAACTTAGAACTATATGTACAAAAAATTACAATATGAGTGGTGAATCGAACCAGAAGTTCTTCTATTGCAACAATATGATGAAAATGCCTCATTTGATGTGTACATAAATTTGACTTGAAAGGTAAAGTCATGC
>Ga0247741_1000975_pt1 | contig 15773 bp, 14 predicted proteins | sample UWRJL213509R2_FD_180945 | JGI IMG/M metagenome (GOLD analysis project Ga0247741, IMG submission 180945) | Plant litter microbial communities from Arlington Agricultural Research Station in Wisconsin, United States - UWRJ-L213-509R-2 | ecosystem: Environmental > Terrestrial > Plant litter >... | reverse complement strand
ATGGTATGTTATTCCCGCGGTGGGGGGGAGGGTCAACCCGACGACCTTAAAAAAATTTGCCGACCCCGTGCAGTAAATTTTTTTTTGGGACCCCCTTGACTACGATCGAGGAGGGAATGCAGAATTCGGGAATGCCAAGCCCAGGCAAAACAAAAGGTTCGATCGCCAAGGTGAATGAAAGACAAAAGCGAGAGCGTTAAAAAGGAAGTGGGACAAACATATGCAAGCGAAATGGGGGGATCTGCTTAATAGTAGAGGTATACTCGAGAAGTATTAAGAACATCTCGTGATTTCATTTTCGGGTAATCTATGTGCTTCCTCGTTTCAAAGAGTTGACTACTGCTATCAGAGGAGCGTCGGTTGTAAGTATATGGAGAGAGCGAATCATGTTGGGGTCGCTGCCGTATACACGACTGCATCGCCGCTCAGGCTAGTGATGACTAAGGCACTTTTAGGCGCCCGCCCTCCCTAACAAACTGACGAGAGAGAATTTGATGTGTGATCTCGTAGAAGCCTTGTTGACTCCATGGGGCAGAACTCTGAAAGCATAGTATAAAACCTGTAGATATACAGTACGACTCAGAATATGACCGCTCTACTCTACTGGGTTCCACGTCAACTACACACTAACTATCATAGTAATCGTCACCCAAGTATCTCCAGCCGAGATCTTGATACATACTCACAAATCAAACATAAGTATCTCGAAAATCAGGTTTATTTAACGTTGAAAAATCACTTGAGCGATTACAATTCGATCCAAATCATTCATATATCAAGACGGATGGAACCGAGGGATGTCTCTCTGGCTACCATCACTAGTGATTTAAAGGACTTTAACACTCTCCCAATTGAATCTACCACAAACGGATATCATTAGTTCCATCTCATCGAAAAACTTCACTCAGAGAGCATACCCAGCAGGCGCAGTAGCACATCCAGAGCCGGCACCACGCGTCAAGCTCGACCCATTGGTGCAATTATCGTGCCCACCGCCAGAGATGTAGAACTGGATCTGGTTGGGCACTCCGGAATACCTGATGGACTTGGCCGAGCTACTTCCCAAAGTGCCACAGAATCCAGTCGGCACGTTGGTACTTCCACTCTGCGAGCCAGTACAGTCCGCCCCAGCGAAGACGGTGACTGTGGCCGACATCGCCAGAGAGGCGGAAGCGAGGAGAGCAGTGGCGACGAAGACAGCGTTGAATTGCATTATAGTTAGAGTGCGTATCTTCTAAATGACCGAAGAAAGTAGAGTGAGTCGAAGATTATACGACAGGATGATGACAAGGAGGGTTGAATGCCAACCTGATCAAATGTAGGAAGAGGAGCTGAAGGAAAACGGTCCAGAGGGACTGGTATTTATACTTTTTTTATCACATCTTGCGTCTAGAGTGCTAACCATTCCCTTGAACGGAAAGTTTTCCTCGTGAGACCGAGATTCTGAATTAATCATCTCCAGTACGTGTGGTAGATGTGCCTCCCAACAGCAATTCGTGTGCGCTATGGATGACAATCGCTTCTGCGGCGAATTGAGCCCTCCATTCATCCATACATCCAAATCCGCCGCTTTGTAACTGCTCCGCCAAGCCCGGCACTATCCAAGTTCATCGACTGGGAGAATTTCCATCCATCGTGGAGCCCCATGTCTATGGTCATAAATGCCGATTTGACGAAGCTTTTTTAGTCAGCTTAATTGTAGGTCGTTCTAGACGAAATTTAGTTGTAAGGATCACCGATCTGACTAGAATTTTCTGTAGCACTGGATATTGAATTACTAACACTATTCTCGCAGATCTCTATGTTTTCGGTGGAATTAACCACTATAGCATGTTCACCCAGTAATATAGCCAGAGATTGTAGGTTTTCTCTGGCACTGCGTGACATCCACACCCAACTAAGTGCAACTGTTTATCGTGTTCATAAGATTGCCTGGGTAATGAAGCTGTCTTTGTCTCTCTCTGAACAAAACTGCCTGCCCTGTGATTCGATGATCAGCAATTTTCAGTACTAGTAATATTTTACCATTTAAGTGGCATAATTGACCTCATTCTTTTCATGAGCTACTTAATTACAGTGAATGCCTGTTTGAAATCGCATCCTCGGACCGAGTATTCTCAACAGAGAGATTGGTAGAGGAAATTACATAAATAAAGGCCTTGAACCCCCAAATGCTTTGGGGGCTTCAAAACTGATGACCTGAAGAAATCAAGAGCCTCCTCAGAAAAGACGCTCCTTCCATTTTTCAGTCAAGTGGATAGTCGTCTAGTGCGCCTTGGTGGTGCGAATGAATTTGTGCGAGAGCCCGGTCGTAACTTAGCAGCGCAAGATACCGCTGGTGGTACGCAATCGCCATGGAATATTGTATGTGTTTGTTACAATATACTATTCAGCGCCTATTCGCGAGAATTTGACTAACACACCCACTTCTTTTTTTTTCGCAAGATGCCGTCCATACAACTCCATCCAACTTTGAAACTCAATTACCCTGAAGCAACAGTGATGAGAGACCCGACCGGCCCAAGGATATAGAGGTTCATTTGAACGTCCGAGCAGGAAGCGCCCATTGATGATATGATTCTGACCCAAGACCCCAAAATGGCTACCGCAAAGCCCGAAGAAGCCTTTTAAGCTCTAAGTATAGCTCAATGCGCTTCAAAACTCCCTACAACTGAGCAGGAAAGAGATTAACACTATTTTGGTCTCGAAATCGAATCTAATACTCATGTGGAGTCATCGCCGGTGTTGGAAGGTACCACACATCTACGGCTACCAAACCCAACGTGCTTGAGCCGTTCCCTGTCAGAAGGTTTCCTAACATTTTCAGGATATCCTTCTGATTGCATAACGAATAGCGTTTCTATTCACGAGCTCAATAAATGGGCAATACCTGAAAACTCAAAACTTGGTAAGTTATATGCGAGTATTACCTGGGTTTTCAGGTCGAATAACCTCATTTGACTGATTTTTATCTGTCTAGCATCATTTTTGGAGGTTAGAGGCACCCATTCAAGATCAGGACACACATAGAAAATCTGTAATTCAATTCAAATTTTTAGCATCACTCCTCGCTCGGGTTTGAGGGAGTGATGAGTTGATTGGTATTAGTCGATTAAGCATTCCAACAGCCGTAGTCGTCGGGATTCGCGAATTGAAAAACAGATGTGAAAAGTTCGGAGGTCAACTAGCTTTTAGTTTGATGAGGAACGACCAAAGGGACCCTGCAGTAGAGAAATCTATCTAAATCCTCTACGTCAATATCAAGTACGGTGCAGTACTGTAATATTTCCACTACAGAACATGGTAGTCTGTAGCCGGCGAGCGTAATGTTTAGCGGAGACGGGTATTTGACGGTAACATCCGACCGACGTGTGAGTCAATTCTCTGAAGGACTTGTGGATCGGGACTCGGATCGAGTAATAGTACTACCAATAGACTAAAAACTCGAATTGAGGTTCCCAACTACGAGTAACTCCACAGAAAATCACGGCACGTTATTTAGCAGACGGAATTTAGAAAAGCTAACTCAATTAAACCTCTCACCGAGGAAACTCATATTTGAGGGGTTTTGACCCCTTTATGGTGAACTAAGCCGATGCCGGTCAAAGGATGTCCTCAGAACGCACACATATATTTCGGTGATATTCATTGAATCTGCGTTATCCCTTAGCTTGCTAGGCATCGGATTCACGATCACCTTGGCAAGAACTTGGTCGATGAACCTGCTTTCGATTCTTTATGGCCAGTTCGCTGTGCATGCTCTTTTTCATAGTGATTAAAATCGATATCACAGACCATTGCGCAGCAATTTATCATCGTCCGAGTCACTTGCGGGAATCTTGGACAGAAGACATAACGATACAGACAAAAGAGCGGACTCTCAGGCGATCAAACTTGGAAAAAAAAACAAGTGGGGTACATCAAGAACGCGAGTCGATATCGAGACTACTTCCGGGGTGACTGTCAATCCACAGGTGGGTAAATTGAGCGTAATACGAGTTCCTCCGCATAGAAAAAGAGTCTGATTTAGCTTCCATTCCAATACTTAGTTCATTAGTCCTGTTCAAATCTTAAATCGTTCGAGACCTCTTTACGGACAAACCCTCGTGTCTACTGAAGTAAGCACTGCGGTACAGGATGAAAATCCACTTGGAATTTTGATATCATTCGAAAACAAACTTTGCCCCTCAGCAAATGGACGCATTTATTACACACACGGGGTAGTCATGGTATCCCATCTTTCCTTCTGTTCGACTTGATGCCAGCCTGACGCATGTCTTATGTTTACTTGGATCGGGGTCATTCATAGCAATCCAATTCAGATCCTTGTAGGGTTTTCTGGCCCTCTGAATGTCATCCAGGACGATCTACAATTGGGATGACTAAAAAAGCTTCGTCAAATCGGCTTTTATGACCATAGACGTAGGGCTCCACGATGGATGGAAGTTCTCCCAGTTCGATGAGCCTCGATACTGCCGTGTTTGGCGGAGCAGTTACAAAGCGATAGGTTTGGGTGGATGGATGGATGGAGGGCTCAATTCGCCGCAGAAGCAATCGCCATACATAGCGCACACGAATTGCTCTCAGAGGGCACATCTACCACACGTACTGGAGATGATTAATTCAGAATCTCGGTCTCACGAGGAAACCTTTTCATTCAAGGGAATGGTCAGGACTCTAGGGCAAGATGCGATAGAAACGTATAAATACCTATCCCTATAGACCTTTTTCCTTCAGCTCCTCCTCCTACATTTGATCAGGTTAGCATTCAATCCTCCTGTTAATCATCCTATCGTATAACCTTCGACTCACTCTACGTTTTGCGGTCATTTAGAAGCTTCAAGCTACACAATCTCACTATAATGCAATTCAACGCTGTCTTCGTCACCACTGCTCTCCTCGCTTCCGCCTCCCTGGCGATGTCGGCCACAGTCACCGTCTTCGCTGGGGCGGACTGTACTGGCTCGCAGAGTGGAAGTACCAACGTGCCGACTGGATTCTGTGGCACTTTGGGAAGTAGCTCGGCCAAATCCATTAGGTATTCCGGAGTCCCCAACCAGATCCAGTTCTACATTTCTGGCGGCGGCCACGATAATTGCACCAATGGGTCGAGCTTGACGCGTGGTGCCGGCTCTGGATGTGCTACTGCGCCTGCCGGGTATGCTCTCTGAGTGAAGTTTTTCGATGAGATGGAACTAATGATATCCGTTTGTGGTAGATTCAATTGGGAGAGTGTTAAAGTCCTTTAAATCACTAGTGATGGTAGCCAGAGAGACATCTCTCGGTTCCATCCGTCTTGATATATGAAATGATTTGGATCGAATTGTAACGAGTCGATCCTGGCATTTGTGAACGTTCAATGAACCTGATTTTTTAGATACTTATGTTGGATTTATGAGTATGTGTCAAGATCTCGGCTGGAGATTGTTAGGTGACGATTACCATGATAGGTAGTACGTAATTGATGTTTTGGAGGGAGGAGACAGTGGAGCATGAACGTTTTAAACGTGATTCGGGATGGAATACTCAGAAAGAGCCTGTATTGGAAATTCCCATGGGACTTGAGACTAGTTCAAATTTTTGGGACCTTGTGAAAAGTGAGATCGGTTAGAATTTTTGAGATTTGACGAAGCGTCAGGACTTTGTGGGTCATGTAGATATCAGAAATGTGCCTCAATGAGACGACCTTCAGTAGCAGATAAGTCCCTGGCGGTCTTTCACAACTACCTCACCCTAGTCACCCACTGTATCTAGATTCCACCATCTCGTGGCCTGACGCACTTGATGCACCAGCAGAAGCGCCAAATTCTCGCCGTTTGCACCACGATGATGAAACCCGATCATTGCTCCTTGCTTCGCGTCGAATTCAAGGTGGATTGCACCAGGACGTCTGGACCGTCCCCGTAATTTCATCATCCTTTCAGCTATCTATTAATTTAAGTCGTTTTGAAAATTGTGGGGTTTTCTTCTTGTTTCGGGGCCACCTAGTCCGCAACTGACGAAATCTCAAAACAATTTTGACCAAGTTATTCTTCGTCATTCGAAGGAGAACCTATATTTGAGAGTCTAATGAAACTCGAGACTTGGTTGGAATTTTCGGAAAGCCCATGGATTCCGCCTAGGATCTCCGACTCATGGAAGGTCGCAGCACCTCTGTCCTTTAAAATTACGAGCTTCGCAAACAAATTTCTGGATTACTTATATAAAGCCTGGAGTTTTGTCACCATCGTACCTCCGTGCTATTCTCTTGCATTTCCTGTCTCTTTCCTGGGTCGTAATTTTTCACATTTCATTATTTATTTGAAGATCTCCTACTGGACCTTGTATCTATATTGGTCGTAAGTAGAAAGTACACGCCCTAGTGCCAACGTGTCACAATGTTGATGTCCTCGCTGTGCACCAGATTATGGTCAATATCCCCTTTAAGTGGGCCAGAGACTGGAGTATGAAGCTCAGTTTTTTTGTGGAAAAAAAATGAGTGGCCTACTTAATTGTACTAATAAAATCTAAAGCTACGGTACCCTGACAATCTTAGTCCGACAGAATAGGTATCATAGAGCTCAAATGTCTTCCATGCCACCACCTTTGGAATCACATGTGACCAACAGCCACCTGTCCCATCACTTTGGCCCATAATGAGTACTGGCTTGTCGATAGCTCTGTTTTTTTGGAGGGAGAAGGGATATAGTAATATTGTTTTTATCTTGGAAAACGTTGCTGTGATGAAGAGGAAAATGTAAGAAGAGGAGGCTGCCTGCTTACACTCGGGTCTCGCCAGCCCGCGTCACACTTCCCTTCCTATTTCTCTAATATTGGAAACAGCGAGCTTATCTCTGTTCCAGCCACGCATTGACGTTTGTGTGAACCCAATACAGCTGATGTTGGGATGCTGTGAATGGCGTTGCGTACTACTTCCTCTTGCCAAAGGTGCTATTTCCTTTTGAGGAAAGGCCGTCCAGAAATCCCATTAGCTAGAATTGTCGCTTATCTTTGAACATATGCGTATACATACCTATAAGACTCCTCAAATAGAAAAGACAAGAGGCGAAGAAAAAACTAGCTGTCAAGTATCTCAAGTGTTCTCATAAAGGAAATTCTTGGTGCTCACTAGAAAAAATATCTCCAATATCATTATCATCGAAAATAGCTGTAAACACACTTAATCGCATCTTTCTCGTATCGTTTGCACATAAACACCTGCCACTGCCTGCAGTGTAAGTATCATTCGCGTAGCCTTGGATACCGATACAGTAGTTACATGTACAACCTGCATCTGTCAATCGAGTACAGGTTTTGTAATATCAAAAGCTCCACCTGTGCATGAACACATGTTCTTGAAGAAACCTTCGCGAAGGTCGGAACATTTGATAGTCTGCATTTCACACAGAGTGCTATATTGGCCGTGTCTCCTCGAGTATAAAAGGGACAGAAGGAAGATGTTCTTGACTCACTAGCCCACTTAACTCTTAGCAATGCTGCAATGTATCAATATGGGCTTGATCGATGCACTTCCGCGTGCATGGAATGTCCCACGATGGAGAAGAAACTGCCTACCTGCCCCTCAGGTCGGCTCCCCAACCCCGGTGCCCAGTGCCTACCCCTACCATTGTGTTCCGCAGAGCCCACCGCCATGTAAGAGCTCCTCATTTATCTCGATAACCACATCGGCTTACAGGATTCTCTCTTATAGCGCCTCTTCCTAAACTCGATATTTCTCATCCTCTTCTGGCTCGCGATCAACCAGGTTCTGAGCCCAGCATTTCATCGCATCTACCTATCAGTTTCGGATTTCAAGACATATGGGATCGTCCCGATATTCAACGCCGATCGCAGCCCTACCCGCAGCCCTACGCAATGCAACCCTGCGCAAAGCAACCCTACGCAAAGCAAGAGTCTGGGCTTCTCGCTCAAGTACCTCCAAAGATGTCGCTTACGACTCCCGAGTTTCAAATTCCACCAATGCAGAAAGCCCGTACGCCAGTGACACAGCTTCTGGAGGGGAAAATGGCCCAAACCTCAACGTTCTTCCGATGCGGCTGGCTTTCTCTAATCTCTCGCGATGAGGGATTTTATCACGAGGATAAAACCTCAAGTAAAGAATGGCCAATTTCGAAGCTAATCAAGCAACAACCGCAACTGCAACAACCCACCCTGCGCCTTACCCAGAGCCGCCAGATGCTGGTGGCACCTCAAATTTGGACTCGACTCAGAATCAACTACATCGATCGCTGGCAAAAGTTAAGAAAGCACTCTGGAATATTGCCTGGCTTTTCTCTCCAAACCCTGCTGATGTAGCGAGGAAGATAAAGGAGCGGGACAGACGAACGACGCAGGAGACAAACAATGACCCGATGACGCGAAGGACAGCGTAGATTCGTCCATTTAAACAATACTGTACTTGTACTTGTGGAGCATTTTCTGGTTTAGGCACTTCCTGGATTGATTGTTTATTTCTATTTCATATATATACCCTTTATTTCTGTACTGCAGGCGAAGATTCTGTGCCAACAAAACCCTGATCGTCAGACAAGTACCGGCCTCTGCCGCGGCACTCGATGCCAAGCCACTGCTATCTTCCTCGATTTCCGCGCCTCGCCGCCCACCTGGCACGTTCACTTGCCTGTTACAGATGCTTTTTTTCAGGAACTCATAGCAACAATCTCATTCCTTCGACTACCACTTGAAAGCTTCATCGCTCATGCACCATGGGGTCAATGAGAACTGCCAAATATTGACGTCACAGGCACTGGCTTCTGGCGCGGCATGACTCAACGCCAAGCCACTACCGTGTTTCGCCGGCTTGTTCACTGCACGCGAGCTCATTTATGTTACCACTTCCAGCACTCCGAAACTGCAAAAGCCATTCACTCTCGTAACCCATGGCTCCTCTCTCGAGCTCACAACGCAGCAAACTTACCAACGTATAGGTCTGCCACCCTCCCTTCTAGAGCTCCTTGAAAGATGCGACTGTCGTGCTAATTGAGTTCACTGAAACCACCACTGAAGATCACACAAAGCAGGATGGCGGTGAATTGGATTCCGAACTCTCAGAGATGGGCTGGGGTGCAGTTTGGCCATGCGTGGATGTTCGATATATGGTGGCATCTACGTTGATACCGGCTTAGTACGCCCTTCTTACCTTCCTCACACCTCCAGCTGACTGCCCGCATCGATGGATCATAGGGTACCAGCTAGACCCACAAGTCTTGCCGCAGAGGTTTGTTTGTACCTCTCCCTCTTGACCATCTTCACTCCTAATACCCGAATCCTAGTGCACAGCAACGTATTCCCTCTCCAAATGCGAATTCCACCAATCTAAGATCGGAGCTTTATCGGACTACCTCGCGTCCATACCAACGACTCCCCACCGAAACCGCGAGAGTGTGTAGCGGCTTCTGCATCCTCGTCGCCATCCTATTCTGTGCAGATTCTTCCTCCTCTTGCTCTTTTTGTGACGACATATCTTAGGTGACATGATACGTCCAAAAAGATCCTCGCTATGGTTATATGCGCGGTGGCGGTTGCATCAATGAGTACGTGCTTCTTCTCTGATATTTGTTAACTGAGCTGCTAATGATGTGTTTCACGGTGAAGATTGTAATGACGACTCGTTTGCCATATATAACCTGTGAGCCGAAGTACTGCAGATTCATAGACAGGTGTGTCACCTTCTCAGGACATTATACTCTCCCTAATCTAAGATCTTGACCCTTACTTCCATACTCTAGCGTACCGCCATTACCCACAAAACATTTCTTGAGTCGCCTCGTAAGTTATCTTCTCTTTCATCTGACTCTTCACCCTCCGTCGTCCTCCATCCCCTCTTTTTCATTCCAAATAGGCCGGCACAAGGCTAACACTCTATCTATATCCTCACTTCCTACAGTACGATCCCAATGCTCATCGCATCCGCACACGGCTCCGGAGATGACACCATGCTCAAGGAGATCATCAATGTCAACGGCGGGGAGAAACATCCACACCGCGACTCTGGCAGTTGCATAGGAAATGAGAATTCGGATTCTACACAAGCATTAATCGCGAACTATGAGACGCCTATTAGCTAGCATCCGAGTGTCAGTGTTGGTGTACAGGTGAAGATCCCTGTTGGGGCGGGCGCAGGGATGAAGGCTACTGGAGTGGGGGTGTAACCTACCAGCTCTCAAATTCTCACTACCCTCCTCTGCCTTGATCGGCATTACAGTATTCGCCTAATATCTTCATCCGTACATTGTTCTCGACTCTGAGTGTCCCATCTTCACGAATCCATATCTACTGTATCAAACTGTATCACACCGTAATATCCTTCATCGTTCGTATGTTGTTTTACCACTTCGTGGACAGTCTTTTTCACGGAATAAACGACCATCTTTTTATTGTCCGTACATATTCTGAGAAGTAAGTCTTAGATTCACGCGGCAACCTGGAATGTCATAACACAGCGTGTGATTTTGAGGCAGTAGAGGAATGAGATATTCTCAGATCGTGCATATCAATGAAATGGAAGTAATATTAGTTAGTAGTCCACCAGGATGACTTTTAGAGGCCGTTCGGACGTTCTCTACACCAGAATCGTTCAAAATCGCGACAACGGAAGGCTACGATAAATTAACAAGTGCGCTCGAGGTTTATTCTGACTATTCCGTGATTTATCAAAGGAGCATCGGTAGTGAACAGTAAGCGGTGGTGGTACATGTAACAGATGTGGTCATTGCAAGTTTTTGAAAAAGTCGATAGTGGGGGAGAGTGGAGGGGCAGTGTAGATGAAATGGAGAGTAGAAGACAGATGAGGCTAGATTTTAATGCTGAATACGAGAGACGAAGGTGAGAAAATTGAAATTTATCAATGGCCGTGAAGGTGAACCCGAAAGAGACATTGACGAGAGACGAGGAGAGAAGGGGCAACGGGAGTGACCAAAAAGGTCGCATATGCGCGGAAAACAAAGTCATCGTGAAGCTGGCTCGTCATAGGTCGTGTAGTCTTGAACGCAGTAAATAGTTGACTGAATATGGGAGACCGAAGACAAACGGGTCGGCCAACATGAGAGCCACAAGACATTCTGCGGTCGGATTTGTTCAATATCCAACGTTTGACTCTGAAATTGATGTAAACATCTCCAGAAACACCGCGCAGGTTCACCATGGATCCAGCCTACCCTAATCACCAACGTCACTCCTCCATCCTCTCTTAACCGTTAGAATCATTGCTGCTGTCAAGTCTCGAAACTTTGAGATTGTCAACTGTCCCCAGTGCCAGTGTCTTGGTGTTGATCGATGATCTCTCTCCAGCGTGTGCTGGGGAGAAAGGTGATGAAAGCGACGTTGAATTAGTCTGCTTTCCGGAGGCATCCGTATCCATCGTGGAGTTCGCTTCCATGTGGAAAAGAACCTAGAAAACACATTGAGAGGGAAAGATACGGAGGCATGACGATATGAAGGTCAAAGACGCCAAAGGATGGAACGCACGGTTGATAATGAGCGGTGGATCATGTATGCGCTTATAGGTTTGAAAAAGCGGGTGCAAGGTAAAAGTAAAATTTCTAGATCATCGAGATGGGCAAAAAATCGATGGAGAATGACATGTCCGATAGGCTCAAATTCGCCCCGCTCATATTTAACTACTCTTACTGCACACATTCTCGTAGAATAAACCTATAGATAAATGACTCGGAATATGAGCGCTCTATTCGACTGAGTTCCACTGCGCGATACCTACACTCCTCCCTCTATCTTATCTATTATAGTCGTCGTCACCTAACCATCTCCGTCTGAGATATCGACACATACTCATGAATACAGCATAATTATGTCAAAAATCAACTTTATTTAACGTTCACAAATCACTTGAGCGACTACAATTTCATACATATCAAGATGGATGGAACCGAGAGATGTCTCTCTGGCTACTACCTCTAGTCATTTAAAGGACTCGAACACTCTCCCAATTGAATCTATCACCAAGCAACATCATTAGTTCCACTTCAGCGAGAAAGCTCAGTCAGAGAGCTTACCCAGCAGGCGCAGTGGCACATCCAGAGCCGGCACCACGCGTCAAGCTCGACCCATTGGTGCAATTATCGTGGCCACCGCCAGAGATGTAGAACTGGATCTGGTTGGGGACTCCGGAATACCTGATGGACTTGGCCGAGCTGCTTCCCAAAGTGCCGCAGAATCCAGTGGGCACGTTGGTACTTCCACTCTGAGAGCCGGTACAGTCAGCTCCAGCGAAGACGGTGACTGTGGCCGACATCGCCAGAGAGGCGGAGGCGAGGAGAGCGGTGGCGACAAAGACAACGTTGAATTGCATTATAGTGAGATTGTGTAGCTTGAAGCTTCTAAATGACCGAAGAAAGTAGAGTGAGTCAAAGGTTATACGATAGGATAATGAACAGGAGGGTTGAATGCTAACCTGATCAAATGTAGGACGAGGAGCTGAAGGAAAAAGGTCAGAGGGATAGGCATTTATACTTTTTCTATCGCATCTTACCTCTAAAGTGCTTACTATTCCCTTGAACGGAAAGGTTTCCTCGTGAGACCGAGATTTTGAATTAATCATCTCCAGTACGTGTGGTAGGACGGCTCTCCGACAGCGATTCATATGCGCTATGTATGGCGATCGCTTTTGCGGCGAATTGAACCCTCCATCCATCCACCCATCCAAACCTGCCGCCTTGTAACTGCTCCGCCAAGCACGGGACTATCCAAGCTCATCGATTGGAGAACTTCCATCCACCGTGGAACCCTATGCCAAAAGTCATAAACGCCGATTTGACGAAGCTTTTTTAGTCATCTCAATTGTAGATCGTTCTGGATAAAATTTAGACAGCCAGTGTTCAAATTAGATTGGTATGAATGACCCTGATCAAAGTTAACATAGGACGTGCGTCAGGCTGCCATCAATTTGAACAGAAGGAAGAAGGAAGAAGGACTACCATAACTAGCATCAGGAATCCGTCCATTTAGTTTTTTGTGTTTTCAAAATAAAAAAAAACCCTCTAAAAATACAAAAAACCTTCGAAACCTGCAACCTTGAAACCCAGGTCTATTTTCCAGAAAACTAACTAGACACTGGTTTGCAGCAGTCCTGTGGACCGTCCAAATCTCGCAAAAACTATTCAAAACAGATGTAGCGTAGGAATGTAAGACGGAATCTACCAGTAGAACTATCAAGAAAACGTACAGAGTGCCATGTGAGGGGTTATTCCGTTTTATTTTCCACCGTTTTAAGAGTTTTAAGGTTTTGAGGTTTCCGGAAACTCGTAAAACACAAAAAACCCTTGAAACCCTGAAACCAAATGGACAGTTTGCTGATGTAGCCCATATGTAATAAATGCGTCCATTGGTTGAGGGCACAACTTGTTTTCGAATTATATCCAATTTTCAAGGGTCAATCCTTACTCGAGTAGAAAGGAGGGCATGTCCGTGAAGAGGTCTCGAACGATTTAAGAGTTGAATAGGACTAATCAACTATTGAAATGGGAGCTAAATCAAACTCTTTCTACTATATAAGGTATTTGTTTGGTTCAACATATTATTCAGCAGCTATTCGCGAGAATTTGACTAACACATCTACTTTTTTTTTTTGGCAAGATAGCGTCCATACAACTCCATCCAAACGCATTCGCCCTAAAGCAAAAGTGATGAGGGACCCCAACGGCCCAAAGTCATAGATGTTCATTTCAATGTTTACCCACCCATTCATGATATGGTTCTGAACCAAGACCCCAAGATGGCTACCGCAAAGCCCGAAGAAGCCTTCGAAGTTCTAAGTATAGCCCAATGCGCCTTAAAACTCTCAACACCGGGGCAGGAAGGAGATTAAAGCCATTTAAATCTCGAAATCAAATCTAATAATCATGTTGAGTCATCGGCGGTGTTGGAAAGTATTACAAATCTACCAACCCAATGTACATGAGCCATTCCCTGTCTGAAAATTTCCTAAAATTTCCATGATATCCTCATGATTGTCTGCCACAGACTCCAAGTGGTCAAAAACCCCTCAAATATGCATTTCCTCGGTGAGAGGTTTAATTGAGTTAGCTTTCTAAATTCCGTCCGCTAAATGAACTACTTCCATGCCGTGATTGCTGTGGGGATCTCGCGAATAGGGAGGCTATTCGTCATGCTAAGCCGATGTCAGTCAAAGGATGCCCTCAGAACACACACACGTATTTCTGCCATATTCATTGCGTCTGTATTACCCTCAGCCTGCTGGGCATCGGATTGGCGATCACCTTTGGCGAGAACTTCGTCAAGGGACCTGCTTTCGATTTTTATGGCCTGTTTGCTGTGTATGCTCTTTTTCGTAGTGATTAAATTTGATATCACGGACCATTGCGCAGCAATTTATCATCGTCTGAGTCACTTGCGGGAATCTTGGACAGAAGACATAACGATACAGACAAAAGCAACCTCCTACAGATCGAATCGTGGATATCGATCGGGCTCCTAGGCGATCAAACATGGAAAAAAATTCAAGTGGGGTACATCAACAACGCGAGTCGATATCCGAGTCGAGACTACTCCTGGGGTGACTTTCAATCCACAAGCGGCTAGGGAGGTTGAGCGAAATACGAACTCTTCCGCATAGAGAAAGAGTCTAATTTAGCTTCCATTCCAATAGTTCATCATTCCGGTTCAACTCTTAAATCGTTCGAGACCTTTTTAACGGACACGTCATCTTGTCTACTGGAGTAAGCACTGCAGTACAGAATGAAAATCACCTCCAAATTTTGATATAATTCGAAAATAAATTTTGCTCCCCAACTAATGGACGCATTTATACACACACACGGGCTAGTCATGGTGTTCTTTCTTTCCTTCTTGGTTGGCTGATAAGTAGTCCGATCAATATGAGACAGTGGTAACGTTTTCTGTCCCACTAAATGACATCCAGAACGATCTACAATTGGGATGACTAAAAAAGCTTCGTCAAATCGGCATTTACGACCAAAGGCCTGGGGCTCCACGACAGATGGAAGTTCTCCCAGTCGATGACCTTGGATAGTGCCGTGCTTGGCGGAGCAGTTACAAAGCGACAGGTTTTGGGTGGATGGATGGGTGGAGGGCTCAATTCGCCGCAGAAGCGATCGTCATACATAGCGCACACGAATTGCTATTGGAGGGCACATCTACCACACGTACTGGAGATGATTAATTCAAATTCTCGGTCTCACGAGGAAACCTTTCCGTTCAAGGGAATAGTAAGCACTTTAGAGGCAAGATGCGATAGAAAACGTATAAATACCTAACCCTCTAGACCTTTTTCCTTCAGCTCCTCTTCCTACATTTGATCAGGTTAGCATTCAATCCTCCTGTTCATCGTCCTGTCGTATGACCTTCAGCTCACTCCACTTTTTTCGGTTATTTAGAAGCTTCAAACTACGCCATCTCACTATTACTATAATGCAATTCAACGTTGTCTTTGTCGCCACCGCTCTCCTCGCCTCCGCCTCTCTGGCGATGTCGGCCACAGTCACCGTCTTCGCTGGAGCGGACTGTACCGGCTCTCAGAGTGGAAGTACCAACGTGCCGACTGGATTCTGTGGCACTTTGGGAAGTAGCTCGGCCAAGTCCATCAGGTATTCCGGAGTCCCCAACCAGATCCAGTTCTACATTTCTGGCGGTGGCCACGACAATTGTACCAATGGGTCGAGCTTGACGCGTGGTGCCGGCTCTGGATGTGCTACTGCGCCTGCCGGGTAAGCTCTCTCAATGAAGTTTTTTGATGAAGTGAAACTGATGATATTCGTTGGTGGTAGATTCAATTGGGA
>Ga0247741_1000974_pt1 | contig 15774 bp, 17 predicted proteins | sample UWRJL213509R2_FD_180945 | JGI IMG/M metagenome (GOLD analysis project Ga0247741, IMG submission 180945) | Plant litter microbial communities from Arlington Agricultural Research Station in Wisconsin, United States - UWRJ-L213-509R-2 | ecosystem: Environmental > Terrestrial > Plant litter >... | reverse complement strand
ATGATGATGGGGAGTTGGAGGATGTTGGAGGATGCTTGCTTGACCAGGAAGGCATCGACAGCATCACTCGCCAGGAGGTTATTTGAAGACAAGTCGTTTTTGACGGGGAGGGAAGGATGCCCCCTAGAGTCATGATGGCGCGGTTCGACATCCCAGCTGCTCTTATAAAATCGCAGCACGAGCTTAGGGTCCGGTTCTGGAGGACGCCACTGTCCGACGCAACTCAGTACCATGGGGTGGTCGTGTGCCTGTGATATTGTCTGTCAAACGGCCGCCGACACGTATTTGGCTCGAACTCCTTGCATTCAGGGCCCATTCAATCCGGTTTCAATTCTCATTCATGCTGTCCTAGCCGATCTCCCTACGCCATGCCTAAGCTATTCAATTCCATCGCCTCGAAACCTCAATCTCACTATTTATCTATCTAATTTTATTCTCTTGGGTGTACACATGTGATGTCTGGCCAAACTTCAATGTTGCCGGGCATCGAACTGTTGTACTTTTAGTGATATACATTTTTTTGGGCCCTCCTATCTACATGTTCCTCGCTTACATCTTATTCTCATGAATTGCTGTTTCTTAATTCTGTCATTCTAATCCCTGAATATTATCAGCATGCCGTGCCACCATAATTCATTCAATGTTGTAGAATACATCTAAAATGTCACACAATGTGCTTATCTTACCAGACTCCATGTTAGTGAACACCACAGTTGCTCTCGCTGTGTATTAATAGCCACTTGCGCGGGTGCCAAAAAAATTGAATGTGACTTGTATAAACTAATCGTATATACGTATATGTAACTGAAATGTGAGTAACTGAAGCGTGATTCACAGTTCGAGAAGCGGAAGTGTCCATGAAACACGGTGATATAACACACCAAGAAATTCACCACCAACAGCCAGTGAGTACGAGGTCTGGTTGGGGGGGTGAATATAATAAACAGGGGCGACAGTGACAACGGGGAAGCCGATCATATTGTTAGAATTTATCCGACATCCTATTGTCAATTACCTTGTACGAAGATACCCCAAGAATCAACAATTGCTTGTGATCTTGGTGGCCAAAGCCTGTGTGGTGCGAAGAGGGTACGCGAGGACGGAGAAACAACAAAATCATCCCCATACTTCGGCTCAATGATCCCATGTCTGGAAGAAAGAACGGGTCAGAGGCATCCTTATGCGGAGGGAGATTTCACGTACTCATTGCTCCCATGAAGGAGCATGGCTTGCCAAGAACCACTATCTCTGCAACGTGTGCAAATATGTTCCGTCGAGTTGAGGGCGTTGGATCGCTGCTGCTCTTCAAGAAGTCGCGCACGGACTGCTTGAGCTTCTTGATCTACAAGAACATAAAATTTCCACCTAAGATCGGCGCCAGGGAGCTTGTGTAGAGAGTTGTATTGGTTCAGATGGTGGAGCTGGAAACCACAAGCCAATACATCAGATATGGTTTAACACGGGTAAAAAAAAAAGAGGATATGGCTTACCAAGGAGGTCCAACGGAAGGTACACCTGCCCGAACAAGTATCATTGCAAGTGATACATTCTATGACTGGATCTACGAGGTCCAAATCCGCTGCAGTGATAGCCTGAGGATCAAAGCCACAAATCTCCAGCGCTTTGGACATCTTGGCGACATTTTCTTGCTTGAAGCTCAAATCTCCGCTAATGTTCCATGGCGTTTGATATAAGGCAATCCGAGCAAGCTTGATGTCGTTATCGTCGATCTTGTCTGTCCACGTGAGGTCAAACATACATTTATGCCGCATCGCCCGCTCGGTAGTCAGATAATCCAAGCAGTTATTGCATTGGAACTGTGTCGTGGCAGCGTCCAATATTGTTTCCGGGTCGAAAACAAAGTTACTTTCAACACTGTTCTCGATGATCTCCAGTAATCGTTGTCGTACGGGTATTGTCCAGCGTTCGAGCACGCCTGGGATGACTTCCAGGAGTTGGCCAACTTGCTCTTGAGTGAGTTCTGACGTCGAAGAGTCGTTAATGATGTCCTTGACGGTTTGGTCGAGAAATATTTGTGCAGTATTAGGGTAGAATCGACCCGCCGGCAAGGTCTTCAGATAGTCTATGTATGTGTCTCTGAGCGCATGGAGACGCTGCTTCAGGAATTGGGATCGTTCCCGGGCGATCCGAGCAACTTTGGCCGCCTCCATGAGACCGCTCAAATGATCCTCCAGGTTAAGCAGTACTGCAAAGAGAATAAGCGGCGGGCATCACACTCAGCACTTGACTCTCACTTCGATCCGTAAGTTCCTTCTGGCACGCTTTAACAACGACAGGGTCATCTTGGGGTTTGGTGACTCCAGAGGGAATCTTATCGAGCTCGTCGCCCCACCCCATTTGCCTGATTTTTTTTTCAACACTGCAAGCATGTTCGAAGGTTAGCAGCTACTGAGTTAGGACATGCGACGTACATCGCTTTGCGCTCATTGAGCGTCGATGCCTTCTCGATCTCACGATGTTCCTGTCTTTCCGAAGCCCACTTGACGCAAAGCTTCGCATGCTGGAGGTGCAGTCAACTTTGCGCGTCTACTCCTGGCATCATCTAAACCCACCTCGTTGATCCTATTCTGTTCTGCTACTTTCGTTAGCGTCCAGATGGCTTTCTCGTCATTAGACTTCAAATTGGTGTATTGTTCCTCCCAGAGTTGATCCAACCTCGTATACACATAGCTCTTTGACCGGTTTCGGTATCTGCCTGTGTAAAAGTAAGAAACTGTTTTCTCGCTTGGAAATTTCATGCCCACCAGTGGATTTGGTGATTTCTAAGGTAGGGATCAACACTGCAACATCAACCGGATATTTTCGGTTGTAACCTGTCCAGTACGGGTAGCCACGAAGCAGAAACCTACAAGGGTTTAAATTTCAGTAATATTCGTGACCTGAACTGGTACATACTCCTCATCAACGCATCTTGTGCAGGTTCTGATGCGAGCTGACCACAGTGTATGAGTCGACGCAAGGTTCCTCTGACAGAACTGTTGAATAGTTTCAGGATTCAGCACCATGCCAAGTATAAGTTGTACCTCACTCAGTTTAACACTTACATAACAGTTCTTTCCAAATGCTAAATCCGCATATTGGGGCTCGCTGATATCGTCGGGGCACTGAGGGAGTGCTTCAAAATGACTGAAGGATTGTTTCCAAAGTGAGATTGATGACCGCTTCATGAGTATACTACGCAGAGCCTTAGTTGTCCTTGACAGATTCAGCAAATCCAGTGGTTCAAGTTGACCGAAGATCTACATTTTCTGGACAGTCAACGCCGCGTTACCACGTGAGTGAAACATATGCACACCTCGAAGAGAATATCCATAGGCATTTCCACTAGATCCTTGAGCATGCCACGCTTTCCTCTAGCTCTTTTCGCCACTGGTGCTGCTGACGATGAACTGCTTGCAGGTAGTTCTGTCGCCTTCCGTTTCTTCGTTTTCGCTTTCACTGTACGAAGAACTATTGCCGCAAAAGGCCCGTTACCGTCCTCATCATCAACATTCTCGGCGAAGTTGGTTCGTGGGATCGAGTCGAGTCGAGCTGAGTGTCTCTCCATGAGCAACAGTGATGGTGGTGGTTAGCGAAAGACAACGATTGTGACGTGACTCCGCGGTGGGATGTAGACGCGACGCTTTACGTAAAAGATAGGGGCTTTAATTTAAGTATCACAATCTGACTCAGATTACGGGAAGAAAGATTGGATATTTCTCTCTCTCGCTATCGTCACACTATTATTCTCAGGAAGTCCTATGAAGTCAATATAAATTGAGCGCGGGAAGGGACCGATAGAGTCAGGTTGCAAATAATCAAATCAAAATTTCTTTACACCTCCTTCTCCGGGCGGGCAACTGCAGAATCACTGCTGTTCTCCCTTGGAGGCCACAATTTGAATTCAGAAATGGTTGCGCGGGGTAGGCCGGGAATCATGACAACGTCGTGCTCCATCGCTGGCCTAATCACACCGTGTCTAAAACAAATAAAGTCAGGGGGTGAAATTTTATCAATATATGTATCACGTACTCTGCTTTAACATGTTGCATGAGACTGACCGTGTCGTCTTTGCGCCTACAATGGCTGCACATAGCAAACTTATTATATAATTGCGAGGCCTTCCTCTCCTGCTCTTCAAACATCCGAGCCCGAACGTTTGCGGCCAACTCTTCGTTGGCAACTACGAGTTGAACATCGCGTGTTTGTCTTGAGTGATTTTTGGACACATGATCGCACTGAGAAGCAAAATTTCAGTCAATGAAACCCATAAGTAGTAAATTTGAGGGTACTCACAACTTTGAACCATTTCATCATGTGTCTGCCATCGCGCTGGGAATTACAGTCAAGACATTCGATTATAGGATCTAATTCGTTCAGTTGGCTAGCCGGCGTCGTCTTCGGATCAAAGCCGCATATCTGAAGAGCGCGCGCATGTGCGTTCAACATCTCTAGCTTGAAGCATATCTGATCTTGTGCGTTCCAAGACGTTTCTTGCAGAGTACGCTCCACGATATTGGAGTTCATACCATATCCGTAGCCATAATTGCGCGCACATCCATGTTCGAATGCGTAACTTGTTGGAAAGCATTCTCCACAATTAGAACAGTGGAAGCACGTCGATGCGAGATTCAACACTGTTTCAGGGTCCAGCGCGAACTTCTCGTCGGCAGCCTTAGAGATGAGTTGGATAAGGCGTCGCTCGATTGGTTCTCTCCACCAGGCAAGAGCTCCTGAAATTGTGACGGAGAGTTCTTCGAGTTCTTCCTTCGTGAAGTCAGCGCTGATGGCATCATTGACAATATCGCGAATGGCAGGATAGAGCATGAGATCAGCCGTGTTCGGGTAGTAAAATGTCGCGGGAAGTGAATTGAGGTGGTCGTTATATGCCTTCCGAAGCCCTAAAAGGCGCCCTTTCAAGGACGTCTCCTTTTCACGCTTAAGGCGTTCAGTTTTGATATTCTCCATGTAATCGTTGATGAACGCATCTAAGTTTTCCAAAACTACGGCGTTATCTTAGCCTGCCGTTGTTCAGCCTGCCGGGGATTCACCACTTACCTCGTCCAGTCAACTCTTTTTGGCATGCCTTGACAACGATAGACTGATTTTGGGGTTTGCTAGCTTCTAGTTTGATCTTGGACAGCTCCTCCTCCCAGCCAAGCTTCTTGACCTTCTCGACAATCCTAGCGGGGTTTTAGGATGCTTTAAGCGAAAACGAAAAGTTCAACCCACACTGCTTTTCGATCATCGGCTGCTGAAAGTTTTTGATTTTCGCGCTCTTCCTGCTGCTTCTCAGCCCATGAATTGCACTCCCGTGCATGCTGCATTTGATAGGTCAGCTCTCCTACAAAATTCATACAAAAGAAATACATTGATACCTTTATTTTGCCCTTCATATGCGATAATTTATCCTTGAGCCAGGTTTCTTGAGCTTTTTTATCAGGCAGATTCTTCCACTCTGCAATCAGGATGCCATCAATATCCCGAAAGGCGTAAGTCTTTCTTCGGTTATACCGCCCTATAAAATATCGAGATGGAGGAATTGCGGCAGGATCATAAAGAATTCAACATACCAGTGGTCCGATAGACAGTGATCGTAGGTATCAACTCTGAAAAGCGGGTTCTGCAATCATAGCCTTGCCAATATACACTGTTCTGCTCGATGAAGCTAAGAAATTCATGTTAGAGAATCAATAGGACTGTCCGTGGTGATACGTACTGAATGTCCATGCACTTAGTGCAAGTCCGGACACGCGCAGCCCAGCAAGTCTGATTTGAAGCAAGGTTTCTTTGGCAGAACTAAAAATGTTTTCATGAGGGGGCATGGGAGAAGGATAAGCAGAAACCTACATAGCAGTGCTTGGAAAAAACTAGATTGACATACTGGGGTTCGCTCATGTCTTCCGGGCATGCAGGAAGGCCGGTAACATTTTCAAGCGTCTGTTTCCAGACTGAAACTGACGAACGGCTCATGAGGATGGCCCTCAGGTCCTTTGTAGTACGAGCAAGATGTAACAGATCAAGAGGTCCCAGTTGACCAAAAATCTGAGGGTGCGTCATGATATATTACCGTCTCACAACATGGAAGAGCTACTGACCTCGAATAGTACATCCATGGGCATCTCAACGAGGTCCTTGAGGATCCCACGCTTTACTCTCACTTTCTTCCTCTGTTGTGTAGACGAGATAGAACCATTATCAGGCTCAGCCGCTGCTTTTCGTTTCTTTCTGCGCGGTTTGGTGGCAGACGCGACGGTTTCTCCAGCGTCCTCGTCCGTTGACACTTCAAGGTCAGAAGCAGGTTCTTCAAGGAGCTTTGGGAGTGCGTCTTTGACGCGATTTGAACGTCGCGACATGTTGGAAGGATCCAGAAATTGGGTTGGGGAAAGAGTTGAACGTGAAGGTTGGCATTTGGGTCCCACGCCAATTAGCGTGTGAGTATCGCTAGGCGCGTCACATTTTTGTCGTTGAGCGACTCGAACCCACAAGATCTTCACTAATTTCTAAAATGTATGAATACGATTATCAATATATATATATTCCTTTTTAAAAATATTCGGACGCTGATCTGCGGGCAAACTGTGAACTCTGTCAAACCGCTGGTTTATAACGCGAATCATCACATACTCGTGACTGTGACAGACTCATCAGTAAACGGTAATTTGAGATTCTAAACAGGAAGCATCAATAAAAACTGTTAAAAACTCTGGAAACTCGAAACTTGGAAACTTAGATCGATTTTTCAGGAAACCTGGCAGCAAATCGCGATTGGATCGATTATGTTAAATTTACCAGATGTAGTGTAAAAATTATCCCATATTGGCGGTGCTGAGTTTCAGCAAAAACGTGGGAAAACAGAATCTGAGTCGAGCGAGGTTCAAGTCGCCTGCATGCATGACTCCAATTCTGTTGCAACTCGCTCATATTCAATCTTGAACTATCTCGTTTCAAAGTCCCAGCAGAAATGCGCTCAAAGAAGTCTTCCAAAAAAATTGTTGAGAACAAGCCCGAACCTGTGGACTCTGAAAACGAATCCAAGTTTGAAACTCCAAAGAAGTCTAAAGGATGAAAGCGAAAGGCTAAGAATACTCCAGGGGACAAATCCAGGGCTCAAACAGAGGCTAAGAAGCCACGGGGGGAGCGCCGTCGTATTGAGACATTGGTCGAGATGCCTTTTGATATCTTATGTGAAGTGAGCACACTTATACGAAGATGTTCGAGTGTATTTATTTAACATCGAACGGTACCCCCCAAGATATTCGGCCATCTCGAGCCAATGGACTTGATGAATCTTTCACGAACTACCAAAGCATTAAGAAGCATCCTCATGAACCGTTCATCCATTTCCATCTGGAAGACGTCGCTCAAGAGCGATGAAGACTTGCCCGAATGTCCTTCAGACATACAAGAACCAGAATACGTTAATCTTGTTTTCGGGAAAAGCTGCTCGGTTAGTTACTTAAACATAGCAAGTGGGTTATTCGAATTCTAACTCAAGATTAATTACAGCTTTGCTACCGAAACTTGCAAGTACAGCATTTTGCCTGGGCATCTCGCCTTCGATTATGTACCAAGTGTTTTGAGCAAAAGTATTTTATTTGGTTTTCTTTTCTTTTTCTTATTAAGCTAAAAATTCAAATAAGCTTTACATACTGTGACAATATTCACCTTTTCATGACCGAAGATAAGCGGGGTTATCCTCAGACATTGGCGAGCCTTCTTCCCAACGCAGAGCTTAAACACCAAGCAGGTGCGAGAAAGCTATGCACTAAACAACGAATGATTCTGACCTTCTCAATATACAAGGAACGAAAATTTATTTTGACGCAGAGATCGACGCAGAATGGTGAGAAGAGTATAGGAGCAGAATTGGCGCAGACCAGCGAGTTTGGTTAGCGAAAACGATCACGGACTATGAAGCCATAAATGCCGTAGGTCGCCAAGCTACTTTGCTGAGGTAACAGAGCTCATCTATTTTCAGCATGCTCGCCTTTGCAAAGAGTGGGCGGCGATTCAACAGTGTAAGCGCGAGGCTGACAAGGCGACATTGCTTAAGGAGCGACAAGCTGGGTGTGTATACTCTATTTTTGTTTACATGGTGCTTAACAACTTTATTAGTGTCGTGGAACGGCTCAAGGAAGCGGGTTGGTCCGAAGAGCTGTCAAAGACCGATAGTCACGAACGCCCAGAAAACTAGATTTTGTTCTCAAGGCATGTCAGAAAGAGCTCACAGACCAAGGTAAACGAAGGCTTCCTGATGTAGTGACTTGAGGACTGATCGCCATTCAGTTCTTGAAAGCTTGGATCAATCTTTGCAAGAGTACATGCAGGGTTTCAGGACCACTCATTTAATCCGTGAACGAAAGGTGTTTTTCAAAGCCAAATTAACGACACTGGGACAGGTTTATAAAGAATACTTGGCAACTCAACCTGCCGACATTGCTTATCCTAACATCGCCAAAATTTACCTCAGCCCAATTGTCAAGGATGTGATTGACGAAGCAAAGAACCTAGATGACCTAACGGAATTGCTTGATGTTCTTCGCGAGTCATTCCTGAAGATCATCGAGGAATGGCGTCAAGATATTCACCAGCAAATTTTCAAGCTCGCGGCCAATGGCTTGAATGCGGAGAATACACAATTTGATCCAGATACGGTCCTGGAAGTCATTACCACCGCGTTCCTTTGCAAGAGCTGTGGCAAACTTCTGTCTGTGCAAGATTCAATAACGCACCTGTGCGCCAGAAAATCAAGCCGCTATTCGACAACAGAACTTAGTTCCAAGCTGGCAGCTGTAGAAGAAGCTCTTCAGGAACTCCCTTGGAACGTGACTGGATATATTATCTGTTACGATTTTCACCTATTACTTGGACTGTTACACTCCTCTACCACGTAACCTACTCACGTGTGCGGCTGCGCTCACCTTTTCTCCTTTCTTATGACTCATATTGTACTATACTGACTCGTCTCGACTCGTCTTCCTTCGTCTCCTTTATGCTTGACTCATACAGACTCATCATGACTCGTTGATATGACTCTAATACGTAGTATAAGAACCCGTAGAGAACTAGGATGTACCTTAGCTAGTTCTTAACTTGCAAACCTCTTATCTGCTTTAACTCAGACAATACCTCGCAGGAGGCATTCTGTTTATTGAGATAAAGGACCGACCCGACCTCTCTGACTCTAGACAGCGTCTTTCGACCTAAGTCTATTGTCTCAGTCGTTACAAAAGAACTAGCTACTCAGAACCTTCGTCACTTGTCCCCACAAGTGACGCCACATCTATCAAAACGGATCCTTGGAGACTAGACCCTCCCCGACGAAGACTACTGATCGAACACGACCCCGAAACTGTCCAACGAATCACCGAGTTCAAACTATCCTCCTTAACATCTCTTCCCCGACAAACCTTTACCACCGAACTCGCATCTTGGGCACACCCCGTTGAAGAAACCGAAGACGATTATCCACCCGAAAGAAACTGGTCCACCGCCGATCGAAAAGAATTCCTAGCCAGACGAAAAGAAGTCTCATTACAAGTAGGACCATCAGCCCTACCGAACGCATATCCGACTACCCTGAACGCTTTTACCCGCTACACCAAGGCGGCTAATTACGCACCCTCGAACTACGGATCACACTGAAGGACCCAAAACTCATTATACGTTCCACCGACACCGAGTCACGAACCGACTCCTGAACCAGAAATTTTGACTGAAACCGAACCACCATCCTGAACCACCACCGAATCCCCAGATTCTACTATCTTAGGATACGAATTACCCAGAAACATCTCTATGTCTCATCTGGCAGGGACCCAAACACACCAACCACAGGACGAGCCCATGGACAACCCGACCATTGCATACACCGAACCTCGACCCCGAGAGGCCAAGGAACTGCGCATTAATTTGCCGAAGCCTTTTAATGGCAATCGCTCGAATCTCAACCAATTCATCCAGGATTGCGCCGTCTACTTAAAGATCAACCGAAACGTCTACGATGACGACGACAAAAAGATTGCGTTCGTGCTCTCTTTATTAGATTCCGGAGAACCCGCCATGTGGAAGGAACAATTCATTAAATCAGCAATGGACGGAGACGAAATCGACTTTCCCATATATGAAGAATTTCTACAACTCTTCAAAAACGCATTCAGAGATGTTGACCAAGTCAACGAAGCCATGAACGACCTAGGACAACTTCGACAAGGAAATAAGACTGCCGAAGAGCATACTACGACTTTCCGACTCCTAGTTGGAAAAGCAGGAATCTCCTCGACAAACAATCCCAATCATCGAGTTCTCATCGACCTCTACCAGAAATCCCTTAAACCGAAACTGGTTGAACGAATCATGTCCATGGAACGAATCCCCGAAACGATCGAAGAGTGGTGCGACAAGGCCATTCTTTTTGATAACAATTGGCGACGACTCATGACCACCTTGGGACGAAATCCGAGGTTCAATCAGAATAATGGACAGAATCGGACCTACCAGAACTCCTCTCGTACGAAGGACCCGAACACCATGGATATCGACGCGATGTCCCCCGAACATCAGAAACTCATGAAGGAAGGAAAATGTTTCAATTGCGAGAAACCAGGACACCGATCTCGCGACTGCGATCAACCCAGAAAGAGGAAATTCTCGCAGAACGGCAACCGATCCTCGAACAACAATAATCGATCTCCGAACAACCAATCCTCCTCGAAACCCCAGTTTAAAACGGCTCGAGAAGCTCATTCGTACATCCGATCCATCGTCAACAGTCTTCCAGACGAAGAAGCCTCTAAAGTCATCACGATCGCCGAAGAAGAGGGTTTTTAAAACAGAGATCTGCATCAACGTCAGCATCTCCCATTCTTTCCATCTACTCTGTAACACTAGCCGAGATCTCGAATAAAACTATGCACCTTCCTATTCGAATCTCATGTGATGGAAAAATCGTTGAAACAAAAGCTCTCATCGACTCAGGAGCCGGAGGAACATTTATGGATCAAAATTTCGCTCGAAAACATTGACTACCATTGGAAAAACTCGAGGAACCCCTGATCGTGTTCAACGTGGATGGAACCCAGAATAAGAGAGGTACCATCACGCACTTCACGGAACTCGACGTGAATTTTGGCACTCGGACACGGAAAACTCGTTTTCTCATCTCTGGACTAGGAAAGCAACAACTGATCTTTGGTTTTCCCTGGCTTGAACAAGAAAACCCAATCATCAACTGGAAACGAGGATCCCTGGAATGGAAGAGACTGCCGATAAAATTCAAATTTCGTGGAAAATCTGCATCCCTACCCGAAGTTATTGAACAAACACTCTTGGACGAACCTTCAGAAGAAGAAGAAGACGATGATAAATCCCTCTTGATTTCCTACATCTCCGACCCCATCTCTCCTTCCGAAATCTTGATCAACGCGAAGGCGACTGCGGCAACCTCTATTGCCCAACAGGAAAAGAAGACCGTCATACCTTTGGAAGAACTAGTCCCGAAAGAGTACCACTCTTATCTCCATCTTTTCGACAAGAAATCTTCGGAACAATTTCCCGAACCTCGATCCTGGGATCATAAGATCGAGATGAAAGCAGATTTCGAACCAAAGGTTTTCAAGAAGTATAATCTTTCACCCATCGAACAGAAAGAACTGGACAAATTCATCGACGAAAATCTGGAGAAAGGCTACATCGTTTCATCCCAATCCCCCATGGCATCACCTTTCTTTTTCGTCAGTAAGAAAGATGGAAGCTTCCGACCCTGCCAGGACTATCGATATTTGAACGAGAAAACGGTCAAAAATGCGTATCCACTTCCCAACATTCCGGAACTTATGGATCAACTTCAAGGCGCTAAATATTTCTCTAAATTCGACATTCGCTTGGGATACAACAACATTCAAATTAGGAAGGGAGACAAATGGAAAGCGGCTTTTATCACAAATCGGGGACTATTCGAACCAACCGTTATGTTCTTTGGCATGTGCAACTCCCCAGCTACTTTCCAAGCGATGATGGACGATATTCTTGGCGACATGAAGAAGAAAGGCTACTGTATCGTGTACATGGACGACATCATGATCTATGCCGACACTCTGGAAAAGCTACACGAAGCAACGCTTGAACTTTTCGACATCATCGCTAAGAACGATCTGTTCTTCAAGGCAGAGAAATGTGTTTTCGCCCAAACCAAGGTCCCTTTCCTTGGAATGATCATCGAACACAACAAGGTTTCGATGGACCCAGCTAAAGTCCAAGGCATCGCCGACTGGCCAGAACCCACCAACGTAAAAGAACTACGGGCTTTTCTAGGTTTTGGGAACTTCTATCGGAAATTCATTGCTCGATTCGCTGAACTTGCTCACAACCTATACATCCTACTACAGAAGGGTGTTCCATTTATCTGGGAAGAACCACAACGACATGCCTTCCAATCTCTAAAAAAATGATTCACAGAGGAACCCGTCCTCATGATTCCCGATCCAACGAGACCCTTCCAAATCGAATCGGACGCCTCGAAACACGCAACTGGAGCTTTGCTTACCCAAATGGACGGAAACGGAGATCGCCATCCATGCGCCTTCATCTCGAAAACCTTCTCCCCGGCCGAACGAAACTATGAAATCTATGATCGTGAACTTCTGGCACTGGTCCGCGCTCTCACCGAATGGCGCCACTACATCCACGGATCACCACACCCGACTATAGCACTGTCTGATCACAAGAACTTGACATACTGGAGATCCCCACAGAAACTCAATCGTCGACAAGCCCGTTGGCATTTGTTCATTTCCGAATTCGATCTTGAACTGGTTCACATTCCTGGGTCAAAAATGTATCAATCGGATGCCCTCTCTCGCCGACCAGACCACATACCCGATGGAGACACCGACAACGAAGATGTGACCATGCTGCCAGATAGTCTATTCGTCAACCTCATCGACACGGAACTTCAGCAACAAATCGCTAATTCTAAAATCTTGGACACCAACGCCACAGAAGCCTTGAAACTACTACTGGAGGATGGCCCAACGGAACTGACGGACGATCTTGCCGACTGGACCACTGAGGACTTGAACGGGAAACCGATGCTATTTTACCAAGGATGTCAGTACATTCCTAAAGACGACAATCTCCGACGACAAATCACTAAACAGTTTCATTACCCGATCACTGCTGGACATCCTGGAGAACTGGCAACATACATCGACATGGCCAGATTCTATTGGTGGCCAGGCATGAGAACCTTTGTAAAAAACTACGTGAAAGGTTGTGCCACTTGCCAACAATTCAAAATCAACCGAAGCCCGACAAAACCCGCTCTAATGCCAATCCCTGGTCCAGAATCCGACCGACCATTTGCCAACTGCTCTATGGACCTCATCACGGATTTGCCAAACTCCGAAGGCTATGACTCAGTCATGATCGTGGTAGATCATGGGCTTACGAAGGGGGTAATTTTATTCCCAACAAACAAGAACCAGACAGCAGCAAAGACGGCCAACATGCTGCTAGACCGACTCTATTCGAGATTTGGACTTCCAGATAAATTCATTTCTGATCGAGGACCCCAATTTGCAGCAAAGGCATTCCGAGAACTCCTTAAACTCCTCGAAATCAAATCATCTCTATCCACCGCGTATCATCCCCAATCTGATGGAGCCACCGAACGAGTCAACCAAGAAATCGAGGCCTATGTATCCATTTACTGTTCACTACATCCAGACACATGGGCATCTACTCTCCCTACTCTTGAATTCACCCACAACAATCGCCGACACGCGGACCGTACGCACACTCCATTCGAACTCATGTATGGAATCACACCTCGGGCCATCCCTCTAACGTTCAACTCCACTAAATATCCGACAGTCAAGGCACGACTCGATGCCCTGAAACATGCCCGTCAGGAAGCATTAGCAGCCCACGAGTTGGCTAGAACCCGCATGCTTGAACGATTCAAGCGAGATGCTAAACCCTTTAAGAAAGGAGATAAGGTCTGGCTGGACGCTCGCAATTTGAAAACGACTTACCTGAAGAAATTTGCGCCAAAAAGAGAAGGACCCTTCAAGATTAAAGAAGTCTTAGGACCCCTGACCTATCAGCTGGACCTTCCGAAACGTTGGAAGATTCATAACGTGTTCCACGCCACCCTCTTATCGCCCTTCAGACAGACCGACATCCACGGGCCAAGCTTTTCCAACCCACCTCCTGACCTTATCGATGGAGAAGAACAATATGAAGTCGAAGCCATTTTAAATCATCACAAAGTTGGCCGCGGATATCACTATCTGATCAAATGGAAGAACTACTCATCCGGAGATGACTCATGGGAACCCGAGTCATACATCAAGGGTGCCGACGAGATGTTATCAGCATACAAAAAGAAACACAAACTGCGACATACATCCATTGACTACTTAAACTCGACCCAATCTCACTGACTCACCAACACCTCACAATTCCAACCCCACCAATTTCAATCTCATCTCATATCGATATGGTCTCCAACACCACCTCCGAATTCATTTACATCGACGACGACATGACGCACAACGCTCACTATTGGGCCGAAAACGTGGAAGGAACTGAAGATGTCGCCATCACCCCTGGCGAAGCCCTTACCTGGTTCCAAGATCCAACCTTCGTCCAGAATCTGCTTAAAGCTACCGACGAAAGCTGGGAAATTCCTATGGGCAAGGACATCATTATGGTCGAAACCTTGGCCCGGAACGACGCCAGCATTCGGGCAACCATCGCAGGATTACAGAAGACCGCGGACCAGAACAAGGCTTTAGCATATAAAACGTTGGGCGAAATCAACAAAAGGACCCGAATGCGGAAGTTCAACCAAGTAATCGAAACCCGTCGTCAGGTATCGAGGAAACCAACCACTTCCCCGACTTCATCTCAACAATTCGTCTCAGCACCATCGTCTCCTCCTCCACTTACAAGGGACGCTTCGCGTGCACCGTCCACTCCCCGCTCCGCCAAATCAACCCAGACGCGCTACACTCCCTATGCAGGTAATCGACGATTGCCACCTCCAAACCCCATTTCCCTCTCACCCGAAGACACCGCAACCATCTGCAAACAGATGGAAAAACTCATCACCCCCGAACTCGCCCAGAAGCTCCGATCCGCAGGACGAAACGCCAACTCCGCCAAGAAGGAGTCCGCCTCCCAACGACGACTCGCCGAGATCAACACCGCTTTACAACAAAACCAGAAGAAGTCGGTCGCAACCCCCACTCCTCCGACTGCCGGTCCTTCCTCCTCTCGACGTACTCAATCTGCCGGACCCCTACCCACTCAAACCAAGACCTACAAATCCACCGACAAGGGTAAGAACGTGGTCCGAAAACACCCCTACCCCAACAACGGCAACTGTTACTACTGCGGCAAACACGGACATTTCTCTCAGGATTGTCTCGAACAAAAATGCCAATGGTGCAACAAAACCGGGCATTTCCCTCGAGACTGCTCGAAACATCCTCGAATCCTAGAAGAAGAACGACGCAATGAATTTTACAACACCGCCGACCGGGAGGACCATTGGGATGAAGATGCGGAGGCCAACATCACAGGCGAACCCTACGGACATTAGGAAGTTTTCAGGGAAAACTTGGATAGGAAGGGGGTAATGTTACGATTTTCACCTATTACTTGGACTGTTACACTCCTCTACCACGTAACCTACTCACGTGTGCGGCTGCGCTCACCTTTTCTCCTTTCTTATGACTCATATTGTACTATACTGACTCGTCTCGA
>Ga0247741_1000973_pt1 | contig 15780 bp, 16 predicted proteins | sample UWRJL213509R2_FD_180945 | JGI IMG/M metagenome (GOLD analysis project Ga0247741, IMG submission 180945) | Plant litter microbial communities from Arlington Agricultural Research Station in Wisconsin, United States - UWRJ-L213-509R-2 | ecosystem: Environmental > Terrestrial > Plant litter >... | reverse complement strand
AACCGAAGGGACAAGCAATGTCGGACGCTGGGCGTGGTATGCCGCTGCTGAGCGGCCCCCCACCTCCAACTGAATCAACAACTGCTGAGATCGCATGCAGGAAGTGCAACAAGGAGTTCAACCTGATATTCGCAAGGGCGAGGAGATGCAATCATTGCGGTATGTGTCTTGCGGCTCTGGGAGTAGCAAATGAAGTTCATTCGCATTTCAAGGATACTCTTACTGCCACAGCTGCTCAGACTACCAAGCTCTCATGCCTCGATCAGGAGTGGCAGATACTGGGTATGATGCGATGCACGTATGTGCATTCTGCATCGAGTACTTGACAAGTGGGTACTTGTCTTTGTGCCAATGTGCGGACTTGACTTATCTGCGCAAGCTTAGTCACTGCTGCTGGAAGAACGCAGTTGAAAGCTATGTCGCTGGCAAAGCTCAGAAAGTATATCACAGCGTATAACCTTAAGACCGAGAGAGTTGTTGAGAAAGACGACCTTATTGATGCCATAATAAGTGCCAGGGTACGTTGTTTTGTGGTGACCTCTTTGATTCATCCTCACTCGATATTTTAGGGATCCAACGGTTGTGTGTCGAAAGCGAGTGAAGTGAGTTTACTTACTGCTAGGAAATCAAGAAACCGAGATTGACGACAATATCAGTCACACTACAGAAAGTATTCCGTACCGAACAAGGTCCCTCCGGGGCGCCCTAGAGGGTTGTTCTCGAGGCAACAAGGGCCGAGTTCGAATACTCCGATCCCTCCCACTCCTCCGCGGCGGCAGCAGACACGCGAGTTTGCTCGGCCAGACCTGGCTCCTGATTTCCCGACTCCGGAATTTGGCCATGATCCCCCTCACAATTCTCAATCGTACCCACAGCAGCAGCAGCAGCAGCCTCCTTACGTTCCGAGACATACGCAACCTCCCCCGCAGCAACAGTATAACCCTCCTCCGCAACCACCCCCTCGTCCACAATCTTCATATTCATATGGTCCTCCACCGCAGTCTGGCCACTCATATGGACCACCACCTAACTCTGGATATGCGTATGCGCCTCCTCCAAACCATGGCTACTCTCAAGGCCCTCCTCCCCACCCTGGATATCCATATGCTCCCCCTCCAGGTCCTCCTCCACAGGGATATGGATATACTGGAGCAGCTGGCTATGGACCATCGTATACACAGGCACCGCCGCCACCACCTCCTGAATCACGGCCTCAACCTCAAGCACACCCGCATCCTCCTCCGCAGAACCATCAAAGTAGGCCACCACCACCGCGGCCAGCATCGACGCGCCCTACGCAGAATATGCGCCCGCCGTCACCGCCTCCGCGACCACGAGCCGCCTCTTCCGCCCCACCTCCTAACCTGGATGAGTTGCTAACGATGACACCTGAATCCATAGGATCGCTCAGTATTGGTGCCCTAAAGGCCATCTTGTTCACCAATCACGTGAATGCTGGTCAAATCTTAGAGAAGAGTGATCTTGTACAGAAAGTGCTGACCCTCGTGGAGGATGAGAAGGCTGAGAGGGAGAGGCAGCGTCGGGCAGAGGAGAGGGAGGAAATGGAAAGGATGCAACGAGAACAGGACGAGAGAGAGGAGGCGGAACAAGCCCATACAACTAATGTGCCCAGTGATTACCAAGATGGGACGTCAACTGATTCTCCTCCGATCCCTCCTAAGAGCCCACCTAAATCTGCACCACCCAAGGCCAAAGGGTCAGCCTCTACCCTCGAACGTACTGGACTTTGCGTCATCTGTCAGGACGAAGAAGCTAACATTGCTATTGTTGATTGCGGGTACGTAATCCTTCGTATTGTGTTGCTAGCGTTTTTTCTAACAGAAGGGTTCATTTTCAGGCATATGGCTATGTGTAGAGGCTGCTCGGACTTGATCATGAGTAGTTCGAAAGAATGTCCTTTGTGCCGCACGCGCATTGTCACGGAGCAGAGGCTCTTGAGAATATTCAAGACCTAGAGGGAAGTGCAGTATTGCAGCAGCGCTAGCAGAGACACGATTTCTATTCCACCGTCTTTGTTCTCTAATTATCCTGTGCCTGTATATATGGTTTTATCATTGGTCTCCACCGCTGTGAGGCTGCTACCAAACTGGGGAGCCTCAGCCAGCCTTCATTTCATTGACTCTCAACTCGAAATAAAATGGATACGCGGCCCAGAAAGCAGGTATCCTAGAAGAAATTTGAAGGAAGAAGTGCGTTCAATCATCTAGACAATTAATAAATGAACCCCTGATGTTTGACTCTAGATCTAGAGCCAAGCCTGGTCGATCTCAGTGGAAGCAATCTGGAGCAAACCCATACGGCCTAGGCCTGATCAATCCTGACCACTGAAGCAAGCTGAAGCTATCTGCAACGAGTGGTTCGGGAACCGCCAATGCTGTACGATGCTAAAGATCTGTGTCTCTAGTTCAAAAAAAAACATATTGGACATATCCACACCGTTCGAATGACCTTCTTTTCACTGCGACGAAGGAGCACTTCAATCTGGCCTAGTTATAGATCCATGTCAGGACCCTGGGCGACTCATTAATACTTGTTGGGGACATGCCCCTAATCCCGTACCTACCAAGGGTTCTCTCCTCGATCATTTAAAAGGCCACCTTCTCACTGAAATGGTCTGCCTAACGCCAAAGGATTGCGGTAACTATCATGACCAACTTTATTGAAGACACACTAGGTGAGCTAAAGCCGCTTCGCCAACCTCTCGCGGATCTGACGAAATACATCTTCGGATGGATAGGCGCTTTACTTCTCGGGATCTTCAGTAAGTATTTTGTCCAAAATCTGAGGTATCAATAACACGATTTTTTTTTTACAGTAAACACCTATCTTTTTGGCCTCGTGTCCTATCAGTATTTTGGTTATTTCGTGTCGAGTGAGTACTTTGAAGTTTCTTATCACTACTGCTGCCCCAAGATACTAAATGCATCACTCTCAGAGACCTTCGACGATGCGCTATGGATTAGGTACAGAAATCTTCAATTCCGAGTACACAGCTGCTCATCTATTGCGATTTTTTTTCAGACTGACAGTTGCGTTGCTGTGCCTCGTCGATACATTTCATAGCCTTTCGTGCGGCACATCCTCGATCCTGGACCCGTATTGTCCAAACTCACATATCCCACTTCTTTAGGTTAATATATTTGGCGTGGACATACCTGTAAGGAGTTTCTTGATACCACGCCGATCCGTGTCTGAAAGTCTCGATACAGCATCAGGGATTTTTCCAATCCAATGGCTATGCTGGGTATGACGGCTTCCCTGCCCTGGATCATACTGTGAACTGAACGTCTTGCAGACATCCTATGGCCCTACCCTATGACGATTGTTGCGACAGCGTCAATTGCGTTGATCACTCACTTTTTCTTCATATACAAGTACGTATCGCAACTATAATTCCCACTCGTCTACACTCTCTGAATTTATTATATTACAGGATCGTGCGCCCCGCGAACAAATACGTCTATGGTGTCCTTCTCTTTCTGTCCTTTGCGACATTTGGTAGTGGGTTAGCAAGCGGAGTGAAGATCTTCAGCATTGTCACGTACGCATCCCTACTTCTATTAATTCACCCCGGAATGCAGTTGGCTGAGCTTGTCCTATGAACTAGGCCATTGGATATGTCTGCGTTAAATAAACCATTGACAGTTTGGCTGTCTTTGGAGATGATTGTGGATATTTCGATATGCGGTGTGCTTTCTCGATCTCGATGACTTTGAGATATGGTCACTGACTCTGGCTTAAGCATTTCTGCTCATCGGGCTCTCCCGATCGCGCACTGGTTTTGACCAGTCAAATAGTGTAATCAACCGCTTAATGAGGGCATCCGTACAGACCGGTATGTTTGGCATCTTTATGGAGGCTTTAATGGACTAAACATATTATTTCGACAGGACTGTTGACCAGTTTATCGTCAATGCTCGTCCTCACATTATTCCTCGCTCTACCAGGAACGACGTGGTACACGGTAATCGGCGTTCCAATGGGCCGCTGTTATACAAACGTAGGTCTATCATTTCTTCGTCGACATTATTATATCTCAAATTTCATTCCGACAGACTCTAATGGATACTTTAATGTGTCGTGAGGGCCTGCGTAATTTACTACTATCAAAATCGGAATTGGTGTGTTTCAGTGTCCTCCAATTCCGGTGGTTCGAGCTCAAAAATCTCCAGGAATTCTCTATGCAGAGCGTGAAGGTTACGATCCACAGGGAGATCAAGACCGATTTAAAAGTCGACCGGTCTGAAAAACACAGGTCCCTGCGTTTCCAAACGGACTTTTTGGATGCACAGGAGTCGGTGAAACGAGCGAGTCTCCGGTGATGAAGGAATATGGTCTATATTTTGTATTACATAGCTTTTCGAGAATGTACTCTTATGCCACAGCACTCGACGTTTAGCCCGCTACTAGGGGGAATATTACTAATTTTGTGTTGTTCCCATTTCGGGTGTTTTTGTTTCGGACTCTCACGGTTACTGTGCACTTGTTGTTCGCATCCCTCAATCTTCCCCGACGGACATTCTTAAGCGATGAGCCACACTGGCTGGTGTCCGTTAATCTTCATATCTCCGCCGTCTTTGCTTCTAACCACCACTGTCCACAGATACATTTGCAAGGAGGTCGCCATTCTTCACTCGGCCACCACCTCCTCAGACCATGCCTCATACCAACGAGAACACCAGCGATGCGACCCCAGTTGCTAGCAAGGACAAAAAGTCGGCTGAGCCGCTTTTTGGTCCCAGCATCGGGTCTGTCAGTAGCGGCCCCGCCTGGACCCTCTCGAGCGAGAAGAAGATCGTCACGGATGAGCTAACTCCAGAGATCGTCAACGGATGGATCGAGAAAAGCAAGGAAGTGAGTAGTGAGAGGCTTTGGTGAACCATTCTCATTGTATGTTAGCCATCGCACCCAACGACGACTCTTCAAGCCCTCGTCAACCTCAAACGCCCTACCTTACGCCTGTCTCCACTGGCTTCGGAAGACCCTTCAAATGAACAGCACCATCACGGACTTGAGTTCGAGTTCGACTGCGACGCTCCAAAATGCGGAATATATGTTCACGTCTTCCTTCCGAAGACTCACCCTGACGCTCCTTCGACTTCGTCTCACTCATCGCTCTGCAAACTGCAAGTCTTTGACACCGTCGTGGATGGCGGTTTCGGAAACCGGCTCACTCTCGAGGAAGGCGCGCTCTTGGAATTAGGACGATTCGAACACCCTAATCCTCCCCCTCAGCCAGAAGGATCTGTAGACCCACCAGAGGTTTCGTCCTCGGGCGAGCACTTAGCCGGCATACCAGATGCTGCGGCCTCGCAACGCCACCGCCGCCGTTTCACACAGTTCCACTTTCGCAAACGGTCTCACAACCACAGCATTTCAGGGCCTGCACTAGCCGTCGTCGATGCCGAACCAGTGCCTGCGCAGCCCAAAGACGGCAAAGATGATTCAGCATCTTCCTCCGAGGAAGGGGTTAAAGTCACCATCCGAATTATAGCGCTGGACGAGCAGGGAACGGAACTGGTATCTCCGAATGAACAAGTTACATATCTGCACATCGTTAGGTTTGGGCAGAAGAACACAGCTACCGGCGAGGACGGGACCTTGGCGGAAGATAATAGGCCATGGGTCGTCAAGGTTGTCAAGAGGGAGGCGACGGTAAGTGTTATTACATACTCTGGAGTTCTTTCGCCTTACTCTCGATCAGATTGGACCGCATACTTTCCATCTGCATGAGATTTATGGCCTCACATCGAGCTCGAGCCACAATGCACCGCCAACCGCACCTCCCCCCACCACACCCCACACTTATCCACCTGACGAAACGCAGCAGCCCCCGATTCTGCACACCGCCCCTGCAGACGATGAAGGCCCACAATCAGAGTGTCTTCTCTGTCTTTCGTCTCCTCGTGAGGTTGTTCTCCTTCCCTGCCGCCATCTCGTAGCGTGCAAAGATTGTGCACTGAACATGATCGAATTCGGTGCTGGAGGAAACATCACCCAGTCTACCGATCCTGCTGCAGGTGGTGATGAAGGCACTGATACCCCAGGCGGGACTGGTGTGCCCGGCTTCACCGCCAATACACCCGCTCCTCCCACAAACACCCGCAGGAAGCGAAAAGCCAAGGGCTGGTTCTGTCCCGTTTGTCGACAACGTGAGTAGTCCGTGATTTTAAAATAGATTTTCGTTTGCTTATTGTTGGCGCTTTCGGACCGTGACAACAGCTTATACGTCGATGCTCCGACTGACCACCTCTGCGCCTCCCCCATCTGGGGAGAAGGACGGCGAAGGCTCTGGTACAGAGGATGAGGGTGGTCCCACCACCCCTGATGAACAGCCTACCTCTGAGGTGAGAACTGGCGGTCTGTTGGGAGGCGCCTTCCGACCAGGCTTTTTGAGAGGGCTGAGCATCTCCCGCGCACCCCCCGCGGATGTGGAGAACCAGGTTGCGAACAACACGAGTGGAATGGCCAGGATGGCCCTTTGATGATACTTCCTGCCATCGTCATTGAGATATAGTTTTTTTATCTATTTCGATGCCTCGATTTTCATGACTGTATGTTTTCTTTTCCTACGTTACCATGCCCTGTACAATAATCCGCGGTCTCGCTAACGTGTATACTTTGTGCTATTTTAATCCAATTTCTACACAATCACCCGCCGCGCTGTGATCAGTTCCGGGTCAGACCACTCCATTTTCCTTTGAAAATCTTGTGTGTGGTGGTAACATATTCCCTTATCGTTCAGATCTAGTAATAAGGAAAGCCTGACTAATTCCCTCTCTTACTGTACTCCACAGAGATAGTCTGGCCATGATAGTCGGACAGATTGATACATGATTTCTACAGTGGTTACATGAACGCCGCGAGCTACGACGAACCGTGAAAGATATTACTGGTACGACATAAAATGACCCAAGCGGTAAGACTCTAAATCACACCTCATACCCGCTACCCCATTCATTAGTGAGTGATGCCCAGGTGTCTGCGTTCATCTACATTACTCCTTTCTCTCTTCTCCAAGTTCTGGCATGGAATTCATATCTTCTTGCAAACTTTTTGTCCCATCGAATGTTGACAGCTCCTGGTCACTTGAGCTTGAGATCTCATGATTATTGTATCTTGGTCGACTGTAATCGCTTGAAACATCCTTGCGGATATTCACTTGCACGCTATTTGTTGAAACGATCTGGATAGGGTGATGATGATGTTAGAGACAAAGCTGAGAAGGCAGATGATAACTCACTCCTCCTGAGGGTTGTGGTAACACTCCGCTTAGCGATTCGCGGCACAAAAGTGAGTCCATTAGGGTCTAATGAAGACTTAGCCTGTGATACAAATGATTTTGGATCTATGAGACTCACGCTGGAATAGAAACGACTGATTGGGAAGCCAAATGTGGCGTAGAGCATCGTTTCTGGCTTCGCTAGGAAGAAAATGAGCGCAAGCATTGCGCACACGCTAGTGAACAGCCCTTGGATCAATAGCTAAATCAATACCGGTCGCATTCTTGATAGCGGCTTAGACGGGTACCTGTTTGAACGGATGTCCGTATAAGACGATTGATAACGGAGTTGGACCGTTGGAATCCGGTTCTCGAGCGAACGAGATATATGATCAATGTTACTGAATCTTCTTCAGTACGGTCAAGCGACAGATATCCCCAAAATATGTACCTGATATTGAGATATCGACAGCCACTTGCAAGGTCAGCCATGCAGTCATTAGGTTTTTGATCTTTACCATATCCAACAGGCTGTGAATAATATAAATATGGGACATTCTTCGAAAGAGAACACAATAATGATTACTCACGTTGTAATCTGGAAGACCTTAACTCCAAGCGCAAGACCAGCAGCAAATGAAGCTAAGGAGAGGGCGAACAAAGCGCCTGCGATGTATACATTCCCCAGCCGCCAGACTCTTAATCCCCAGACGAGACTGTCAGCAGAAGCACCTTGATCGTGGGGTATTGACAGGCGTACCGGTAAGTCAGGAATGCATGAGTTAATAGAGCTGTAAAGGCGGTTACGATAGGCGTTGTATAGTATGGCCATTGAGGGACTGAGTTTAGGTCAGTGATTTCACGAGGTTAGAGCAGGAAACGCCCTTCTTACCAGTCAATGCAGCCAAGTTCGAAAAATTTAGGATCCTGTGGGTGTGAGCGGCACCGGTCTGGCGGTTTAATGAGTACTCACAAATATGACCAGGCAAGATATACTAAGCTGGGGGAAGGGCAGTGAGCATATATGTATTCGCTCCAACATGCAGGACCACTCACGCAGCGCTGTAAAAGGCATCGACTAACAGAAGGGCAACAACGATCGATCTGTAAGTGACCCTTTTAGCAAGTTACAGGGATGGCCAAGGGTGAACAAACTTGATCCAAAGCGCGTCCTTGAACGACTCTATTCTCTTGGGTAAGTAGGAGGTATCTTCAAATGTTTCATAGAAGGCGTACTTGAGGTGAAGTAGGAGGAGTACTGGTAGGAAGCAATCCCAAAAAGATAGGTGTTGACTAGTGAAATTTCTGCGTGAGGCATGATCAATACTCCCCCGTAACGAAAGGCTCACAGAATATGCCGAGAAGCATGGCCCCTAGACAGTCGCCTTAACTTATTAATACTCTAAGAAACATATAAATACTCACCTAACGTCTCTGGAACGATGTGATTGAATCTAGCGGCCATTGTTTCTGAGTAGGTGGAGGTTGGATTGGGTGCGACCAAGTGATCTGAGTATAAGTAAGACTAAACAGTGATTTCCTTTTACCCCTGTAAAACCCCTATGTATCCAAATGGACGGTCGTGTTGTAAGATCATGATCCCGATGACACTCCTCAAGTATTCGTAAGCCGCGAGTGCGTGCCATTCAGGCCGGGTACTTATCGGAACGACCCTATCTTCTTTCTCAGGTAGACGCACCTCTTATATCATCTCCTTGGGCGACTCTGTCGCTCCTACGTGAGCGAACAGGTTATGTAAAATTTCGGGTGTCTCAGCATCAACGTGACAGGCTAACAAGTACCATGAGTACACGAGATCTTATCTAATCGGCAGTTTTTCGGTTGTAAACCAATTGCTGCAGTACTTACTAGATGAAGATTCTCCTAGGTCTACAATACGACATGAAGAAAAGTGTTGGTACAACTAGATGACGCACCGAAGTTGATTTTATTATATCATCTATGCATTATCTTTCATCTTGAGTGGGCCGAGCGCTGATCATCCTAAACAATTAAACGGGAGCCGCAGCGGAGATATTCACGTGGTCCGTTGGCACCGAGCCATCCCATCAGTTTCCAATTGGGGATAGTTGATACAGGCCTGTGGCGATAATTCACGGTTTTGTATTCGCCACCTGAACCCCGGGTCAGTCTTTGCTTCAAGCGATTTCACCTGAGATTTATTGGGAACATTGTGCAGCCGAGGTGGCCTTGGATTAATTAGCGATATTGGAACTTGAAAAGCCTGGAAATTCTCCTAAATCTGATATGGGTTCGTCGGAGAGCCAGCCTCATGCGGTGCAAGTATATTCGGGACGAGCACCGAGTTTAGTAAGTCTCTGGGACCATAATTTGAGATGACCAATGCAGCCCCGTAGATTTAAACTAGTAGTAATCAAGTGCGGGTGATAACTGTTGCGCTCTGTTTTTCGAAATCTTTAGTGTACCGTGTAATGAAATACGAGTAATAGTCGTCTATCTAAACCGAATCATCGCCATCCAATGTTTTTGAAGACTCTACAGGAAACGACGAGATACGATGAGAATGCACAGTGGATTTGTATGCTCCAGGAGGTGAAATCTTTGAGTCCCTGTGCACTTCTTTTCGGACGCTGACTTGGACGCTGCGCATCGACATGGTCTTGAATACCTCGTCAGACTTTGTAGCCGCCGATTGAGAGAGACGTACCTGGTCTGGCTGATTAAGGATACCTCGAAGGTTTTCACGACACAATAGAGTGTCCATAAGGGTCTTCCATAATGAGTTGAGAGGGTACTAGTGATGATTCGACGAGCAGAACTCACATTGGTATACAAGCGACTGATGGGTATACCGAAGGTCGCGTAGAACATTGATGCTGGCCGAACGAGGAAGAAAACGAGAGCAAGCATGGAACATATGCTTGTGAAGAGTCCTTTGGGGTATTCTCTTGAACATATATTTTGGGCTACTAAGAGGAAGGCTTACCCGTTTGGATTGAGGTTCGCAAAAGGCGATTGATGACGGTATTGGACCGGTGGAAAGCCGATCGAGAACGTCTCAGTGTGAATATCAGTGTTCCTGACGCCATATTCAGCCAAATAAAAAGAGATTAAATAAGGACTTACCAGATATTGACACATCGACGACAACCTCTAGTGATAGCCAAAGTGTCATCACATTCTTGATTAAGGCCATGTCAAGAACGCTAGATATGTCGTCAGTTGTGAGAGTCGTTTTATCAGACTCTTTCAGACTTACGTCAAAATTTTGTAAACTTTAACACTACAGACAATACCTGATATGAAAGATGCCATGGACAATGCAAGGAGACCGATGTAGACATATTTGTTAGTGAGTCGTACAATGCTAAATAGGCAATGCGGGGTCAGCATTCAAATCTGACTGGCAGAAGGGAAATCGTACCGGTAGGTCAAGAACAGATGGGTTACAAAGGCCGCTGTAGCCGTCACAATGGCCGTCGTAGGATAAGGCCACTGAGGGGCTGGAATGCAACTCAGTTATTCGCCAGATAAAGCAAGAAATCCGAATTAATTACCGAGTAAACCACCAATATTCGCAAAATTGGTTATCCTGTACACTCTGAGAATGGAGCTGCGCTTGCTCAGGAGAGAACTTACAAGTAGGTCCAGGCAAGGTATATCAAGCTAATGGGCCAGACATGAGCGCGTGAAAGGGGTACTTCAAACCTTTGACTTACGACGCGCTGTGAAATGTGTCGAGAGCGAAAAGTATGATGACGGTCAATCTGAGGTAAGGTTGTCGGTGAATAGGTGGAGAAAGGCATCTTGATTTACGCACCGTATCCATAATGGGTCTTGAAAAGTTCCTGCATATTGACTTGAGTATTTTAGAACTAAAGGGATTCTCGAAAGACGAACTCACTTGACGTGAAATATGACGAATATTGGTATGTTACAATGCCATAAAGATGAGTATTGACTAGGTAGCACTCGCGTCAGTCGCACTTAGTGGCTTGTAGACCGAACCATACTCACAAATAATGCCCAGAAACAGCGCACCTGTGTAAAACTGAGAGACCGACAAGGGGTATTATCGCAGACCAGACTCACCCAAAGTTTCGTCGATAATCCCCATAATTCCTTCCCTAAGTGACAGTAGTGTGGGGCGGCTGATTGACTTGCTTGGGGACTGAAGTGAGGACGCAGATTTTACCATGTCCATTCTATATAATATTTCACCGTTCCCATAGAATCAGGCACCGCACTACCACCGTCACAATGAGGTCGTTACGCCACAGGGAAATTAAAGAAACCCCTGAGGTGTCCGTTGAAGGAGAGAATGGAGATTACGCAACCGAATCCCAGAGGAATATGCATCACGCATCAAACGAGAGCAGCATGATTATCGACATCGAGGATCCATCTACTGCACACACACAGGGGGGCAATGTGACCGAAATCTGAAGCCGGTTTGAGGGAATCAGCGCAGAGCATAATCTGGCAATCTGAATGAAGAAATATCCGATTGTGGCCTGGGATCTGCGTAGGTCCCGAAAGGCCCAAAGGTTTGACACCTTACTGACTTCCTTCCCAGAGTATAATTCACGCTGAGCTCTTACCTGCCATGTTTACTTCAATCTAGAGCCGCGAAACTCTGCTATATATCCTTGAAGCTAGTCGGCGGACCGGAAGGGGACATGTCTGGTTTCGATCGACACGCGGTGGGTGCGATCGCGCAGGGCACCTAACCCGAAGGCATGGGAGATGGACCCTAATTCTATCTGACGAGGAAACGGCGAAAGAGTTTTACCTTTCACAAATAAGGTGAAGGGAGGTGAGCGCACCGAGGTAAAGCTCTGACGAACACCACTCCCTAAAATACATATAGCACTGAAGAAGTGCAGGACGATAACTTCAAAAAAAACTCAAGGTGAATAAAGTGGGACGAAGTAATGGCTCACTAGCGCTCATTCGTTATGATGACAGGATATGCGGGCCCTGACCCACGCTCAGGTTTATCTTGATTTTAGTCATTGGCTGCCTTCGGGTTGCGCTGTTTAGGCTAGTATTCGGGACCCACACGTTCGTCCTCCTGGATGGCGGCAGTCCGTAGCCGAAGCAGGCGTACACAGATCCAAGAGGATGTTGACTTAAAATGATAAGAGGCATGAGGGCATGGGCTCGATTCATGTATCATAAGGAATGGATATAAGACAAAGGTGTGCGAAATTTAAGCAATCAATGAAACAACACCTCCGGCCTCTTTGATCTTTGCCCTGAGGATCAAAAATATTCGTTAGTCTAATGTTCAGCCCCAAGACATATCACGTACTCTGCCTTAGCCGACACGAAGCGCGCTTTTACGATGAAAGGCAGTTTGGGTATTCTGCGGGGTTCTGATTAGATTTTTTTTGACAGCCAAGGTGACGACACGCACTGTCCATTGCCCAACACCTTTCCATACCCGAACCGCAGGGTGTCGATCACGGGTACGACATCTGAGTTCTCGGTCAAACCCTTCTTTTGCTCTTCAGGAACAAGACTCCATAGCTTGTCGACGTTGATGATTGGGCGCCAATGTTGATTGCGAGTAAGGTGGAAGTGACGCATACCAACCTTACCAAAGTAACCAGGATGGTATTTATCAAAGTTGGTTCTGCGCACGGCGACATGAGTATACGCTGAAATCCACTCTAATCAGAAGAATATATACCTGTGATGGTGCTGACCACCAGCAAGACCGCGACCTCCAGGATGCTTGCGGTGCTTTCCTACACGTCCGTGACCGGCTGATACATGGCCGCGATGCTTGCGGGTCTTTGAGAACCGAGAAGGCATTGTTTTCTATAGGAGATGAAGTGCAGAACGCAGTTAGTATCACAAGAACCAAAATTTGTTATCCCATGCACGCATCGCCATCCAGCACTCTCTCATGCCATCCATCTCAAATCTTGTCCGTTTCCACCCAAAGAACATCGATTCCACAGATTTCCTCGTCAAAATGGCGTATGGATATGCAAAGCACAGAGATTCAGCGAGGAAGACTAACCTTGAGGTTCGGTTGTCGATGGGTGACGGCTCTGCGATGTCCCACAAATCTGTTGTGGTTTGACCGCCACAATACAAATAAGAGCAAATATAGTTGAATCTTCTGCAAAATGCTGCCAACTGTAACTTGACTTTCTCGTCCGTTCACCAATACCCAACATTTGGTGAGTTCTCAGACTTGAATCTTTCTAATATGATGGTAAAATTATTATTTATTGTCGGTGAATACAATGATCGCAACTTTCATTGCTGACTCTCACTTCTCTGCTTGAATCTCGTTGGCTTTTTTTGCTGATCTACTGGATTTTGCAGGTATCGGCCAACGCTTGGCCACGGCTCTCTTAGCTGATTGCCAACTGCTTTTCTAGCCTCTCAGTAGACGAATTATCGAAGTACTCCTGTCAAACATTAATCAACGAGCTCGACCTCCGGCTGTTGGGTATATCATATCTAGCCTACAACAGACCTAGTTCCAATCTAATTCTACATCATGAACGCACCTGCGCGGCACGAACTTTATGTTCTTGAGGATGGAGAGAAATAGTACGTTTTGGCTGCATCCAAGTCGGACACTTAACTTAGCTAGAGAGGTAGTGTTGAAATAACAGAAGACACAAAGATCCCAAACGCTGCCACAATCAAGGTTGTCAAGCAGGATCATACGCTTGGAAACATGCTTCGTGCGTACGTATCTGGCTTTCATTACCTAAATTCTAGATAAATGGGCACTCAAATGCTGTCTTCCACAGCCAACTCCTCTCGATGCCCCAAATTCTCTTCGCTGGTTATAAAGTCCCTCATCCGCTCCACCCCAATTTCATTATTAAGATCCAAACCGACGGCACCATAACTCCAGAAGCCATCCTGGAGCAGGCGTGTACGAAGTTGATCGGAACCATGTCCTCTCTCGAAGTCAAGTTCAAGCGTGAGTTCGCCTACAAGGATGTCGAAGGCACAGCTGGTGGTGCAGCGGCTGGTGGAGCGCCGAACGAAGATCCTTATGGGACTGCTGGTGGTGCCGGAAGTGGCTGGGGACGAGGCAGAGACTACTTGGACTTTTAGATACACCCACATGGTACTGTTATCATGGTCATACCACGCCTTTCGGTGGATAGTGGTTATGGTGTTACGATTTATATTGACAATAGAAGTTGGATGCATATATCCCAAATTCAGTTAATACTAATCTATGGCCATAACGCCTTGTCGAGGATGCGTATCGGCTACCAGATGGTTTTGCGTAATGACACGTTTCATCGATTAAATACAAATATCTCGAGCGCAATAGCCGCCTCCTTAAGTAACTGGTAAGAAATCAGGCAATGCCTTTACAGCGCCCATTTGTTGGAATTGATTCCCGTCCATGTACTAACTGCCTCAGGAGGTCCCACCTGACATGAAGACTGCCACAAATTAGTACTTGACTTGGAAGTATTTCACGACATTAAGCGCCCATCATCTGTCAGACTTAAATCAAGATCAATTCCGAAGGGAAAGGAGATGAGATGACGTTTATATTATGTAGCACGTCCGTTGCCTTGCGTCGTGCAGAAATACTAGAATAATAATACTATGCAGCTCATAAATAAATCACAATCCAAGAACATGCCATCAACGTGTCCGTGGCCGTTTGGCGGCATGCTTGAGCCTTCTCTTCTCCTTTTCCTCCATGACCGCTTTCTTTTTCACCTGCGTCGGGCTGAGGTTATTCTCTTCTACTTCTTCCCTGTCGGTCGTTGTAATGTGTTCCTCAATACAGTGTTCCATCTTTTCCTGTATGATCACAGCAGGGTTGCGGACTGCGCCTGCGGCTGTTACTATGTCCCCCGCTTGGAAATCCCATTGAAAGTCAAAACCCCAAGCCTGTGTTTGTGGAAAGTCCATGGTACGTGAAATTTCCGGTTCCGGCTCCCCTTCTAGCCCATGCGCCGGCGCTGTCGCAGAGGAGAATGCGGGCATATCGGGCAGCGCAGGTGAGGTCGATGCGGACAAGAGCCCACCCTCCTCGCGCCACCACCGTACAAAGTATACGGCAGCGCGTGCGAGATCTACCTCAGCGCCACGTTTGATCATACCCATTCGCCGCGCAAGCAGGTCTAAAAATTCGGCAAGGTCATTCGTGGGAGATGAGCCAGCTGGAAGGAGAGATAAATATGCGGGAGCTGTTGAATTTACGGAATCGCTGTTAGTTGCATAGTCGGTGGCAGACAAATTGAGAGTGAACGGATGGGGAAGAGCCAGACTGGGGTAGTAACGACTCAATCGCGCATGTGACAGACAAACTCACCAGTAGGGTTCAGAACGTTCAGTCGATATAGAAGATAAGCAGCCAATGCATCTGTATCGTAAAGCCCTTCTTTGATGCCCGCTATTCAGTCAGGAATGAGTGAGCAAGGTAAGCTCTTATTAGCAAGAGTGATCTTCAAACGCAAAGTGAATTGAGATGTTTACGTACCTATAAGAGCAAGTTTGACTCCTCTCTCGGCACCCTCTGCTCCACGGCCGAGGTACGGTAACATGATACC
>Ga0247741_1000972_pt1 | contig 15781 bp, 12 predicted proteins | sample UWRJL213509R2_FD_180945 | JGI IMG/M metagenome (GOLD analysis project Ga0247741, IMG submission 180945) | Plant litter microbial communities from Arlington Agricultural Research Station in Wisconsin, United States - UWRJ-L213-509R-2 | ecosystem: Environmental > Terrestrial > Plant litter >... | reverse complement strand
AGATCCTGGAATGAAGAGCGCCGCTGTAGCATTGCTCGTCCTGCCGATCTCGATGGCTCTTGTGTTTGGCGTTTTGTGGGGGACTGCTGGACACCCGCCAGGGAAAGACGTTAAAAATTCTCTCTAGCATCTAGTGTAAGATGTACATCATATTGAATAGCAACAATCGGCGTAAAACCTTATATTGCCTTTCATGCCGCTGAGTAGAGACTCTTAGCGGACCCTTCAAATGACATCATTAAAATTGTAAACTCTAGCCAGGATCATTTAAGAAGGACGGGGGTATCACAGTTCTGTCTCAGACTCTGTCAGCCACCACCACAACTATAAATGTCGGAACACGGTCCCTCGTCAATTCTTCAATCGCTTGCTTTCCTACCTTGACTCGTCCCGCAAATCTCGTCTGTCAGCCACCACCACCACCACACACCTATAAATGTCGGAAAACGGTCCCTCATCAGAGCTTCAGCCGCCTGCTTTCCTACCTCGACTCGTTCCGTATATCTTCACTCCGCCTCAGGCTCCCAAAAACACATGTCCTCAGATGCAAACATAGCTGCCGGTAGGCAGCCACCTCTTGGAGTCTTCCCTTTGACCTCATAGCGTATTCGACAGCATCGCCCACTAGCAACAGTAGTATGGTGGCCGATATCCCTGATCTGATTCAGGAAGACTGTACGTTCCATGCCTTTAGACGTGGTTATTGTCCGAGAACTAAGTTTGTTTTATAGCCCCTATAAGCCTAACATCTGACCATTGTTTGACCGGTCTGTCCTTCTCTTTCCGAAGGACTCGAGATACTCATAGCTCTCCAGCCATCGACCAAAAGGTCACCAAACTCGAGGAGAGGTTCCAAAATAAGATGACCAACGTTGAGAGCAGGATGGACGGGCTTGAGATCAGGATGGACAGGATTGAAACCAGGATGGACAGGCTTGAGACCAGGATGGACAGGCTTGAGACTAGAATGGACAGGCTGGAGACCGGGGTGGATAGGGCTGAGAGCAAGCTCGACGATATCGCAGGTACGTCTGCTGTGATCCATTAGTGAATTTGTGCTGAAAGAAAACGACAGATACCCTCAAGAAGATCTTGGCTGGACGTCGTCATCGAGGGTCTTTGAGCTGAGGTGCTGAGTTCGGGTTTGTAGTTCCCCTGTGATTCACCTGCATATCCATCAACGACCCGGATTATATTTACTTGCAAGTTATCTGTACACCCGAACTGAGTATCGATGGAACGTAAGATTTAAACTGTTTGAACGTAAGGTACTTTGTGGATGAACACCTTGCTGAGTTTCATAAGTACGTTAGTATGCGTTATAAAGAAAGTAAGGCATACAGCGCACTTTATGAATTCGAAATAATTTTTTGGGTGCTATATCCTACTCCTTGCAACCCACCATGCTAGGCTCGAAACCAACCGTTACGGATAACTTGTCTGAGGGATTAGTAAGAATTTCCCCTCAAGGAGACGGCTTCGAGTCTACCACCATGCGGTCGGTCGGTCTTTAGCATCTGCGGTGGTCAATATAATGACGAGCGCATTCAAGGGTGCACAGCTCCAAATTCGGGTAGGTACGGTGCAAATTCGACCATATGTGGACAAGGGACACGAGCATCCCACGAGAATGTAGAGGTTGGGTTGGCCGCGACCTGACCTAGCGAGGGAGTATGTTAGTGTTATAATATGACAAGAAATCGGATATAGATCAGACCAGTTAAGCAAGCGTACTGCCCAAGACTTTTCAGTCCATCACCAATGTTGTGCCGGCTCTTTTCTGACGCGATCTGGTTTTGTACAACCCAGAATTTAACAGGGCCTTCTCTGCAAGTAGAATCGAGGAACGTCTTGAAGAGAGTTCGGTGTGGAATAGATAGCTCAATTTATCGCGGCTGAGAGCATCGAGGATGTTGAAACGTTGATGACGCAAGCACTGTTCGGTGGACTTCCATTCCCAAACTAGAGACTCGTATTGCGCTCTGAGGGTCACTGGATGGGTTTTGAATTTGAGGATATCGTGGCTGCAGCCATCATGGACGTGCAGGGCGCATCGACGGTTTTCCAAGGTTAAGGCCTAGGAGTGGCAGGGGAGTCCAGCATTCGTGGATTTGACGACGAACCTCTGAGCTCCATTCATACTCCCGATTATTCTTTTACAAACCAAGCAGCAGCGCAGCCACGTTCTTCTTCAGGCACCATTTAAACCCAGCGTAATAGTCCTACTGTCCAGCATTCGAGTTGACGATGGATCTGGATTCTGACCAGAATATTGCCAGCCGACGAGAAGGCATGCGGAGGCCATATTATGCGTCAAGTTTCGATGGTATCAGGTTGGCGACCCGCATATGATTGGCAAGGTCCATATTTGCAGACGCGGTTGGTGCCTAGGATGCGTAGAAGCGAGGGCGAGGATTCAGACCATCACGCGTCACTATGCAATATTCAGTGTGGATTGCAGGTCTGATTGCGCCATAGAAGTGAATGAACTTAAGAAAATCGGTTCTGGCTTGTCACTGATTGACCCCGCCACGTGATTTGACGTAACTCCCGATTGTGTTGTTCAATATTTCAATGCTCCCCTTTGCAAGATCCCAAGGATGCTCACGTCCGGAATACGTCTTTGAAGGCCAGAACGCTACGGACTATGGTGCCAGTGGAATTCAATACTCCTGTTTCAACGACTACGACGAGGCGCCCATCTTCCAGTGTTCCACATACCAGTCCTCACCACGCCAATGTCCGTGGACACTGGACACAAGATACTCGGAGTCCCCTCCCTCGGGTTCTCGTTCGTAGCCGTACCAAGATCTAGCGTCCTCGCATGACATTCGAAATACTGCCATATTGCAATTGGGTGCAAACGATGCAGCTTCCAAATTCCAGCCCCTCTTCTTGTCGTCCGTCATCACTCCCCTCTTCCCCTCTTCCCTCACGCTTCCTCCTCTCCCTTCCTCGACAAGCCTAGATCATCAACGTTTCAACCACGGTCCAGGTCTACAATCCCACTGCTGCTCCTATTTCTGTTGCTTCCTCCTTCTACGGGAGTCCGTCTCCCCGGCTCAGAGTCGAACCTTCCGTTCGCAAGACCGCAAGACCGGCGATGCCTACATAGTATACTGTCACTAGGGATGGTGGCTACAACCACTGGCGCGTCCTCCTAACAATGGATGGATAGTCCGGTGTTCGCGCATCTCGTGCATGGTGGATGATCAAAGACTCGGCTCTCGATTCATCGACCGGATGGCGGGACGCCAAGATGGAAGCGGCGGCAGGAACGACTATCGAGATGTTATAGCCTATAGGGGGTATTCAAGCCGCTAGGCATTCTTTCGAATCAAGTCGAGTCCCACTCGATGGGCTGTCAGGCGCTATGGAAGGCAGACTCGGAGGCAAAACTCGGAAGATCGATCGTGGTCCTCACTCCAACTCAGCCAGCATCGAGCTCACAGTGGTATCATCGAATCCAAGTACAAGTGCTCTCGATCGACCATCGACGTGCTGCCAGCTCAGCATACCCACTTAGTGACCGGTGCCTTCGCCCTTGACTAGGCACCAATCCCGCGCCTACTGGATCGCACTCGTAAACCTATACAATATACCACATCATCGTGTGAGGCCAGGATGCCATGGATGACGGACGCACAGTGCTTTTCAACGGCCCTCGATGGACTGCGGAGGATGGTCAACACCCAGAGGCTCAATGGACGCTCGACGATGCCCGCCGATTGTGTGTATAGCCCCGGGACACGCGCCCCAGAGCCTGACGCATGGAACTGCGCGATCTATCGACTTCACAACTTTGCGCAAGTGCAAGCTTGGACTGTACCGTGACTGGTCTTTGTCGACTCGAACCGACCGGTTTGCCACTACTTTACCGTTTCTTTCACACATATTTGACGAGGGTTGATGACCCATACTGGAGGTATTCGACCGTCACCATTCAGCGTTCCCGTTCGCAGGGCAAGGATCGCAAGATTGACGCTACATACCCGTGCACACACCTGGATCGTGGTGGATGGATCGTGGACTCAACCAAAATTGACTGGACAGCAAGACGGAGTCAGAGGTGAAGACAGGTAATATCGGTTTCCCACTGTCTCTGGCCGCCTAGCTCATCTTCACCAGTCTTTGGTTGAAGTTGAGGGACGACAAAGGTCCAACGTCAACTTCTATGCAACGCCACCGACTACCAAATTCGATGATGCTCATTCTCCTTGTCCCCTTCCATTTAAGTGGGACAGTCTGGCGGGTCAGTGCGATCTCTTTCTCAAATATTTGGTCTTGGAAATCTGAAGCTGACGCAGGCTATCTCATGACTCTAGATAACCAACCTCACTTTTCCTCTCCTTCTCGGATCTGGCGGTGGCGGTGGGCTCTCTGATCGACACGAACACGGTAGAGCTGCACGTTCGATTCTATATGACTTGAAGATGCAATGGATGTATTCCATGCTCCCTCTAAGTCAGTAGCCGTCCATTTGTCTGGCCCGTGCGCTTGAGATCGACGATCGACGCTTGATGTTCGACTCGGACAGCTGGTTTGAAGATGAATAAGGGTGTTTGTGATGGACGCCGAGGACGGGACTGGCGGATTAGCTTGGAGGGGACCGATACGACAGTGGATCCATAGAGGGGGTCAACCCTTCCATGTTTGATTTCGTTTGCAGACACCCAATCCTGGACTCGGCGACAGCTGACGCTCGCCTGATTTTCCATCCCGCACTGCGGTCTCTCCGTCTCTCTCGGGCCACGGCCCTTCCGCACACTGCTTACCTTACTCACTTGACCCACGGTAATCCCTTTCATTGTCCTGTGAAAATATTTTGCTGTTTTATCTATGCGAATTACAGGCCTGTCGAATAGTTTACTCACAAGGTTGTTATGAGAAGAAGATTGTGCGGAATAGAACCCGAGAATTATATCGTCTCTATACATAAAGGCATCTAAACTACCCCAGATTTTAAAGGCTATATTATCAGAGGTCTATCTCTTGCATTGAATAATTACTTTGGAAACTTACCGAGAAACTAGGGAGAAATGTTGCACAGTGGAATCATGAATCACGTGCATTCTGTTCGCCAGTGTAATTAAATATGCAGGGTGCAGTGTGCACGTCTGCACGTTTCGATATGCATGGCTGTGTGTGGGCACTGTGCGCCCATTTCGCAACGAACATAGAAACAGCAAAGCTCGACATCCAGTAATAGTGGACGGTAACCAATGCCCCCTCCAAGTCCTGGCCTTCTCCTGATCTTGGGCTTCATTGCCATCCTTGTCCATTCCGCCTTCGCAATCCCAATATTTCCAGACGACAGTGTAGACTGTTCTCCGACAACCTGGACGGACATTCTTAGCTTTTTTCTCCTCAACTATGTCGCGCACGCCGCGACTACTCCATCCCCACCGGGAGTCAATTGGTGGGGTTCTTTCCAGTACCCATTTATATCAGTCCTGTTTCCATTCGCTGGCTTGGGGAGAGCCTCGTCTATCATCTTCAATAATGCCTACTATGGTGTAGACGATCTTGGGAAGGCGTTGTCGGTTGGGGCACTTGCGGTCGCTGTGCGGACAAAAAACTGGAGCCCACTGCATGAGTGTGGGGAGAAGCTCATTTGCGATTCCTTGCCGAGTCAGTTCTTGGAGAACTCGGGATCTGCTTCGAGGATCTCCTCCCCTCGGTCTACGGTAATCGAGGCGGTAGTGGACGAGGACGAGGAAGAGAGGTGCGATTTATAATGACTACATTGCCGCACTGATTTTGACTCTAAGCTCAGTCTCACTGCTGTGATAATTGTCACTCCGAATCATTATGATGACCAACTATATTTTGAACCACGAGTAGAAGATGGCCACACTATTCATGGGAACCATGCACTTCCAGACGGATACCGTTGGGTTATCCCACCTCCGTCCACTAGCTTTACCCTGGTCGAAGGCTTGAAGGGAAGGGGTGCGACCAAGATCTCGCGGTCCCGGAGTCTCTTGAAGATGGCAATTTCGGTTGTCCAATTAGTCCTATCCTCCTTCACCATCTATCGTACGCGAGGGCCGCAAATCGAACGGTACGGATACGCATCATTTGGGTTATCGACGATTCCATACGCATTCATGTCCCTCTTCAACTTAATCTGTGTTGGCTGTACGGGAGAGTACCCGTATCTGTTCATGCTGCGAACCCGAACACTCGAAGAAGCCAGCAGACGAGCCGGGGCAGAGATTTCCGGGGCAGTTGGAATTCTTGCCGACAATGCTTTCCAGAGTGAAAGCGGGCAGGGTGGTGATGGGATACGTGAATGCGAGAACCTCCTGCCAATGGAAGATATGCGGGATGGAATTACATTTGTATCATTATGGAGAGAAAACGGTGGGACACTCCTCTGTGCGAAGATAGGCGATTCAACAAAGAGGTTTAAACTGGTTGACAACGCTGAAGATGCTGCATTCATATTTGACGTTCAGAGCTCTGGAAACCGATTGTGCATCTATGAACCCAAAGAAAAGGAATACCAGTCAGACGAGTCAGACGAATCACTGCCACAGTCAAGCTGGTTAGGCCGATCACTGTTGTTGTCACTGGCAAGACACCGGCTCAAGGAACCTTCTTTCATCTTCAAGATATCCATCGCCCTCGCTTTGCCAGTGCTTGCACTCTTTCTCCCATATGCAATCATTTCTGTTCTGACCAAATTCCAGAAACAACAGAGCACGGCCTTCCAGCGGGTAGCCATGATGTCGTGGTTAGCTATGGGTCAGTTCTTCAGCGTGTTCACTACAGAACTTTTTGACAATTCACCAAACTATATCATTCCCTCTCCTCGTCGCGGTTGGCGTTTTGCCCAGAAACTAAAAAAACTGTACCAAAACTCAGATAATCTGGAATCCGATCCTTCAATGCGGAATAGCAATCTTTGGTGGAAGGTGGTCTTTTTCTTGGCCATTTTTATTCCTTTCGAATCAGTAGTTTTGTTTGGCCCTCCATTTGCAGGATTTGTGGTGGTGGGTAAGATGTTGCACGAATTTGATACGTGTTCCGTAAAGTAGTACGTACATGAGCTGTACAATACAAGTTGCCCATGCTGACATGCGAAAGCAAAGAGAACTGCCGTGTGACCAAGACCCAACCCTTGAGGCATCCTTGCGCCTTACACTAACATCGTCGAAATTTAGTCGTGCGGTTCCTTCCCCTTGGAGTGAAGTCGACGAGAGGAAGAGGCGACCGTGACATAACAATGACATGTCACGTCGCCTGTGTTCATACTGGCAAAGTCAGGGCCCTAAACTCTCCTCGTACCTCAGAGCAATAATCCAAGAAGCATTTGGACCATAGCTTGGGTCTATTCCAAATCTCCGATCATCTGACGTCTCCGACCATGTCCATTCGGCCACCGAGTATGATCGAATGCAGCTACTTGTGCATACCCCCTTCTCAAACACGAGGATGTGCGCCACCCATCTTTGAAGGGCCAGAACATCACGGACTATGGCGCCAGTGGACTGCGGACTGCGAAACTTTTCATCATCCAGCGCGCAACCGAATCTCATGCCCAGCTCCAGCATTGACCCAATAACTAGAACACTGACGACTACGACAAGCCGCCTGTAGTATGCCAACTTCCGGACCCCCCATGTTCGCATATCGCTGTCGCTCACTTCCGTATGTCAATATTTCAATGTCAAGACACTACTCAGAGTCCCTCCCCATGCTGTAGCCGCACCAAATGGTGATTACAACCAAACTTTAACACGGCGTGTCCCAGCACCTGCGTAGATGTATGAACGCCTAATGTTTGTATATCTCGTGCATATTCCTGGATGATTGTGGTCAGAGAAACTTGATTTTCAATTCAACGGCACCAACCGGACAGCAAGATGGAAGCGGAGGCAGGAGCGACTATCGACATGCTATACCTTGTATCCTATTGAGTTTATTCGAGCGGCTAGGCCTTCAAGGTGGTGTCTGGTGTCGAATCGAGTCAATGGTTGAATATTGAATGTTGTTGGGCAATCAGGTACTACGGAAGCAGACTCGGAGGCGAGAAGACCGATCATGACCCTCACTCCGACTCTCCAATCAACCACCGCTAAGTAGTGATATCGAATCCAAGATTCAAACCCATACAATACGCTACATTGTCATTGCGGCTGAATGTCGCGGACTACGATGCCAGAGTCAGAGTACCGTCGCTGTGGAATGTGGAACTTTTCGTGATCCAGCTGGGTACTTTCTTCTTGCTGCCAATGCCCGAATTATGCGTCCTCTAGGTACCCCGGGCCATCCCCGATCGAGCCCCTTGATTGCGTAAAATAATCCTTGTTTTATCTTATTTATGGATCATGGATGGCACTGAGCGGTTCGATAGACGCTTGACACTCGACGGGCGCTCGGTGAACGCTGTCCGCTGGATGTGACCTGTTATCAACTTGTCTTGGTCTTGGGTCCTGGTCCTGGCGGTGGATATGGCTCCGAGGAACGCGTCCCAGAGCCTGATGGCATATTTATCAAGTGAAAAACTCGAAACGATCACCCTGCGCCCCTACCCTTTCCGATTCCCGAGTCAGTGGCCATCCTCTTCCATGGCTCTTCAGAATTGTAGAAGCTTCTAGCGTCCCTCTTGCTGTCCTCTCCCATTCCCTCCCCCTTTTCTCGTCGTTCCTTGACAAAACTCGAATCCTCAGCCACGGTCCACAATCACGACTGGTCCCGCTCCTAATGCTGGTGCTGGGATGTTCAGCACACCTCGAAGCTTAATGGCATCGCATACATTTTCTTGTTGGCGCTCATAATCCAGGGAATGTGAGATTAGTGTTTCACGCCTATTCGGTACCTTGAAAACGCCCAATATTGTTGCAGGCTATTAATTACTCATGCATTTCAAGTTCTGTGTCTATAAGAGACCAGTTGTGGGCACTGTACACTCATTCCGCAACGAACACAAAGCTCGACCTCCAGTAATAGTGCATAGCCAATGCCCCCTCTTCGCCGTCTTCTGATCATAGGTTTCGTTGCCATCCTTGTCCCATCCACGTTCGCAATCCCGATATTTTCAGACGACAGTGTGAATTGTTCTCCGACTACCTGGTCGGACATTTTTAGCTTTTTTCTCTTCAACTATTTTGCGCACGCTGCGACTACTCCATCCCCACCTGGAGTTGTCAATTGGTGGGGATCCCTCCAGTTCCCATTTCTATCAGTCCTGTTTCCATTCGCTGGCTTGGGGAGAGCATCCTCAATCATCCTCAATAATGCCTACTATGGTGTAGACGACCTTGGGAAGGCGTTGTCAGTTGGGGCGCTTGCAGTCGCTGTGCGAACGGAAGACTGGAAACCACCCACTAAGTGCGGCGAGAAACTCATTTGCGAGTCTTTGCCGACTCAGTTCTTGGAGGACTCAGGATCGGCTTCAAGGATCTCATCTGCTCGATCTACGGTAATTGAAGAAGAAGAGGAGAAGGAGAGGTACGATTTATAATGTCCACAATTCCCGGCACTGATTTCGACTACAAGCTCAGTCCTACCGCTGTGATAATTATCAATCCGAATCATTATCATGAACGAGTATCTATAGAACTGCGAGTAGGAGATGACCACACCATCCACGGGAACCATCTACTTCCAGACGGATACCGTTGGATTATCCCGCCTCCGTTCACTTGCTTTACCCTGGTTGAAGGCTTGAAGGGAAGGAGTAAAACCAAAATTTCACGGTCCCACAGTCTCTTGAAGATGGCAATTTCGGTTTTTCAGCTGGTCCTATCCTCCTTCACCATCTATCGTACTCGAGGGCCGCAAATCGAACGATACGGATTCGCATCGTTTGGGTTATCGACAATTCCATATGCATTCATGTCCCTCCTCAACTTGATCTGTGTTGGCTGTACGGGACAGTACCCGTATCTGTTCATGCTGCATACCCGGACACTCGAGGAAGCCAGAGGTCGAATCGGGGCAGAGATTTCCGGGGCAGTTGGGATTCTCGCGGACGACATTTCCCAGAACCTAAGCGGGCAGGGTGGGACGCGAGCTAGGGATGGAGTTGCATTTGCATCTTTGTGGACAGAAAACGGTGGGACACTTCTTTGTGCGAAGATGGGCGATTCAACGCAGAGGTTTAAGCTGGTCGACGATCCCAAAGGTGCTACATTCATATTCGATGTTCACAGCCTCGAAAGCAGATTGCGCATATACGAACCTAAACACCAACCAGGCCCCAAAACCAGACTCTTGAAAAGGCCAGCACCGAAAGGACTACGCTCACAGCTTAAGATATTCATCGCCCACGTTTCCCCATTTCTTGCAGGCATCCTCCCTTATGCCATCATTTCCTTTCTTACCACATACCAGACACAACAGAGCACGACCTTCCAGCGGGTAGTCATGATGACATGGTTGGGCATTGGTCAGGTTCCTATCACCATATCCGCTCTATTTTTTTCCATCTCCCCAAACTTTTTCATTCGCTCTCCTTGTTGGGATTTTTTCCAGAAACAAATACCAAACCAGAACCCAAACCCCCCGGAATCTTGTCCTTCAACGCAGACTAGGACACCTTGGTGGGAGGTTATTATACGGGTGGGTTATGGGGTTATTATGTTTTTCCTCTTGGTGATTCTAGGGGCTGTAGTTGTCCCTCCAATTGCAGGATTTGTGGTGGTGGGTAAAATGTTGCACGAATTTGATACATGTTCCTAACGTAGTTCATCTGCCATATAATATAGGTGGATGAGGAAACGTTCTTGTCTCCATCGGGGTTTTTCCTCATTTGAAGGTTCTGTCGCTATGTATTGAACATTGGGTTCCAAGCTCTCTTCGATTCAGAGACTTGAATAACGCCCAAGGGGTGCACCGTGTGTATTTCTTAAATTGATCACGAAACGTAGCGATTCTGACCACTGCGCCGTCCATACAAAGGGTGGCTAATATTTACGCAATATCTGCGCAGCGTTTTTGGCGGCCTACAGTCTCCTACAGTTTCTCCCCTGACGTGCGAACCAACCCCACCGGAGGACAAGGTCTTCGCCAGCCGTGGCCTTGGCACGGATGCTACAGCCGTCTCAATCTCAATGACTTGGCATGTCCTACCTGGGATAGACAACTAGTAGCATTTGTGAAACCAAGGAGGCTGTCCAACCTGGATGCCAAGCAGAGCTGTACCGAGCACTCATCTGAGTCATCTCTAGGGTTGGAAGTACTTCTAATACTGGCATCCGACCACAATTACTACTCTTTTTTTTCATCTCAAATACTAGAGTTTCCCCTTCACGGGAGGTGACCGCAGGCAGGCCGTATGCGGCAGCGTGAAGCGTGTACCAGAAACAACACGAAGCCGACAATTTACAAAGAACTTCAGCTGAAACTTTTCGAATTTCAACTTGGCTACTTGCTGAGATGTAAGATGGTGTTCGTAGTCAAGTATGAGATGTCCAACGAGTGCAAGTTTTGCCCTGTTTTGCCGAGTAAAAGCTAAGGCGCAGGTTTGTGAACAAAACTCATTTCAGGAAGATAAGCATCGCAATAAACAACTACTGGGCCGCTTATGACATCTGGATATCCCAAACTATCGATTTGAGGTCATCTTTCAGTATTTCAGTAGCAGGTCCAGCTTCAACGACATGAAATCCGCTTGTTCATAGTAGTCATACATGCTGCAGTGACACCAGAGGAAAATCGTGAAGCACCAAGTGTCAGTATAAAGATATGTATCCGATGGAAACTAAATGAAGTGTAGCCGAGGAGGCACCAGCTGCATGCGGGTCCGAGTCCAAACTGAGGTAATGTGCGGCTTAGGAGCCCCGACATCAAGCCTAAAATGAAGACAAGAGCAAAATTCTTGTTACCGACCAACCTCGTGTAACGCAATAAATCGGCTAATGAGCAAGCACCAAGGGGTCTGTTTTGTATAAAAGGTGAACTTGCAAAATCTTTGTCAGTAGCATCAGCTTTAAGCTTCAATCTTGCTACCTCGGTCATCATGCAAATTTCTCTCGTCCTCATTGCATCCCTCATTGCGAGCGCCACTGCTGCTGTCGTTAACTCGGTAAGAAGCTGTTTTAAGCTCCCGCCTCCGTGTCTTTTCTCTTACTTCGTTTATTCTGCACCGAAAAATAGACCACGCTTGAGAAGCGCCAAGCTTTGGAAGTCATCATCTGCAAGTAAGTGTTTATAATGTATAGTGTCGCGCAATAGGCCTTACCACAGTCTACAAGGGATCTGTACCTAGAACCTGGCCCTACTGGCGGTTGTACAGGTATCGTTACCGACGACTTTGGGTGCTCTCCAAACTTTGCCACTCTCACCCAAGATGGCGGAGGCTGGAACGACATTGTATCTAGCGTGCGTGGAGGTTTTAAACTAATTGTCACCAGGATTTTTTGCTGAAGACTAGCGTGTAGGCTGCCATAGCTTATGAGGGTGGCCCACAGTTCCACTGTAAACTTTATGAGCATCCGGATTGCAACGGACGTCAAGTTAGTTGGCTTTTCTTTTCAGTTTTATCTTTGCTAACTGTGTCTGTGTATTTTCTAGCTTCTTTTGACGGGTCCAGCCTATGACTTGAGGGAGCAGGACTTTGATGACATTGCTAGCTCTGTCAGGTGCTGGTGGATCTAAGGAGAATAAGACATGAAGCTCGGGTTGCAGAGAAATTGTAATCTTGATTATACGCTCTTCAGCGCATTAAAACCTTTGTGATTTTGCCAATCAGGTCTCAAAAAATTCGTCTAGTAAGAGTGTATATGATCAGTATGACTACAAATTCAAAAGGTAGGTTTTTTATTTTTAAACAGACAGTGAATTAGCAGAGTAGTGCTGGCGAATCGACGTCAAGATATGGACGAACTTGAACCCTAACTTAATCCATAATACTTACACTCACTCACTCTTACCCGTCGGCTGCGCCTTTCTCAGTTATTTCGTACCACCACCTCGATCGAGAGGTGGCCATACATCGCTCATCAGAATCTCGGGGGCAGAGTTTTGTTAGAATATTTTCTGGTGAGTTCAAATGATAGGTGGGTCATTTGGGACTAGCGAAGCTGAAGACCTTTGATTTTCTCAGGGAGATGGGTAATCGCTATACGATTGAGGTTTGGTGCTTGGATCATCCCGCAGTAGCTCCAACGGTTAGATCCTAAGTCGCTAACCGGTGCCGCGATTATAGAGGAGTCGGTTACACCCGCGAGTTCCTCTAGGATTGGGACCTCTTGTAAATTATGGCAGTGAAGTGGTCGAGAGACTGGATCTGGCCGCTAAGCACCAAGCGCCTCCAGCGTGGTGCAAATGGTCTGATCGCGTCCAGGCACAGCTCGCAGAAGCTTTCCTCATACTCACAAAATTTCTCGACGAAGAATGATATGGTTGGGCATTGGTCAGGTCCCTATCACCATATTCGTTCTATTTTATTTTTTTTTCCTTCGCTCTCCTCGTTGGGCTTTTGTCTAGAAACAAAAACCAAACCAGAAACCAAACCCCCCGGAATCTTGTCCTTCGTCGCAGACTGGGACACCTTGGTGGGAGATTATTATACGGGTGGTTTTTGGGATTATTATGCTTCTTTTCTCTTGATGATTCTGGGGGCTGTAGTTGTCTCTCCATTTGCAGGATTTGTGGTGGTGGGTAAGATGTTGCACGAATTTGATACATGTTCCTAACGACGAAGTACATTTGGTGTAATATAAGTTGATGAGGAGATGTACTTTTCTCTGTTAGATTTGAAGGTTCCATTGCTATATTTTGAGTGTTGGGCTTCAAGATTGTGGCAAGGTTTCCTTCAATATGCGAAGCTTTACTTTAAGATTCAGAGGTGGAGTGGACAAATCACGCATTTAAAAACCCTCGGATGGCACCTTTTTATATGCTTCTTCCTGGTGATCGCGCGAGGTCCATCGTTGGTTCATTGTAGATTTAGTTAATATGACCTACTGTATGTGTGTCGAATTATGAATTGGTTCAATGGACAGAAATAAAACAAAATGAACACGACTGGAATGAAAATTTGGAATACAATGTCATATCTCGGGGCTGCACGACCTCGCATGGAATGATACTCGTCATTTGAGCTTACACCGCGCAGCTTGAAGGGTGAGACTTGGTCTTCGGGTTCCATCGCCACGTCGAATGAGGTTGAGGGTGCTGAGATGCATTAAGCTTCGAATGGGTGACTTGTTTCGTAAGCCCTTCAAAGCGCTGCAGCGAAGGACACGCGATCCGGTGTGCGGGTGGGTCTAAAGCTTGGGGTGGGTGGTCAACAGCTAAAGAAAAGAATGCGATAATGAACAGACCGTTTGAGTGATTTGGAGCATAAAATAAACCAGACCCAGACTTTCTTGCCTGGAATTTAATCGCTTAAGATTAAGTCGGAGAGAGGAACCATGGCCACGAGATTGGGACTGCTGCGTAATACCAAGCCCTAATTCTCGACGCGTTCTTGCATCTGTGTTCCGCGTCCTGACTTCTTGCTTCCTCATATCTCGTGTACAGCCTCGGATGGCACGGTACTCGTCATTTGAAGCTCAAAGCTTGTACCGGACAGCTTAGAGCTTGAACCATGAGAATTAACCAGCGAAAAATCTGTTCTAGTCAAAACCCATCTTTGGACTTGGGTTCTAATGCTATGTTGGATGAGGTCAAGGCTAGGGATGAGCACCTCCCATAAGCCTTCAGCGTTGCAGCGAAGGCGTAGGATCTTGTGAGTAGAGGTTTAGTATGGGGTGTGCGACGCTGTCTAGACTGTTTGGGCGGGTGGTCAGCGCTCAGCAGCTAAATGGGGGTATGTATATGCGATGAATGCGTTTGGGTGAGATACAAAAAACCAGACCTAGACTCTCTTTTCCCGAGTATAGTCGCTCAAGAGTGAGGAACCATGGAAGGCTAAACAGCCCACGGTCAGCCGCGAGGAGAAGCGTGAGCAAAGCACCGAGCGCAGAGTGGTAGCTGATGACCAGAAATTGTTGACGGAGTTGTGAAACGAGTTTACTTTCATGAAATTCCCGCAAGGGCTGAGGCCTGAGGGAGTACCGTACGTACTGTACGATACGGCTGAGACGAGGAAAGCACGAGGAAAGTATCATCACGGAGGGGAAACCCAAAGACACCTAGAGTGAGGGCCGCTGCGAAACGCACGGCATGTACGAGCTCTTGGTTTGGATGCGCCGTTTACTCAGTGATACCCCAGTGTGAAACCGTGGGAGTTTTGTCGTGAGGCGCGCAGGTAGAACGAGTCCTATAAATAGGACTCGTAATGAAGCCCCTGTCTTTGTCGCGATCTTCAAGTCCCAGATTGAGAACCAAGAGATCACGAACAACGGCCGCAGCAGTTTAAGACCGTCGACCGCGACAATCTGCGGTACGCATTCACATGTGTACTTGTAGATTCAAACAAGTTACAAGTGCCAACCTATCACGAATACAATCGAGCAGAGCTTTTTAAAAAAAATTATATGGGGTCATGAGTCGCTACAATTTGTCTAACACGTTCCCTAGGAAATGGGTAGCGAAAACAACTTCAAATCTAACTGATGAAATACTCTCGATTCGGCTGTGGTTGAATAAGGAGGGTACCGTGCGATGGATCGCAGATAATTTTCAACGGGTGGAGGAGCAATAGGATTAGCTGTCGTAATTTCAGTATCATCCCGCAGAGCATCCAACAAGTCACAATCTTGAGGTTTATCGAAGCTGACACGCACAGTCTTGAGGCTTGGGTATCCACGTCGAGCTTGTTGTTTCCTGGCCGTGATAAAGTTATACAGCGTCTGAGCCGTGAACAGTGCCGTCGTGGCTT
>Ga0247741_1000971_pt1 | contig 15783 bp, 15 predicted proteins | sample UWRJL213509R2_FD_180945 | JGI IMG/M metagenome (GOLD analysis project Ga0247741, IMG submission 180945) | Plant litter microbial communities from Arlington Agricultural Research Station in Wisconsin, United States - UWRJ-L213-509R-2 | ecosystem: Environmental > Terrestrial > Plant litter >... | reverse complement strand
AAGAAAGTTTGAATATGTTGGCCTAGTTCATGGTGATCTGCGAAGCAGTTTGACTCACGGCCACATCCCTGTTTAATTGTCATATTGCGTCAATTGTTTAGTCGACATGGAGCGCAAAGGTGGGGCTGCCCCACAAACAGTTTGGTGAATATATATAGGAGGCCGTTGCACGAATTATCGCCCCAACAAATTCTACTCACTCACATTGACACCACTACCACAGTCATCGAATCATTTCAAATCCAGATTCTGAGGATCCCTCATTAACGCCAGCACTTCTCGAGCTGACTTGGTCAAGGTCGGCGCGCAGTTATTCCCTGCGCGAGATTCAGCTGATGTCATGTGATCGTGTTTTAGCAGTGGAATTGAAGTGCGTCGGTTGTGGTCGCAAGCTTGCAGATATCACCAACAGCGACAATGGCAATAACTCCAGTCATAAGCCTGCACGTTGAAGGACTCAGTACTCACCGCATATCTCCACCTACAGATCCAGACGAATAAGATACGAGTACCATCAATCGTAGATTCATGCTGATGAACACTTTGTCTTCCAGGTCGGCCACAACTCCAACTCGAGTCTCTCAAAGGGCAAGAACGGTGACGAGAGTGGTGGCTTAAAGAAGCTGATATTCTTTGGCAGGCGATTCAGAGGAGGAATATAATCAGGCCGAACACATGAATGGAAATGACAGCACCGAGGGTTCATCAGTAACTTTGCATCTGAGTTTCCGGGATTCGCACGTTTTTGGCATGTTTTTGGTGGTTTCCGGGTTTCCGGAATCCTGGAAACCTAGATTTGTAACCAAAAGTGTTTTAAATTTGTGGCTAAAATGAAGGCAAATCACGTGGTTTCTGGGAAAAGGGACATGAGTCTCCAGGACACCAAGTTTCGGGGTTTTTTATGGTTTTTTGCTGGTTTTCAGGGTTGCACAACCCGTGGAATCCTATTTGCAATGTTTCTGATGTTGTGGGTATACTCATTACACGTTTAGTAGCTACCTATTTAAATGTTATCAATTTTGCATTCTTTTGGTGTGAAAAAATATCAATATCGTGCTCGAAGATTCTGGTCCTCGATCACATATGACCAACTCGATAACACGGCAAAGCTCTGACGCACCTGCTCGGCACTCAAATTCTCGATCATGGGAAATTGGTACTATAGCCATTGATACGCCCTCTCAGCACTCAAGTAAGAAAAATAAGTATTATAATCACCAATAAACCATCTCAACAGAAAAACATTTGATAAGTACGGTGATTATGTTTTACAAGGCACCCCCTAAACTTATCGTCTTATATGCACTTATATGCACATATTGGTGCGTATGTGTTTTTCTTGATTTTTCCGACATCCTTAGTGCCTGCCCGTGCGTGCTGAGGTTTTCAATGCTCATTCATTTCCGGCTCATTACAATGGTGTCATATAGTGTATAATAAACGTTACAACTTCTGGATGTCCATTTGACGCATACTTTGGCACGAACGCATGCATTTGCACGGTCTCTCTGTACAGAGATTTTTTGAAACCTACACACCGATTTCCAGTTGAATGTACAACTTCGAGTTGAATCCTCTGCTTCAGCTCCTCGTGTTCGAGGTTCGAATAGGCTGAAAGTGATACCATTCCGGCAATAAAATCAATGCACCCCTAGAAAAACCCTGACTGTCCAGTCACCAGTGCAGTTTTCCGAGGTGTTTCTTATTCATCCTGTGAGTTCAAGTTTCTCATTCTTTCACAAAAGTCTCTTCATCGCGCTGGCGTACTCGTTCCTCACATATTCTACGTGACTGCCGTTCTCTTTGTCTCGTCGTCCTCTTCAACCAGATCACCCGCTGATTCCAATTTTTTTTGCACACAGAACTCCTGGGGTATTGGCCTATTCGCTTGCCCTCCGCATGCCTTCCTCTTCACTTTCTCTCAGTATCCTCTTCATCCAACCAAGACGTTGATCAATGGTTTCTGCCGTCTGGGTCATCCAAACAACACCTCAAACCCGAACCCTTGGTAGGGCCTTCTGTCGACGTGCACGGTCAAACCTGTTTGAATTAATCAACTAGTCTGACGAGACTCTGAGATGAGGTGAGCTCCCTTTTTCCTACAACTCCTCACGTACATATATCGTCATATCCTCCCCTTCCATATTTACCAGCCCACCAATCCTCCGTTCTCCACAAGTCCTTGTCTTATCTGTTGCTTCATGCTCTATATCTTTCATACTCACAGCACTGGCTGCTCTTTTGGTTCTACAGCATCGCTTTCCCAGTAGAAGCCCTAGAAGCCCGACCTTGGCCTGAACGTAAAATTCTCAAGTCCGGACATTCGAATCCAGCATCTAAAGTTGGTGTAACTCACCTCGGCCTTGACGCTGCTCCCATGATTTCGAGCGCTGATGTACACTCCAAATTCTTGTTCGCCATATCAACTTATGTGAGTCAGTCAAACACGACTTATTCTTCCCCTCCTCCTTTCACCTTCACGTTATCCGACGACCTTTTTCTCTTTGTCTCTCTCCTTTACTCTAGCAGCTCTAACCATGATTCCTCAGTCATCAAGCTCGAGTTTCCATATCCCTTTTCTTTTCACCCCCGCATTTTCTCTTCGCACGCCTTGCAGCTCTATTCGACTACATGTACCTCCAAGATAATCTTTCTTCTACGTTCTCATTGTCTTTACATCCCGCTTTTAACACCAATTCGTCCCCTACTTCACATTATCTTCCTTGTCCATCGCAGGCGCCGACTACCCTCCTAATTTTACAGCTTCTCTACCCATGGTGCTCTTGTATTGGCTTTCTGTGCCCAATCTTGTACGATGACCAATTCAAAACCATCTCCGCTGTATATAATGGTGAATATGCATGTGTTTCGTTTAGCAACATCACTCGGCATGGCGATGATCATTGAACCACCCGCAACTTCAATGACTGCCCAGCATTCACTGAAATCAATATGCTGATTGGTGAGGTATTACCTGGTACGGGTCTATTCCTGGACACTGGGGACCAGCAGCATCGACGCGACCCGGGCATCCATAAATGACAGATCGTTGGCTTTGACATCTTCCCTCGTGTACAGCGGAGATTTAATCGTGACTGGCCCGCTCGTTTCCCTCCACAACCACTTCGCACGTACCACCATTCGCAAGTCCCCCGAACTAGATATTTTACAATCACCAGATCGGGCGCTAGCTAGTATATCGTGATGAATCAGGACGGAAGTGATGCTCAGCCAACGTCTAGAGGTGCGTCGACATTGATAATCCCTTATCGCATTAGATAAGCGCTCATATATTGCAGATGTAGGATTGAGCAACGACGAGAAAAATCTTCCTCGCGCAATGTGGCTGCGTCTCATGGACTCCAGAAACAAGGAAATCGGATCTGAACTTGTCCCATTTGCGCAGTCGTACGACGTGAGTAGTCATCGCATATTTTCTATCTGTCGTACTTGTGTTGACTGAAACATACGCTTCGCGCGAATAGGAAGCTGTTCTGTGTGCTTTGGGAGCGTTTCCGGCACAACTGAACGGAGATTTTGACAAAGAAAGGATCACTCTTCGCCTCCGACCAGTTGAGGGAACACTTTCGTGGGCTGGTCTTCGCGCGGCTAAGGACTCTGCGGACGTATGGAGATATTTACTATCAAACGGGTCAGATACCGTTGAAGTTGGGGTATTCTTGAGCAATCTGGAGACAGAGAACGTCTGCCAGCAAGGCAAAATTATGGGGAGGGACAGTCGGCCAATAGAATGTACGTTCTACACAACTGATGGAGTGAATTGGCTCGACGCACCCCCGGCTCAAGACCATGTACCGTCAACCTATGAGGTCAGAGCACTTCATATAATGTCATGTAATTATAGGGCTTGTATTAACGGCTGTTTGCTATCACAGACGATGCTTGACTAGGATAGCTTGGGCCGAATTCGAAGGAAATAGCAAGACTCCAAATTCAAATTCCAAACTTTGGCCAACTCTACGTAACATTTCGCCAAACAAAACCAAATCTTATCGCCTCCTGTGCTGCTCGACTGCCGCTCGTCAGAAACTCACCTACACAGTGCGCTGTAGTATGCTGCGTACGCTCTATTGAATTGCTTCATATATCAATGCGAGCAAGTCTCTTATACCAAACTGTACATTTTCTCTCCCCTTCCGACTTCTTCGACCATTCCGTGCTCATCTCCTTTTCTCACCAGGTCAACGTTACACTAAGTACTTTTAACAACCGAGTCAGACGGCATCTTTATAACCTCAAGATGTTCTCGTCTTTCAATTGTCGAATGCTAAGCAAAGATTTGGTCATTTTTGTTTTGCTTTCTGTCTCGGTTGTTCTCATTTGGCTTTCGTATCATCCATACGCTTTCCTTCATATGTCATTCATTTCTATTTCCACGTATGACATAGTTCTCTTTCTTACTTTCTGCACTTCTCAGTCCATCCGTTTAGTCTTTGTTTGTTCCCCATACATTGCCATTTCTCCAAGCCAATGGCTGTAGCTTCATCCCCTCATCCCACCCACCACTATCCGACAATCAATCGAGGTCGAGGCGTAGTACCCTCAGAATTCAGGTCAGATCAATCCACCGTCTTCCGCGAGTGTGGTCTTGTCTTGCATCTTCACCTGGAAGTAACATGGTTCGCTCGTGTCAGTTTTATCAGCGTTGTCAAATGCTTCAGCGCAGGATAGTGCTCCATTCACCAGTGAAAATTATCCATAAAACTGCCGGCGTGTATATTCCATGGTTTCTTATCCTTATGCATAACGTTTTTTGTCTTAGTTCTTCCCCAGCTGCAGTAGTAACAACGACCACTTCAACTCGTCATGAAGCGCATCTATCGGGGTACGACTCATTCACTCACGATTAAATTACTGTCACTTTCAATTCACAATCTGTAGGACTGGTTAGCCTCGTGAAAACTCGATGGTGAGAGTGTGCGTCTCCGTGTTTCCCAGTGCTTCGCACTCAACGATCGAGGCGCCTTCTTAAGTCCCTTAATTTCCTACCCTCTTCATTTCCTTAAACTTGACCTCTTCACTAACAAGCTCAATCTTCAGGTTGCCTTCTCAGGTCTCCTTCGTCATTTTTCCTCGATGCCTAACCCGATCAGTCGCGAACACTAACTCGCCGCCTTTCGACTCTGCTTTTCTTGGAACGAGGCGCATCGTGCGAACCTGGACGCATAGACCGAACGGAGAGTGCTAGTCGTCTGTTGTAGTTCCATACTGCGATATATTTGCCAATCCCTGCTGCTCAAATCAGCTTGGAACAGGTATCGCAGAATTTCATGACACCAGGAATTTTTCTGGTTTCGTTTGTGACGATATTTTCCAACTCACACGTTCGTCCCTATTGACGTGCCCGTTTACGACTCTAGTCGAATTCATCCTCACTCCGTGAATCCGAGTCAGCCGCGTACACTATCGTGTCGACCTTCGACCCTCATTTTCAAGGAATGATTAGCTTGGTGGAAATTGGACGGTGGAAAGTATATTCATCTTCTCTGTCTACATCTGTGCCTGTATTCCATCCAGTTTTTTATCTTCCCTATGGTCTACTAGTCTAAGATCGAGGCGCTGTCATAAGCTCCAATTTTGTACTATCCTTTTTCCCCTGAATCTCATTGCTGACACCGTCTGAATCAAATTCTCGACGCATCCATAAAGTCATCTCCGTTCTGGTCCATGTTCACTATCCTTCGACTTACGGAGCTTATACGAAACGCGGAAGGTGCAGACGTTGCCGAATTTGTCAATGCGATCGGTGATGGTGCTGGTCCAGAGGTGGACACCAACATCATGCAGAAGTTGGCGTCGAGGGAGGAACTCATGCACTTTGTTTTCCCAGATGAAATTCTTCGGAATCCAATCCACTGTTTGACGAGGGAAATTCTAGCTCCCACAAACGAACAAATTGACTGATACAATAACGACATCCTGGAAAGATTTACCAGAAATTCAAGATGTGACTTAGCGACTGACTCTATCCTGGAGTGCCCAGATGGTGACGAGAACGATGTTATTGCACCAGTATCCTTTCTTGACTACGTCGCAAAGCATCCAACAATTGGGATTCCACCCGCATCTCTCGAAGTCAAGGTCGGTGGTGTCTATCTTATTATGATAAACTTCTTAATCGACAGGGGTATCCTCAAGAGTGTTCGGGTATTCGTCACCGATGTTGGCACTCGACTCGTCTCCATCCTAGTTCTGAGACCAGACCAGGAAGTCGTTGATAGTATCCCAGTGGGTGAAGATATTCTCCTTCTAGTTCCGCGGATTACATTCACATCCAATCTTCGTTCGCGACATACATTGGTCAGACGTCAATTCTCACTCGCTCCAGCTTACGCGTGCACTTTCAATGGGTGCCAAGGTTTGACCTGCGATAAAATTGGCGCTGATTTGACGAGGCCCGTCTTTTCCCATGGCCAGCTCTACACAGCACTGTCGAGAATCAGAAAAAGAGAGGGTGGTACCGTTCTCCAGACGCCTAACACGACAACTGTGAGGAATGTCACATATATTGAACTTCTATAATGAGTGTATTTATATACTTACATCTGACGTAAATGAAAGATTTATGGGCATCGAGTCGGAAGAGAAGCTAGCTCGAGGCGGTGAGTCTTGTATACAAGCTGAAAACACACTCAGACGGATATACACTGGCTTTTTTCCATTGTGGCGATTGGGATGAGTTTTGATACATCTATTGACCGCCTCCCAATAGTTATATGGTTTCACCGGGAGATAGTTGTTTCCACCGTCATTTACAGAGAGTCTGAGCTCCATTTTCAAATCATCTCCTCGGAGGGATGGCTTATTGGAATTGGAAAGAAGTGGTACATAATAACTGAGGCATTTCTGCAGAGGTCCATGTGAGCTTGATGTCGCAATTTCATGTCAAAAGATAATAACGCACCTCATAGGTAGGAGGTGGGACAATGCCCACTGTGGGATGCTTTCCCGAAACCCATTGCAATGGGTTCTCCAAAAGATAACAGTGCATGATAGAATCTGTTGGGAACAGTTTCGCTATAGCAGACACACCAACCGTCGCTTCATCTCCTATGACAACTCCAAATGTGGGTATCTGCCCGTCTTTACCCAACAAAGATGTCCAAATCGCAGGTGACTCAATCACTGTGCGAAGGCCAGCCCGGTATATCGGACCGTCGAGATCTCTGCATGGGTACTTCAGGGTGATCCTCCTGCATTGTTGTCGTCAGCTGGGGTGAAGGTTGTGCTGTTTTTGAGAGTACTAATGTCATAGGAACGAGCGATTGGAACTAGCTCGGAGATAAAAGGTTTCTCTTCAGAGTCAAGAAGCCTCAGTGTCATTACAAGTGGTAGGTTCTTGTCTGAGAGCCCTGATTCTTGGTTTTCTGCATAAGTGAAGCGTTATCATTGGCGCTAATCTCGTATCTTGACAGCCACTCACGAACTCTCGAGGGACCGCGCTTTTTATCACTTCCACCTTGGTACATGATACAGGGCTATGGGCTAGATGGAAGGCGTTGCAGAGGTCAAGTATTGAGATCAGTCGATGGTTGTCTGAGGGGGTTCCCAAGTGGTACTGACATCTAAGCAAGGTCTTTCATCGTGTCTTCCAAGGTCACCTGATAGAAGGTTCGGCGTTTCTGGGAAATTGTCAATGCGAGAATGGCTGGGTCTAAGCATGAGTCGTGCCGAGAAAACTCCTGCATTGCTGTTTAAAAGGGAACGACCACACATATTTACAAGGGCAGAAAAGGCACGCGTTCTTGCGCCACCTGTATATATTAGCATTGATTATCGGTACCTGCTTAAAGCGGTATACTATCAGAGGTTCAGATAGCTGTAAGCTAAACGCTGGGCAATTGATGAATTTTCAGGTTGTCGAATGTCCGTTACGGCTGCTTTCCTAACGGTAGGCCATCATTGGAAAAATATGCACGCAGTCGGGGTCTGGATTCGAATAGGCGCTAGGGGTTATTCTCCACCACCAACTTAAGAGGTAAGAAACGCTTTCGACGGCTCAATTAAGTGATTTGATAACGAGGGATTGACACAAATATGTCGCCGAAAATCTAGTGGTTGATACAAAGAATGTCAAGAGAAGCGTCCCCAACGGTGAAGGTGAACTGAAAGAGGGACTTTCTGTTTCCATTTGGAATCGTTCTGCCGGAAAATAGACCCCCTAAATAGCAGAAACTATAGAGAGAAGGTGAAAAGAAGTGCATTTATACGGTGGAAATCAGAAATGGGCAATCATGTAGAGATATCCATCTCGTTGGGGGAAATTGTATACTAAAGTCATATTAGCTCAATATCAAAGGTAGCCGATCCTATAACATTATAAGTCAACAAAAGGCTAGGCCTAAGCATGAGTTGCGCTGGAAAAAATCTGCGTCGCTGTGGGAAACGAGAAGCTGTGAGCACGAGGATGTGAGACGTGGGATGGAGAATGGAGGATGGGGACCTGAACAAAATTTACGAAGGGAACAGGTGAACAATGAAAACGGAGACGGGTTATAGAAAATTGGGAAGGGGTTAGTCCAAAGTTACTAGTCAGCCATCTTATCAAATTTCGACCACACAGGCAGACATTTTTGAGGTTCAGATAAATGTTAGGTGAACGCTGGTCAGTTGATGACATTGTAGGTCGTCGAATGGTCGTCAACGCAGCCGAATCCTGACGGAGAAGTGAGCTTATACATCGTTCCAAAAATCTTGCGGACGCATATCTGCTCACAGCTGAAGTGGACATGAAGACTCTAAACACACTAAAATCGTTGAGGTAAAGCCTGGGATCGCACCGACTTGAGACGACTGCGACATTGGAGGTCCGCCTTTTTGTGCTCTGGAAAGTCGCGCACCGCGATGCCGCACTGTCAAAAGGGTGGTGGTATTCAGCGTCTGGGCCGGAAGAGTAAATTGAGAAGACAGGGAGAGAGTCAGAAGTAAAAGTGGCATGAAAAGATGAAGGTGATCTCGAGGGTACGAGTATATTGACGGGAGGCGTGTGCCCAGGTGATAGAATAGCGATGTATAAAGACAAAAGGGGGATGTAAGAGAAAATAGAGAGGCTGTGACTAGAAATGAGATTAATAAACTGTAGTAAAAGGTACTGAAGCACAGAAGAATAATAGAAACGGAGACACGGGCGATTGAGAGATGGATGGAGTTCATCGAAACGATGAGAAAGTAGGTGAATTTAGGTGAAAGCAGCGGAAGTGGCTCTGAAAGGAAAATAAAAACACATTTGACTGAGCTGAATATCACAACGCAGCGCGTTGTTCCCCAAACACATACACCCACAAGTATATGTGTGTTCCAACGACTAAAGAGCCATGTAAGACCCTTTGGTACCTGAAAAAAGTGATCTTAAAAGGTCATGTGACAGTGAGTTCACCGAATGGTGGGCAATTGAATTTACAGACAAGGTTGTAGGTTATCGAATGACGGTGGATGCATGCGGGGCGAGCTGCTGAAGGAGAAATTGAAGAAGTGAGCATATAAAACGTTATAGAGAATGCCGCGGACAAATACCATTACATATTGCGTAGGAAGGTTTGGGGTGCACCTAGACGCTCGCTCGGAACGATGCGTGGCTGAGGAATTGCTTAAAATCTGTGTTATATCGAGTTGAGGGGCCGGTTAGGTTGAAGATTCGACTTTTCACTTTCCGCATTCAGGACATTGGACAAGCTTGGGGATGTAGGGGTCGTACAAGATCACAAAGTTTTTGTGCTGCAGAAAAGATGGTCAGCAACTGGCGGACGAAGCGGACCCCATTAAGAGAAAGAAGAGGGAAGGATGATCAGTGGGTATGGGTTAGATGGAAGGTGCGTACGTAAGGTAGTTGGAGGAAGAAAGAACTAACTTCAGAGTTTCTTCGCAGATGATGCCATTTCGAGGTGATTACACCGTATATCAGGAATCGGCCATGGGACGACCTGAGAAGCGTGGAGGTGTCTTGTTTATGGGCGGGTAGGAACCACGAAATTAATGGCGTGGTTAGATGATGAGGATGCCAAGGAGTTGTGGTGGGACATGCATACGGAGAGCCAGAAAGTCTTCTGTAGGCAAAAGAAGAGGGATCAATAGCTGATTTGGTCGAAGACGGCGATGAGACAAGGGGGGGTAGCAATGACGTGCACGTAGCATATGCGATTGGAGGAACAGAAATGCCAGCGCGATGAAGAAACCGCTAGGCGAAGGTGAGGAACTCGACTTACAGGAAGAATAAATTGCGCCTAAGAGAACCTCCACTGGCAGTACCAAGCAATCGTGACTGTTCGCTATCGTGAAAAATAGGGCTTAGGTTGCGCTGAGTTACACAGTGGAACAAACAGGAGGTCTTCAAATAAGAACCAGAATCTTGTAGTCTGTCCCTGTCGAGACGAGAGCTCGAAGTGGACGATGATGAGGACGAAAAAAAAGCTCTTGGCAACTTCCAAACTTTGGTCAACTACCATCGCGCCAAACAACACGCCCTCCTCTGCGGCCCGATCTCGACCACAGGTCTACTGGACCGTGACTACCTACATCTTTGGTAGCGTCTCATCAGCACTATTGGAGCCTCGTTCTGGTACATTTACACATTCGCAGTCTCTTCGTCAGATCTGTCGTTTGGAAGGCACTTCTTCATAGGCTACCAGACCAGAGAAATGGTCCATCGAGTTCGAGGCAAATTTCAGTCAGTCTCCACTGTGAATCGCTTCTGCGCTGTCGCTATTCTGTTACCTCATTGAAATTTGGCCAGTCCATTGCCTGTGTCGGCTTTCGTTATATTCCAACTGTATTGAAGCTAGCTGCTCTCAACAACCGATATCTTCATAACTTCATATGATTTTGGTATTTTCTCTCTTAGTACTTTATTTGTTCTCGGTTGTTCTTGTCGGGCCATCATCACATCCCCAGATAGCTAGACTAAGGATTTGGTATGTATTTGCAATGGCTACATAAGATAGGATATATCTGTAGCTTGAAGTATATCTCTTACAATCGATTATCGCTCACTGCCCCTTTTGCAAAAACTTCGGTGTTTAGTTTTAGCACTCGAATATGTTTGGCCAGCCGTCGCCGATATTCGGGAAATTGATTCCTAACGGTTCTGAAATGAGGTGCATTGGTAAATACTGGTTCGTATTATGCGCTGAGGGAATACACTTTTCGCTCAGGTGTAATGTACACAGAAATATACAATTTCTCCAGATAAATATGGGTAATTGTACTTCTGCACTGTTTCTGCATACTGAGATGCCTTAAAACCTATGTATTGGTTGTAAACCTTCGAATCTAGGACTTCAAGTTGTATCCTGAGCTTCAGCTCCCCATGTTCAAGGTTTGGATAAGTCGTCGAAAATACGAAATCGGCAATGAAATCGAGACACGCATCGTAATTGTTTGGTACATTCACTAGACCCAAATTTTCTCTCCATCCTACTCCTACGCCCAGAGTAAATTGAGCTTTGATTGGTATTCCGTTCGTCCCCGTGAGTTCCAACTCGCAATCATCCCCATCGCGTATTCCGCCCATAAAAACCCCGACTTCAACGACATCAGAACCGTTTGATAGCAAATATCTCCACATGTTTGCAGAGTCTTTTGCTACGCGAAGACCGGCCCATGAAGATATTCCAACGACTGGTCGGAGGCAAAGTGTGATCCTTTCCCTGTCTGTATCCCCATTCAGTTGCGTTGGAAACGCTCCTAAAGCACATAGAATGGCTTCCTGTTTGCATAGGAGGTGTATGCTGGTCATAAGTACGATAAAGAACAAATTCTATGATGGTTACTCACCTCGTACGAGTGTGCGAAGGGAACGAGTTCAGATCCGATCTCCTTATCTCTGGAGTCGATGAGATGCAACCACATTGCGCGAGGGCTTTTATTGTCATTCCTTAGTCCTACATCTGGATCGATATTCGTGAGCGCTTATCTCGGATGCGATAAACAATCATATAATCGTAAACGCACCTCCAGAAGTCGGCTGGGAGTCACTTCCATCCTGATTCATGACGATATATGAAGTTTCAGACTTGGTTTTTTAGAGCTATGTGGGCCGGCTCACTGCGCTTGCAGGTGGTGGTAGGAGTGAAGTGCAAGTGAGCACGGAGCACGGAGCACGGATGGCTCTCACGATCGAATCTCCACTCTACATGAGGCAAGATGTCAAAGTCGTCCTCCAGTCATGTTCATATTCCCATTGGCTAATCTCAAATTTATGTGTCTTAGAATCATCTTGGGTCGTGCAAATGAGTATACTTGTGCATTACTATGACATCTCGAACGCAAATTTGGAATTATAGAAAGCGGAGATAATATTGGCAGGTAGACTTGGACGTTGTACAATTATCTGCTACGGCTCCTGGTAGATTATTTGGATAACTACGATCTCCTCACCATAATGTTTACATGCATAGCTATACACACTCTCTCTATAATGCGACGGTGTAATTTCCTTGTATTTTTGGAGATCGGAAACATCGTAAATTTGGATTTGCAGTCCCCACTTCAGCTCCTCTCTCTGGTTGCCTGAGCAACCCGGCAAAGCTACCAGTTGAATGGCATAATCAATACATTTCTTTAAAATTCTCGTTAGTCATAACTTCGTTTCACTTGGAGAGTGCCTCACATCATATGTAGATGGCACAGGGACAAAACCATTATCCCTTCCCGGGACCCGGTTCAGTCCACGGCCCACTATAAATTGGGCTTTGATTTCCTGGCCATTCTTTCCCATAATTGGGTCATCTGAAACAATTTTGGCGGCATTTTTCTCGTTCACCAGTATGCCCACTTCAGGTATAGCAGACCCATTTGCCATGAAAACTCTCCAGGTCTCCGTGGAATCTTTCGCCGTCCGAAGACCACTCCAGGAGGCGGTGCCATCAACGTTCCGAAGGCGATACTTTAGTGATATGCTGTCCCTGACGGTGTTTGTGGTTAAGTACTGGGGAAAAGCCTCAAATGCACACAGAACGGCTTCCTGACTCTGGCATGTCAATGACGATAACATAGATGTGTATCGGAAGACTACTCACGTCGTAAGAGTTAGGAAATAGAACAAGTTCTGAGTCAATCACCCCCTTGTTGGAATCCAATAGAGTGAGAGATATCGCACGCGGAAGATCTGGACATGTTCTCAATATCTGATTTTCTGTAGAAAGAGTAAAATCATTGAGAGTTAATCTCGATAACAATCAGTCATGTATACGCACTTCCACTAGATAATTGCCTTCCATCACTTCCATCTTGATTCATTGATGCGTGAAACTGGTGAAGGACTGTGCTCCTGAAGTATATGAAGTTCGTATGTGGCAGGTTGTAGTTAACTAGTGAGGAACTGTAGACTCAGAACTACATCGCAATTCCGCCTGGCAATGTCCGATCGCAGTTTGCTGCACTTGACAGGCCGATTCGGCCCGGAGCGATCATAAATACTAGGGTCGATGCCCTTTTCTCATTGGCTGCTGCCAACAAGTCTTCGGGGTATTGACTAATTTGACCTCTATCACACCTTATACACGACCAATCATCGTTTACGGGAATGTACCGAGGTGGAATGTGACGAAAGCGGACATTTATCAGGATGTGAGATAAGTTTTCACGATAAATAACCCTTCACCTTTATGACAAACCAAGGCCCATGACTGCCCATGACCTCAAATGATCTCCTATCTCTAATGAACTTGAGGCTGCTCGACTCAGACGAGCTTCTTGCATGAGAAGTAGTTCCATTGGCACGTTCCTACCACGTGCGTAAACCCCAATTTGGTTATTTGATCACCAACACACGAGGCAGTCCTAAGTGCTCTAGGGGCCTCTCCAAAGCACGTTACACATGTAAGGGCCTAAATAGCCCATTTTTTCTATTGTTTAATAGTTTTTCTATCAAAATCCATAAAATAACCAACTTTGAAGCAACATTGCACGCGGACGGCTACACATTTTCTTTTAGCGCAATATGGAACCAGCGTCAATTACTGATGATATGCAGCAGCCATAAATAGCACTTCATTCCAAGGAGTGCTCACAAATACCTGGGCTGAAAAAACATATGTATCACTCGGCAGTAATACACAGGGAAATGTACAACCTCTTCAGATCCATCGAAGTACGCATACTTTTGCACAGCCTCTCGGGGTGACCATATAAATAGAAGCTGGACATTCACGAGGCCCCCACGCCTTTCCGCTTACCATCACCTACAAAATCAGTGGACGATACAATAAGAACACAAAATCAATCTACTATGTGGCTGGACGGAAGCAATCAGCCGTCTGCTACTGAAGGTGAGTTGGAATTGGCAATCGTCATCGCATTAAGATAAGCGCCCATGGTAACACGCCTATTGCAGTGCGGAGAATCAACCATAAGACACCTCCTCGTGCAATGTGGCTACGACTTCTGGACTCTGAGGAGAATGAGATGGAGTCGGGACTTGTTCCATTCACACAATCGTATGGCGTAAGTGGTCTTTAAGTGACATGCGGTTCTGCTGATTGACCTGCGCACATATTATGTGGGTTCAGGACGCAGTGCTATCGGTCGCGGGTGCATTTCCAAAGCATATTTCTGAACAGACTGAGAAGGAAAGCATTATTCTCAAGTCTCCCATTCGAACCATCGACGGAATAGTGTCATGGGCTAGTCTTCGGGCATCCCAAAGCTCTGCAGAGACATGGAGACTTTTGTTGACGACGGGATTGGACATCATTGAAGTTGGCGTTGTCCTAGAAAATGCACACTCAATTCGCAGCGTTCTACAGGAGGGTATCACATGTCCCATGACCGATGGAACCCTGATCGATGCTTACTTCAATCCTGGTCCAGGACTTGGAACCTTAATCGGGTACCAGAATCCGGTTTCTGTGCCACCAAACTACGAGGTGAGTGGAGATTCTTTATAAAGAATGAATTATGAAGAATTTCTAAGCGAACTTCTCTTCTCAAGGAATGTCTCGCTCATGCTGCCAAGGTTTTATATTCCTTGTCTCGCCCTAACCTTGAAAACGACGAGGTAATCGGTTTGGGGCTTCAGTTCGAGCTTTTTGACAGAAGACAAGGGATATACAGAGGGTTCAGAAGATCTCAGTATAAAGAAGCCGTACAGCAACATGCGTACTTGTATGGTTCTCGTTGGGTTGTGTCGTTCCGAGTGAGCCTAAAGTGAAGGAAGAAGTATAGCGTCTGTTCAGTGATGACGGCTCAATTGACACTTATTGCATAACGTTGTTATACTAAGCATCGTCAGTATATCAGTCCTGAGTCAGACAATTGTGGGCCAATCTTCAGTGGTGCAGGAGATATGAACGAAGAATTTCATTGTCGCATAGCGCGACGATCTCCCCAGCATCTATATGCGGCGTGAATGAAGGGCACCATTTCACTCAGCTCAGATACACGAACTTTCGATGATATTGTGATTAATAATGTATCTCGCTAGGTATCTCCACAAGACAATCTGAAAACGTCTTCAATACCGACATTACTACAACTCGGTTGAATCAACGCTCCGTCACAGTTATTACACTTTCCATCCGAGTCCCGCGATATATCATCGGCACGACAACAATATCCCCATCAGGCGTCATCTGAGGCGTCGCGCTGGGAGTTCCTGGTGCTTGATTTTCGTGCTCATAGTAGTAGAAGTCGCAGTATGTGTCGTCGTTTTCCGGCTGAAGACGGAGTTGGCGCTCCTCGACCTCATAATACCACGGAACAATATAACCGATCCTCGCCGCACCGTTTACCATAACCACTCGTGGGGTTAGGCGACCAGTGGTCTAT
>Ga0247741_1000970_pt1 | contig 15790 bp, 10 predicted proteins | sample UWRJL213509R2_FD_180945 | JGI IMG/M metagenome (GOLD analysis project Ga0247741, IMG submission 180945) | Plant litter microbial communities from Arlington Agricultural Research Station in Wisconsin, United States - UWRJ-L213-509R-2 | ecosystem: Environmental > Terrestrial > Plant litter >... | reverse complement strand
ACTTTGACGGCTTTACCCATTTTTTGCAGATTGCGTTCTTTTTTGAAATGCTCTTCCACCGTTAAGCGAATTTGTAATTTCATTACGTCTTCACTCAAACCACCCTGCTCTTGCTTTGTTTCAAAAATTTTATTATTGGCAAAGCGAACATATTCCGCGCCGGGCTCTGCGTAAATTTCATCGACCACATAACCTTGATAGCCACTACGATTGGTATGATCAGTTAAATCTACACCTTGTTTTAGTTTTACCGTTTTTTCTTTAGTGCCGTTGAGTGTGTCTTCAAAAATAGTGACTTTGGCGCTAGGCGTTTTGGCTTTACCCTCATAACCAATATGATCCAAGCGTAAAAATACCTGATTGATATTTTGTTCTGTTTCTATCGACGATACGGCAATTTGCTTTACCAACTTCGCATCGTAAGCTTTGATTGGCCCCAACTCATATACAAGGTTATATGGATTTTTATGCGTAGCAGAATAACGTAATGCAAATAGGGGATTGAGATTATTGATAGCATGTTTAGCTTTAACTGTATTGTCTACACTTTGGGGCTCATCAATAATTAATACTGGGCGCATAGTCTGAATAAATTCAATGGGCTTTCTTCCCGCCATGCGGTCGTGCTCTCTATGAATTACACTAAGCTTCTTTATCTGTTCTTCAGTAAGCTGTGAGTAGTCATCAATGTCGCCCGCATCTTTTTGGAAAGCTTGAATATTAATAATTAAAATCTGTACGGTATTAGATCTGGCAAATTGACGGACCTTGGAAGGGTCATTAGATTTATACACATAGTGGTCAAAAGGAACATTTTCAAACAGACTATGAAAATGCTCACGCATAAGTTCAATAGAAGCAAGCACACCTTCACGAATAGGCACTGACGGAACAACTATAATAAATTTTCGCAAACCGTATTCTTTGTGCAACTTAAAAATAGTTCGCAAGTACACATAGGTTTTACCGGTGCCTGTTTCCATTTCTACCGAAAAATTGGGGAAGGGATAAGCATCATCTTCGGTTATTAATTTTGTGGAATGCTCAATATTGTTATGAGTTTGTATGTGCTGCAAATTTTCCAGCAACTTGCCATTAGTTTGTGCTTGCGTAATAAAACTTGACGAATTGGCGATACCAAGCTCGGTGTAAGTGCCATGCTCGCGAGGCATACCCGCAAACAAATTGACTACAGAATCCAGGGCTTCTTGTTGATAGGGCAACTCAGAATTAAATTTTAATTTCATGAGCCAGCCTTATACCGTGCGAAATTCAATTTGGTCTGCTTTATCGCGACCTTGATTAAAATCTGCGAAGGTTGCTATCGCATTGGCTTTAAGCTGATCATTGCCATGAAAGGCGCGATCCAAACAAATAAATTGCACGGGCTCATGCTGTAATACTGCATCAATTAAATTTTGATCGATATTATCCTGCAAGCAAATTAACCAACCGCCTTCGTCTACCGAAAATACGGCGTGATTTGCCAATTCGATAAGTTCGATTTTTTTGGTGGGCATAACGCCGGCTTTAATCAGTAATTCGTACAGAATATCTTCCTGACTGGCGTTAGGATCTATGTGGTCGATATGCAATTCAAATTGCTTAGCCAGATCATCGTCAGAAATTTCTTTTGCGGGTGCTTGCCAGTGCTTAAAATTGGAGCGATTTAGTTTTAAAACTTTGAAACCAAAATCAAGATTAGACTTTCCTTCTAAATCTAATTGAGCTGAAATTCCTTTTAGTAATTCCTTTGAAGCGAGACGCAAACGTTCTTTGCTAACCTCAGCGATAGTTTCAAAACCTAACCCAAAAGCTACTGAGTTAGCCTCTATTTCTTCAGGCAACTGAACAAGAATATATTTAAGGTTATCATTATTTTCGTAATTATATTCGTACATAGCATGGCCAAAACTAGATGTGCCGGCAAAAAAATCTAGAATTATATCGTCATCACTCGCACTTAACTTTATTATTTTTTTTAGCAACCCAATTGGCTTAGGGTGATCAAAAACCTTTTTTCCACCAAATAGCGAATTAACCTCTCTTGTAGCTTTCTTGTTGCCATCCTCTTTAACCCACAAATCGGAACACTCTCTACCATGCTCACTTAAATAATGCTTTTGATATACCTGCCATTTTTTAATTCCATTTTTTTCAACTAATTTCCATTCGATTATATTGTCATCCAAAAGACTTAAATATGTTTCATGTGAACATACCCAACGACTTTCCCAACCTTCAGGAGCTATCGGATATACATCTTCCCCTTCAGGATTTTTAACTGGATAAAACATTGTTGGCCGATCTTCCCGTCTATTTTCACCACCAGTCCGCCTTAAAGATCTCAACAAATATTTTCCATTAATATCTTCTTCGTTATATATGGATTCATCCTCATCATTTGTAGGCAATCTAGATAAGCTGTAAGCAGTATTTTTTGAAAAAACCAAAATGTAATCTAATTCTTTTGCTATCCCTCGACTACCAGATCCCATGCGCGTTCCAGTCGCCCTAGAAATTGTTCCAAGGTAGTTTTCTTCACCGAATATTTCGTTACATAAAAATCGTAAATTATCTATTTCACAATCATCAATAGAAATAAATATGACTCCGTCCTCACGCAACAAATTACGTGCAAGATAAAGACGTGGGAACATCATATTTAGCCATTTGGTATGGAAGCGGCCTTCGTTGGTGCTATTGGTGGAAAACTTTTTACCATCTTCACCACTTAAACCCGCGTAGGACAAATAGGTTTCCAGTGATTCGCTGAAATTGTCAGGATAAATAAATTCCTTACCTGTGTTGTACGGCGGGTCGATATAAATCATTTTTACTTTGTCGTAATAGGCTTTTTGTAGAAGCTTTAAAACTTCTAAATTGTCGCCTTCAATAAACAAGTTTTCAGTAGTATCAAAATCTACTGATTCATCGCGGCAAGGTTTTAAGGTGGCGTGACTGGTTTCTTGAATTAAGCGCAAGCAATCGCGTTTGCCCGGCCAATCCATTCCATAGCGCTCGCGGCGGTTGTCATACACGTCAGAAAAATTACCCAGCTCTGCTTTTAAACGCTCGAAATCAATCGCCTCAACAATTTCACCTTTATCATTTTTTATCTCGGTGAAGACACCGGGGAAAAGTTGTTTTAATTCCTGCTTGCGCTGTTCGGCAATATCGAGCGATTCACCGCTCATTTGGGTATTCAATTCAGTCATGAAGGCATCCGTTTTTCAAAATAATGGATAACGATTAAATAGTTCGTACTGTATAGCTACTGCAAATCTGTTAAACCGTTTTTTTCTTTATTAGCGGCATAGATAGTAAGCAACAATTCCTGATCACTTGACATGCGATATTCAGGTAATTGCAAACTGAGCTTTTGGCTTTCACCTATAATGGTAGGGACACCTTCGCCACGACGTTCAATTAGGGCTTGTTTGCCCGCAGTTGGGTTTGCTTGATAATAGCGGCTTAATAAATTCACAATGGTTTCATTGCGCGTTACGGTGTTTTCCATTAGGCCGTCGATAGTTAGGCTATTTGGTAATGCGCCCGGTGTAAAAATTTCTATCCTATCTGCAAACATGTGTACACGAATTTTACTCCCGGTAATTGAATAATCTCTGTGAGCTACTGCATTAACTATGGCCTCATAGATAGCACCCAAATGATATTGCGGAATATCAATTCGACCGGGACGCTTTACCGCTTCAATGCGCATATTTTTACGCACAAATTCAAATGCACCATTAATTTGTTGATCGAGCGGGCCGGTGTAATCGGCCGCATCCAATTGGTGTTCCGCATAACGTTCACTGCCGATATAAGCCACACACTGAATGTAGGCATTGCGCAACCACTGACTTGGGTCGGCGGTTAGCAACAAAACTCCTGTGACAGAAAGATTAGTTTCGTCATCATCGCCATTAGCGGTTAGATGTAATTTATAAAGTTGGTCACGCTCAGGTGTTTCGGTTTTCAAAAAACGCTGCTTCAGGCTTGCATCTATCTCGGCAAGGCTGGTGCGCGGCACAGCAATTTCATCAAAGCGAATCAGGCGCGACTGACTGCGCTGCTGAAACAAACGGGCAAGCACTTCTGGCTTCATTTCTTGTTTGGTTGAACCCACACGCTGGTAATAACGACCCGCACTACTGTGAACCATAATACTGCGCTGTATATCTACAACAATAAGGGTTTTTAATTCTCCCTCGGCATTTGGAATTTGCACAAGATGAGTGCCTATATCAACTGGTGGGTGTATGGATTGCTGGCTGATATTAACTAACCACTCTTCTGTTTTGCTAACGAGCTCCGGCTCCACTCCAACCACAGCGCGTGTTTTGTCTTCTACGCCAACAATGAGCCTGCCACCTTTACCGTTAGCAAAAGCAGCCAGCTCATGCGCTATTTTTTCTTTATTCGGCTCAACAATTGAATTACCTTCAAAACGCACCGACTTAAATTCTATGCTTGAATCTTCACCTAGACGTATGTAGTAAAGAATATCTCGCGCTAATTTTTCACGATCCATAACTATGCCTGCCATTATTTACTTGAATGTAATTATTCACTAAGCGCCCAGCGGATCGTGAATAAGTCTTCGGATTCATGCGTAGTTTCGAGTTTTGCATAGATCTCATCTAACAGCTCATCTTCTTGCTGTTCTATACGTTGCTTGGATTGATTGTATTCAACAAAAGCATCATCTCGCTCGCGCTCCTTTTGTTTCAGTTGTTTTTTCACAGTGAGTTTGTCCGTTAACGAATCTAATTGGCGTGCAGCCTTCTTAAGACTTTTTATTTCTTCCTCAAGTGTATCTAAAGTCATTTTTAATGCTTGACGGCGATCTTCTGCCCAGCGTTCTAACTTTGTACTTTCTTGTTCAAAATAAATTGTTAACTGTTTGGTAGTTTGTGTTTGCGTTTGCTCCAGAGCAGTGGCAAATAACGGTTGTAAAGGTCTGTCATCTATTATTGGATTAAGTATTTTTACTTGCGCAGGAATACGCAGAAAATGTGCCGCATCATCTTGCGGTAGCACGGTTCCAGTATCTGTAATAGCCAATACTAATAAATGCTCTTCAAAAGTTCCTGCAAATTTAAAGGTTAACTTTACCAACCGTAAAATACCTGACTGACCTATGTAAGATTTTAGCGCTGCGTACTGTCCCTCTAACTGCCGATAACTAAATTCAAGTTGGGCCACGGGCAGTGGTTGGCGCTCTTTCGCATCGTGCACTAAATCCCAAGCAAGAAAATGTTCGGTGGATTGCAGGCGAAAAAAATCGGAACCATTTTTTTCGGCTTGATCCCAACTTAAATCGTAACGTTTTCCATGCCATTCAAAATGGTTGCGATTGAAACTGGCTCCGATTAATTCAGACTTTGCTAAATCCATCAAAACTTGTTGATACTCGTCAAGAAAATCCTGCGAGTTATCGCGGCGGGATTTTAAACTGGCTACTACATCTCTATCAAAATTATTCAATAAGGTTTGCCGGGCATTTTCTTCCCTGACGGATAACACACTATCCATATCTTGCTGCAATTGATTAAAGGCATATTCAATTTCTTCATCGGTTCGGCATTTTTTGTAAATATCGTAAATACGTTTTTCTATATCAATATTGCTTTCGATGGTCCCTAATATTTCATCAGACGCCCCAAATACTCCCTCAAAGAGTTTGAGTTTTTCATTCAGCAATTCAAATACGCGATAATCCGCAGGGTTTTTGCGATTAACAAAATTTACCACGACCACATCGTGCAACTGTCCATAACGATGAACACGACCAATACGCTGTTCAACTTTTTGTGGGTTCCAAGGTAAATCATAATTAATTAGCAATGAGCAAAATTGCAGGTTAATACCTTCTCCGCCAGCTTCAGTGGAAATTAAAATATCCGCATCATCACCTTTAAATTTACTAACCAGTGCAGCTTTCACATCTGCCGCTTTTGAGCCACTAACGCGCGCAGTACCTGCATTCGCAGCGCGCCAAGCGTTATAAGTAGCAATTGACTCAGCATCGGTATTGGAACCATTTAGAAGAACGATTCGACCTTGATAACCGTGATCTTCCAAAAGTTTTTTTATGTATTGCTGGGTGCGACAAGATTCGGTAAAAACTACGGCTTTGCGTTTACCGCCTAGGTTTTCAGTCATCGCAAACGCTTTTTCCAAAACGCGAACTAAAGCTTCACCTTTAGCGTTTATGGTGATTTTTTTGGCAAGCGATTGGTACTGTTTTAAATCCTGAATCTCTAGAGACAGAGCAGAGCTATCAATTGGGCCTTGTTCATCATCATTGTCTTCCTTAAAGGTGTCTGCCCAGTCATCCACTTCTTCCAAATCAGTTAATACATCTTCTTCTAATAATTTTTTTTGTTCGAGTCGCTTGATCATTCCACCAAGTGTATCAGCCACGGCAAAACTGGAAGACGCAAGAATTTTACGAATGCCTACGGCAACCAAATCTTTGGCTTTATGATTAAAAGCTTGATTGTTCGGCTGAGCTAAATAATCAGACAGCTTTTTATATAAATCCCATTCCTCATCTTCCGGAGTAAAGTCTTGTGTTAATGAGTAGCGATTGGTGAATTTTATTCCACCCTCTTGCTGTACTTGCTTACGCAGAGTTCGGTGGCACAGTGGTTTAATGCGTTCTTTTAAATCGGCTAAACGTTTTTTGTCTGCCGAACCATAAAGAATGCGAAATGTTTTTTCGTCTCCGAAAAAGTGTTCGTCAATAACCTGCGAGAGCCCATAAAGCTCCATGAGATTATTTTGCAAGGGCGTAGCGGACAAAAGCACTTTTGCTTCTGCATGTTTAGTCGCTTCAACAATTTCTTTGGCGCGCTTACCGGTGGATTTTTGGTATACATTACGAAGTTTATGCGCCTCATCGAACACTACTAAATGCCAGCGCACATCCCCAACTAATAATTTTTGTCTGGCAACAAACTCATAGGAACAAATAACTATCTTGTCATCTTGCAAAAAAGGATTTTGCTTACCTTGCTTTTTCTGATCACGAGCTACATTGGCATCCAGAATAATGGAGGGCAATTCAAATTTATCAGCAAGTTCCTGGCTCCATTGCTTACGTAGCGATGCGGGGGCAACCAATAAAATGTTGCGCTTTTTCTCAGCCCACTTTTGCGCCATCACCAAACTAGCTTCGATGGTTTTCCCAAGGCCAACTTCATCAGCCAGTAGCACACCACGAGCCAAGGGAGATTTAAGCGCAAAACAAGCGGCCTCCACTTGATGCGGATTCATATCAACACGCGCTGATGCTATGGCACGGGATATTTGCGATTCGATGCGTCCAGTAAGGGTCAGCCAATGTGCAAAATAAAGACTTTGATAATGTGTAAACACGCCTACTCCTTCACATTTGAATGCTGTTGCTCAAACCATTGATCAACAGCCTTTTTTGCAAAGCGCCATTGCTTACCTAATTTTTGCCCGGGAACCCGCCCTTCCTGAGCCAGCTTGTAAAGAGTTGATTTAGGAATTTTCAAATAAATAGCCAACTCTTCAAGAGTTAGTATCTGATCTGACTGAGTGGACATTATAAAACCTCATTTATCAGTATTTGCTGGTTTTTATCCGTTATTAGGATATCTGAATAAGGCTTTTTGGCAAGAGACAAGGTTACATGCAAACTAGCCTAGCCTAAATCGTACAAGCACTCTTAGGCTCAGGCCTATAAACCCCCACATTCAAATGCCCAGCATCTTTCAAATTCGCCGCATGCAATTGGCTCATTACACCCTTTTGGCAATACAAATAATATTGCGCATTTTGTTCGAGCGTAGGAAATTTATTATTTAAACCGTAGAACGGAATTTTTAGAATCGTTACTTCACCTAATTTCAGCGGATTAATTTCTTCTTCATCAGGATGACGAATATCAATAACAATTTGACCTGCTATGATTTCGCCTACGACGGGTACAGATAAATCTGCATCTAATTCGTTAACAATTTCGTCGATATTTTGTGCGCGGCGTTCGTTGATGGCACGCTCCAAAACGGCCATATCGAATTTAGCTTCTTCTTGCAAAACTCGGCTTAATTTTGCACGCGTTGTCGGGTTTACCGAAATTACTCCGCAATATTCCGGCATTTGTGCGGCGAATGTTTCTGTGCCGATTTTACGGGAGATATCGATGATATCGCCCTTGTCCATTGTGGCGAGCGGGCGCAGCACAACCATGTCGACGGCGCGATCAATTACGTTCAAATTGATAAGCGTTTGGCTGGAAACTTGTGCGACGCTTTCGCCAGTTACCAATGCGGGAATTTCCAACGATTCGGCGACGACTTCTGCTGCGCGCAACATCATACGTTTGAGAGTGACCCCCATGTAGGAGTTATCGACTTTTTCGAGAATTTCTTGTACGACTTCCTCAAAGGGAACGGTCACAAATTTTACGCGATGAGACGAGCCATATTTATTCCACAAATAATAGGAAACTTCTTTCACGCCGATCTCGTGCGCGCGACCACCGAGATTGAAGAAACAATAATGCGCGCGCAATCCGCGTTTAATGCAAAGATAAGTTGAAACGGTTGAATCAAATCCACCAGAAATAAGTGACAACACCGGCTCTTGCGCACCGAGTGGGAAACCACCCAAACCTTGGGTTTTATTCGCAATTACAAATAGGCGCTCCCATTTCACTTCGAGGAAAACCACCACATCGGGATTGTGTAAGTCCACGCCTTTAGCATCAGAGTGATGTAACAATCCACCGCCAACATATTGCTCCAGTTGGGTCGATGTAAACTCATGATTGCCATGACGACGAGCGCGCACACAAAAGGTTTTACCGGCAAGGGCATCTTTCCAATGCGGAAGAACTATCTTGAAAATCTCATCCAAGTTGCCAACGGGATAGGCTTTGATTACCGAAAAATTGGCTATGCCGGGTGTATGTGCCAGCACCTCGCAGACCTGCGCAATAATAGAATCGCCGGCATCGGGCGCAGTAATTTCGATTTTTTCCCAATCGTTCTGCACATTAATCTTCATGCCCAAGTCGAGATTGCCGAACAATTTGCGCAAGTTATCGCGTAGCTGTTTGATAAAACGCTTACGTACCGGCGGGCTTTTGATGATGATTTCGGAAAAAACTTTGACAATGATGTGCATATAAAACTCGGTTGGATTAGCTCACGAATAGGGGCAAATAAGAAAAACGCAGAATTATACAGGAGTGAACATGTTCACGTTTAAGTGAGGGCAAATTTCTTGTGCTTTCGTCATCCCTTGCGTAAAGTGCGCGCCCTTAAGGAAATTATCGGAAATGTTAATGCTGTCGGGTAATATCGCATCTCGCTATTTCCTTATGTTCCCCCAGCAATTAACGCTACACCCCCAAGGAGCTTATATGTACAAACACGTATTGACCGGTGCTATCGGAGTCGCTTTATCATGTCAGGCGATGGCGCAAAGCTATCAGTTTGAAGGCTACGCAAGTTATTCAAAATCAAATCCTGATTACGATTATGGTTATGATAGAGACCTCGATCTTGCCTCAGTTGCCGGCACATACTATTTCTCGCCGGTATCCACAGATAGGCACCCGTTGCAGGAAGCCTCTTTTTTTGCAAAAAGTAGCTCGGTAAGCTTTTCTTATGTCGGTGCCAAAACGGCAGCAAGCTACGGGTATGAAGATGATTACATTCGCGAAGAATTTCATTACAAAGCCAGAATTTCCAGCTTTGTTATCGCCGCTGAAACCTATGTACTAAACGATTTGATTTATCTCGGCGGTTTAGTGGCGCATAGCAAAGAAAAGCACACCGACACTTCAACTTTCTATTCTGACACTTATAACTACTTAAATGGCACCCGAGCTAGCACGGACACAGATTCCTCAAACGATTGGCGGATTAACCTGGGCGTAGCGCCAACTGAGGGCCTGTTAATTTGGTCTGAATTTAAAAAGGATGTGGACATTAGCGATAGCTGGAATCTGAATACAAAATACGTAATGGAATTCAATGCCAGCGCGCTAAATATTCAGGGCGGTATTGCTAAAAACGCCTATTCGACTTTTGCAGATTCAACAACACTATTATATCCCTCCAGCATGAAGCTTAATTTCAATGAAAGTGATGATATGAACATAAATTCTATTTATGTAGTGGGTGATTATTATTTTGACAAGACGCTAAGTTTGGGAGTTGGTGCGAACCGCTCTAGCGTTCATGATGTTAATGATAGCTATTTGATTCGCGGCCAAAAATTCTTTACCGATAAATTCAGTGTGCTTTTGCAATACACTTCAGGTGAGGAGATTAAAAATTACAGCATCGGCGCATCTGTGCGGTTTTAATATTTAAATCGTGAGTTATCTGATTAAAAAAATGGCCTACTTGTGTAGGCCATTTTTATTTTAGGTTTTTATTTTGTTATTTTTGCTTTTATCAAAAATAATTTCTATTTATTGCGGAAAATAATCTCTTTCATCTTTTGCAGTTTTGGCGCAACTACCGGCACGGTGAGCATGGTGCTCAGCACGGCCATGATTAACAACGCTGTAAACGTTTCGCTGGTGATGATTTGCTTATCTAGCAATACGTTGGCGAAGATAATCATAATTAACGCTTTGGTTTGGAGTAACCAGCCGATAATCGACGCTTCGCCTTTTTCCCATTTGAGGATTTTACCTGCGGCGTGAATACCTATCAGCTTGCCAGCAACTGAGGCAAACAACAGTACACCGGCGGCGATAAATACGGCAGCACCACCTACTTGCCAGTTGGTACGCAAGCCGGTGCTTAGGAAGAATACGGGCATCACGATAATCAGGACGAAGTAGCGCAACTTGTCCATATCTTCCTGCTTAAACCATTCGGCATCCATAACGGCGCCCGCAAGGAAGGCTCCGACCATAAAATGCAGACCCGACCAGTCGGCGAAATATCCGCAGGCTGCCAGCCAAATAAAAGTGACGTACCAGCGGTCGTCCTCTTTCAATTTGATCATTAATTGTCGGAAGAGATAAGCGGCAATCGCAAAGCCAAGCAGGAACATTCCCTGGCGGCCTACGCGCTCCCAATCCAGCAGAATAAGTGCCAAAACACCCCAAATGGCGATGTCATCAAGGCTGGCGTAACGGAGAATGCGTTGACCAATAGGCTGACGCAGAATGTTTAGCTTTTCCATTAGCAAAATCAAAATCGGCAACGCAGTTACCGCACAAGACATGCCTACACCGAGGATGAATTGCCAAGTCAGCGCTTTCTCTCCCATCCAGCCATTGCTGAAATAAAGTAAAAATACGCCGGCACCACAGCCAAATAACAGCGGCATACCGAGTGCCAGGCCTGCAGTTATTCCACTTTCACGCTTATAGGCCCATGCTTTTTTCAAATCGAGCTCAACACCCGCAATCATTACGAAAATCATCACCGCCCACCAGGCGATACCGTTGAGCGATTGGATAACGGGTTGCGCGAACACAAATTTGTAGTAATCGGGAAAAATTGCGCCCAATACGCCAGGGCCCAGCACGATCCCCATAATAATTTGCACTACCACGAGCGGCGCCCAATAGTCTGTGCGACCTATGCGCCAGATAAGGTAAGGAATGGTGAAGATGATTCCCATGGCGATGAGGAAAATTTCGGTGACATTCATGGAATGGTTCATACAGGGACCCTGTGTAATTATTTTTTGTTTTTTTAGACGCTAGATGTGGCTGGCATCAAATGCTACCGCACTAGGGCGGGCTTTTTACGATAGTAAAATTTTCCTTACAATTAATTGGCTATCAAATTTAACTATCAGGTGGCTGGAGATACCTGTTTATTAAGAGGATAAAAATTAGTAAAAAATATTAGGTTGGAATTCAACACAGGCTTAAAATAGGCATAACGCCAACAAAGAAAAACTTTTTTGCACCATTTTGGATCTTATGCACGCCATATTGCACCAATATAGACCTGCGACCAAAATGAGCATTTTTTACAACACCTTATTTTTAAAGACATGTTGCTATTTTTGGTGGATGGCATATATTTTGCCCCTTTTCGATCACCCTAATCTCGCCCGCTTGCTCCCGCTTCAAAAAAGGGCAGGATGAGCGGAGGATGGAAGCGGGAAAATTTCACTGACCTAGCTCATATTAAAAGCTATAAAACACCCCTTGGAGGCATTCGATGTCTAAGACTTTAGACCTGATTAAAGAACACGAAGCTCGCTGGATTGATCTGCGCTTCACCGATTTCAAAGGCAAAGAGCAACATGCTACTTTCCCTGCTCACGTAGTGAACGACAGCTTCTTCGTTGACGGTAAAATGTTTGACGGGTCTTCAATTGGGGGCTGGAAAGGCATTAACGATTCGGACATGATTCTTATGCCTGACGATTCAACTGCTGTGTTAGACCCTTTCTACGACGAAGCAACCATTAACGTGCGCTGCAACATCGTTGAGCCAGCAACCATGCAAGGTTATGACCGCGACCCACGTTCTTTGGGCTTCCGCGCAGAAGAGTATTTGAAATCAACTGGTTTGGGTGACAAAGCCTTGTTCGGCCCAGAGCCAGAATTCTTCATCTTTGATAGCGTTCACTTCTCTAGCACTATGGGCGGCGCTTTTTACAAAATCAAATCTGAAGAAGCTGCATGGCAATCGGGTGATGACACCGAAGGTAAACACGGCCACGCTCCACGCGTAAAAGGCGGTTATTTCCCAGTTGCGCCAGTTGATTCATTGCACGATATCCGTGGCGCTATGTGTAATGCTATGGAAGCTATGGGCCTGGAAATTGAAATCCATCACCATGAAGTAGCTAACGCGGGCCAATGTGAAATCGGCGTAGGCGCTAACACTTTGGTTAAGAAAGCGGACGAAGTACAAATCCTTAAGTACTGCATCCACAACGTTGCGCACCAATACGGTAAAACGGCGACCTTTATGCCTAAGCCTTTAATTGGCGATAACGGTTCAGGTATGCACGTTCACCAATCATTTTCTTTGAATGGTAAAAACCAATTTGCAGGCGAAGCTTATGCTGGCTTGTCGGAAACTGCTTTGTTCTATATCGGCGGTATCATCAAGCACGCTAAATCATTGAATGCTTTTTGTAACGCTTCTACCAACTCTTACAAGCGTTTGGTTCCAGGCTTTGAAGCTCCAGTAATGCTGGCTTACTCTGCCAAAAACCGTTCTGCTTCTATCCGTATTCCTTACACTGTTGGTGAGAAAGCGAAACGTATTGAAACTCGCTTCCCAGATCCAACTGCAAACCCATACTTGTGCTTCGCAGCCTTGTTGATGGCTGGTATCGACGGTGTTCTGAACAAAATTCATCCGGGCGAAGCTGCTACTAAAGACTTGTATGACTTGGAGCCAGAAGAAGAAGCTGAAATTCCACAAGTATGTTCATCTTTGGAAGAGGCTTTGGCTGCATTGGAAGCTGACAACGAGTACTTGTTGAAAGGCGGCGTATTTTCTAAAGACTTCATTGATGCTTACATTTCATTGAAGAAAGAAGAAATCCAACGCGTTAACATGACTCCGCACCCAGTAGAATTCGAGCTTTACTACAGCGTGTAAGTCACCGCTGGCGGCTGTTTTCCAGCCGCTGGATATAAAGAGGCCCGCATTGGTGACAGTGTGGGCTTTTTCTTTGGGGGAATGACGAGTAATCTTCTACAGACATCCCTACCGGAATCTACATCATGCATCGCAATTTATATTTTGTTACCACTTTGGTATTTGGCATGTTGCTGAGCTCTGCTTCCCTTGCGGAGGTTTATAAAACCGTCGATAAAAACGGTCGCGTCACTTACACGGATGTACCGCCTGCCGACACCTCAGCAAAACCCGTTGAGTTAAAGAGTATAAACAGCATTCCTATGCCACCTCCGGTTCCTTTGGAGTCCGCTCGTGCAACTGCACAGTCGCCAGCCGAATATCGAATACAAATCATTGCACCAGAAAACGGCAAGACGTTAATGGCGAATGAGCGTTCCATTCAGGTATCTATCACGGTCGATCAGAGCCTACAGAATGGGGATTTATTTGCCTATAAGCTTGATGGAAATACCGTTCAAACTACAGCTGAAATGACTTACACCATCGTTGAACCTCCGCGCGGCGAACACACTCTAACGGTTGATGTTGTTAGTACCGAGGGTAGAAGCTTGGCCCAATCCGAGGGTATAACTTTATTGGTCATGCGCCCCATTATTAAAGCTACACCAAAGCCCACAAAAAAGTAGTGAGCACCAAAATAAAGCATTTTTAAAGCTGCTAGACTAGAATAGATCGTGTAAACGCCCCAATTTCAAGCCTCGGCTAGTTGGTTTGCTTCTTGCATTCTCCTGCATATTAGAACTGCACCTTCCCAAGGCATTCCGGAGTTTGAAGCGACTTGACTGAACGCGATATCTATAAGCCCCTGCTGGATAGTTTGAGTACAGCCATAGTTCTGGTTGATAGCAGCCTTCTGTTAATTCACATGAATCCTGCGGCAGAGGCTTTGTTAGCCATGAGTTGCGAGACGAACCGTGGCGAACCAATCACCTATTTCTTTTTTGAAACTGAAGAGACAGAAAAGCAGCTCAAACTTGCCGCCAGTAAAGCCAATCATTACACCAAGCGTCATGCTGAATGGCGATTGTTGCATGGAACGACGATCACAGTCGATTACACCGTCACACCCTTCGGTGAGCAAGAAGGTCTGATTATTGAAGTCCAACCTATAGACCGCCTGCTGCGTATCAGCCGCGATGAAATGGTCACTTCTTCACACGAAACTACCCGTAATCTTATTCGTGGCATGGCCCACGAAATCAAAAATCCTTTAGGCGGTATCCGTGGTGCAGCGCAATTGCTAGCGCGGGAGCTGCCACACTCGGGCCTTACGGAATACACCAATATTATTATCGATGAGGTTGATCGGCTACGTAACCTTGTGGACCGCATGCTTGGCCCTAATCAATTACCGAAATGGGCGGCTTTGAATATTCATGAAGTTTTGGAGCGCGTTGCTTCAATTATCAAGGCGGAAAGTAACGACGTTATTAGCTTGGTCAGAGATTACGACCCAAGTATTCCCAGTATCTTGGGAGACAAAGAGCTTTTAATACAGGCTTGTTTAAATATCCTACGCAATGCGATGCAGGCGTTAGTAGAAGCTAATATGACCAACGGCGTGATTCAATTGCGAACCCGGATTCAACGCCAATACACCATTGGCCGCAAACATCATCCGCTAGTGTGCCGCATTGATATCGTTGATAACGGCCCAGGTATAGCGGCGGACATGATTGAAAATATCTTCTATCCCATGATCACTGGCCGCGCTGAAGGTACGGGTTTGGGCTTAACGATTTCGCAACATCTTATTCATCAACACAACGGCCTCATCGAGTGCCACAGTGAGCCGGGCAAAACCCGTTTCTCACTCTACCTACCAATGGAAGCGTAACATGCAGAAGTCTAATAAGGTTTGGATCATCGATGATGATCGCTCAATCCGCTGGGTACTGGAAAAAGCCTTGCAGTCAGCGAATATTGATACACGCGTTTTTGACTCCGGAGACAGCGCGCTCAGCCAGCTTAATCGCGATACACCTGATGCCATCATTAGCGATATCCGTATGCCGGGAACCGATGGTTTAGTGCTACTCAGCAACTTGCATTCGACGCATCCGCATATTCCTATCATTATTATGACTGCGCATTCAGATCTCGATAGCGCTGTTGCGGCTTATCAAGGTGGAGCGTTTGAATATCTGCCTAAGCCGTTCGAT
>Ga0247741_1000969_pt1 | contig 15804 bp, 17 predicted proteins | sample UWRJL213509R2_FD_180945 | JGI IMG/M metagenome (GOLD analysis project Ga0247741, IMG submission 180945) | Plant litter microbial communities from Arlington Agricultural Research Station in Wisconsin, United States - UWRJ-L213-509R-2 | ecosystem: Environmental > Terrestrial > Plant litter >... | reverse complement strand
AAATGGCCAACGATTCGGAAAAGGAGCAGCATTCCAGCACCCTCACCGCTCTGCTCTTCGTCGCTCGTGTGCTTCCTTTAGCATGCAGGTCTGAAAAAATCATAAGCCGTATCCTCTTTGATAGGCGGTACCGGAACTTTCATGAAGTGTGGACTTTGGATGGATGGAACGACGGGATCATACAACCCGCTCGAGACGCAGTTCTCGATTATTACAAGGTACGTGCCTCGGTATCGCTCCATACAGTGCGCTGAAACCCATTAAATCGAACTATTTATCTGAACCAGCGCTGTGAGAAACCATCCGACGTCGAAAAATACATGCGTTGGAATAACCTGTCCTAGTTTCTATACTTAATTTTGATTACATTCCTTCAGTAGTTCGCTCCGCTTACCGTATCCGCTTCCACTCACCGTATATCTTTAATCTGAATCGCTGGCAATGCCCAAGTCGTAGTAATGTGTAATCGATGCTTAGGCGCTTATTCTTCGATGTCTAGTCGTGATCATCCAATCGCGTGAAAGGATTTGATAAAAGCCAATCTCATTCGGCATTTTACTCAGTGATTTCTTGGAGGCGGTTGACTGGATCTAGGCGAGGCTCAGTAAATACAATGAGCTCTTATTATTATCAATATCTATGTTCTGGGTTCACCGAGTTCGCAGAAGCCTGACTCAACGAGCCCAACACCTGTATATGAAACGTTAACCACACAAGATCCACTGGCAAGTGATGAAAATGATGTTAATGCTATGCATTGTTGAGACGCGTTACAATGATTGACAATATTACAACAACTAGTACTTGATATGCTACAAAATTGACGATTTAAACATCGTTGCCGTGAGTGGTGGAGTTTCCTCCGAGACCGACGGCGTTCTTGGCCTTGTCGACGAGCGAAGGGGCGTTCTCATTCTGGTTTCCAGAGAGGGAATCGCCGACGCGTTGGGTGGCTGATTTCTCGCTCTATTGGAGATAGGGAGAAGTAAGTAAACTTGACGTTGGCGGATAAAGGTAAGGACTAACGTTCGGTTGAACAGTCGAGGCAGCAGAGTCAGTCTTTCCCTTGAATATATCACCGACATGTTCGGTGGTGGACTTCTGGGAGTCGGGCTAGAGAGACGACGGGAGGTCGTCAACATCTAGGAGCTGATACTATGCGAGGACAGTACTAACCTTGAGAGCGGCACCAGCCTTGTCGGTGAAATCTTGACGACCAGCTCCGGACATGATTGATTATATGTAAAGTGGTTGGGTGATGTGTAAGTGAAGTTGGGTGAGAGAAGGTGAGATGCAGAAACTCAGGCGATATCGAGCTGCTTTATACTTTTTCCTTTGGTAGTTTGCCAGTGTGTGGCGATGGGAGGAAACTGACGTAGCGTGACGCGTACGTCCATAACACCATGACGCGCACTCCGAGCCGAGGGCATGATGTCCTTGATATAGCATATGAAAAGTTACTGCTATGAAATCAAATAGAACGGATCTTCTTTGGCACCTGTGCTTCCATGTTGGGTTCATAATGAACGACTACCGTGAATCAATGCCGTTTGGGCAGGTGAGTTACCTATAAGTCTATTCAGAGCAATGGCCGACCGCATGGGTTGTTGGGTTCTTCGATAAAGAGCAGTCTTGGGTGTCCATCTAGAAGGCTCTCGCAAGCATGGACAATGGGCACGATTTCTGGATCCATGGACAGCACGGGGGAACTTGTGCACCGCTGCGGGGAGCATGCACCAAGGTTGGAAATGCGTCAAGCCATTGCATCACCGCGATCGTGCGCCACTCTCCTCACGCGGTCAAGTTCGTGCACACAAACCACAACATATGACGTAGCTGCCCCTGTCCACGCTGGGATGCGTATACGTATAAAACCAGCTCGATATCGCCTTGGTTTAGGCATCTTATCCTCTCTCAATTCAACTCACTCAGTCACTCACACAGTCAGTCCTGTCCCATTCTTTGAGCCGATTTGCGGCGAAGAGTACTTACACCGATTTTTCTGACCTTTAGACCCACCCACTTTTACATATAATCAATCATGTCCGGAGCTGGTCGTCAAGATTTCACCGACAAGGCTGGTGCCGCTCTTAAGGTTAGCACTGTCTTCACATGGTCTCAACTCCCAGATGTTGACGGACCTCCCTTTGTCTCTCTAGCCCGACTCCCAGAAGTCCACCACCGAGCACGTCGGTGACATGTTCAAGGGCAAGACGGATTCTGCTGCCTCAACTCTTCAACCGAACGTTAGTGTCCGCCTTTGTCCGCCAATGTCAAGTTTACTTACCTCCCTATCTCCAATAGAGCGAGAAATCAGCCACCCAACGCGTCGGCGATTCCCTCTCTGGAAACCAGAATGAGAATGCCCCTTCGCTCGTCGACAAGGCTAAGAACGCCGTCGGTCTCGGAGGAAACTCCACCACTCACAACAATAATGTTTAAATCAGCACTGTAGTCGTATAACGGGCTCTTAATTGTTGTAACCCCTCAATTGTAACATTTTTCAATGCATAATAATCGATATCTTTGAATCTTGGATTTCCTTAAACTAAATCTTTTCACGTACTCCTTCAAATTTACTCGCTTGCTGATCGACAACATAGAAAGATCGTCAGTCGGTATGGCCATGCATATTCACTAACTAACATGGTACGTGGACGCTTAAAGCTCAGGCGCAAGCAGAGGAGTGACTCGGATGGTGGCGAGGAGCTTTAATGCTTAGACGAGCATATTAAGGTTGGTACATGCTATCGTAAGTTTTGGTGAGAATCAAGAAAACTGAAGGATTCTGTGATACACGAAGTCCTAAGAAGGTCGTTTCACAAAGGATTTGAACATCCATTGTAGACGACGTTGAATTGAACATTCGATCACTCAATGCGCGCTTGGAATCCTGGGAGGTAGCGGTAAAACAACAAGCCTGACATGATATTGAACTCAATCTCATTTCACTGTAGCACCCCTGAACGTCGAATCTTCCCAAGATCTTTTTCTTAAGCACTGAAGCGTTGGGTGAGCGGTGACCAGGCCACCGGAGTGTGTCGCGCAGGGAAAGATCCATTCTAATTGTAAGGCGCGAGCACCACAGAGTTTTATAATTTGAGGATCGGTGAGCCCGGAAATGATTGGATGTGATATAATACGGATGGCCGCCGATGGAAAGGCTACTGAAAGGACACGATCAGAGCAACTGGAGAAACTAGGATAGATTGTTGAGACGCATGTATTTTTCGACCTCAAATGGTTCTGCATAGCGCTAATTCCGGTAGGGTTCGGTTAGCGCAAACACTGTGGGAAGGATATTGAGGCACATACCTTGTAATAATTGAAAACGGCGTCTCGAGCGGGTTGGATAATGCCGTCGTTCCACCCGTCCAAAGTCCACTTTCCATGAAAGCTCCATAACGGTAAATGGGAACTAGTAATATCGAGGAAGATGGTTTCCATAACTTGTTTCGACTTGCATGCGAGAGGCAGCACATGAGCGAGGCAGAGCAGAGCAGAGAGGGTGATAGAATGCTGCTTCTTGGCCCAATCATTGGCCATATGAAATGCGTCTGCACTGCGGAGGAGACTATATTAATGACATTTATCAGTGCGGGAAATAAAAGGACGTTACACGAAAGTCCCACCTTAGCGAAAACGACAGATAGCTGTTCATATAATACTCAGCGACCAGTGCATAACACTGCCCTGTGAATTGAAGTCTGTGCCGTTGGGGATGCAGGGTGAAAATTCTCTTGATAATCCGGTGAATTGGGCTCAGCCCTAGTAGAAACGCCGAAGCAGGATTCGAAGCCTCGACCTGAAGAATGTGAGAGTAATGTGCCTCGTAGACCAGCAAAGTTAGCGTTCCATCTTGACCAATCTTGTGGAAAGCTTTGAAGCAGACAGTAGCAAGATCAGTGATGAAGTGCGAGAACTCCTCTGAGAGATTCTGGCATTCGTTAGTAACTGTTTCGCTACAATGGAGATGATCATGGCTTACTATGTTATGCAGCATCTCAAAAGTTTTTGATGTTAAATGCCAAAAGTCCTTAGTACGCATGTTGAATTCAAAGACTCCATAGAGAGCCTGAAATGAAAGTTGATTCAGTTCATCTCGAAGTCGAGGGGTGCAGAATGGGCCAGCGCTGCCCATGCAATTGAGGGTAGTCGAGAAGTAATCTGTTATAAAAACATGTGGCAAATCAGCGCTCAGCACTCGATAATTAAATTCTGAGAGGGTAGAAATAACAGACCGTTTCCCCTAAGCCCCTGCTGGCGGAAACGGCGCAGCCCCATAGCTGCACAATCGCCCATAATGGACTCTTGACATAGGTGGAACTGATAGGACCGAGAGGGATCGAGCAAGAAGTCTGACAGCGAGGCGTGGAAAATAGATATGCGGCCTTCTCCGTCACATCCGATGATGGACTCGAGTGGGCTTAGACAAGCTCTTGTTTCACCAGGTTGCCAGAAGAAGAAATCCTCTATTGATTGTGTCGTATAGAACCCAACTCGCACTAGGTCGACTGGAACAACAACTAAGGCTCCGAGAACATGCTTGACCTTCTCAATGTCGCGAACGCCGGAAAGGACATGATGGTAGAGCGAGTTTAACTCTGCATATGGCAGGTCCTCCTCACCTCTAGGAGGCTGAAGCTGGCGAATGACATCCAAACGGCGTGTTGGAAGCTCGTAAGGGTCACCACCGGTGTATTTGACAGCCGTTGACGCAAAGATGAACTGGCCCGACGACTTCTTGGTGAGCTCACGAAGGGCATCAGCGGAAGGCCAGGAGGATGGAATGTAAGGGGCAAGCGGGTGTTCACGTCTGATCATTTCGAACGAGTCCTCCAGGAATTTCCGGATATCCTCTTCTGCGGAATATTCGCCGGAGAGAGCGAGTCGTGAGAGATGAGGTTGCAGAGAAGGTAAATTAAAGGTAGACTGAAGATACACCTCTGGTCGGCTGGCGATGAGAATGCGGATATGGATTGGAGAGTCACGGAATGCAGCTGCCAGCGACTTCACTAGCCCAGATTGTATGTCTTTACCTTGACACTCATCCAGGCCGTCGATGATGATAACATATGGTGAGTCTTTGAAGTCGAATCCAGTAGAATGGAGGAGTCGGATAGGTTCCATGATGAGTTTCGCAAGCTGAACATCGACAGATTGTTTGAAAATCATGGGGTCGATATTGACAGCGGTTTCGATAAGCTGGCGCAAGGCTGGAATTGCAAGAGCGATTTGGTAGGCAATAGTCGCGATAAATCGATCGATGTTGTTGCGCTCTGCCGCTGTCTTCCAGAAAAAGAATGTGGCCAGAAGGAGTCCGTCCGATTGGCACATCTCAGCAAGTGTATGGGCGATGGCCGACTTTCCAGCTCCTGCGGCACCATAGAGCCATAGAATGAGGGCGTTAGAGTCGATCTCACCCTTGATCCAGCTCATCAGCCTCTTCATGACAGCGACACGAGTGTTAGGATGGCATTTGGGGGCATCAAGTTGTTGACGCTCAAGCGAATTGTAAGTGGCTCCCATGGCCGATTTCTCACCAAGGATATGAAGTCCTTTATAGAGTCGTGCTCGTCAACATATGGATCAGGAATAGTGTCTTCACAAACCTGTAATATGTCCTTGAACCTGGATCTGAGTATTTATCTGACTACCGGAAATGTTGGTGTGTTCGGCGTTGTTAAAAAGCGATACTAATATCAAAATTGAGCACGTAGATATAGGTACAAAGCTCCAACGCACTGATAGGACCACTGAGGTAGCCTTGGTGCTGCCCAGCAGATATTCTTCCGCCAGCATCGTCGCCCCGAAACATCCTGGTCCTAGATGTCGTTGGCGAGTCGGGTTATAATTGATAGAACGGCTCGAAGGTTTTCATGAGAGTATCGATATAGCAAGCGGGTCCGTAGAAGATGATGGGAGGAAGAGAGGGAAGCTGGGTGTAAAGAGACACTCGAACTGCAGGCGGTGCGTAGGCAGTGTTCAATGTGTCAATTTTGGCACTGCAGCAGGCCTGCGTGAACTGTTTGGGCCAGCACAACCATTTCGAGAGAGAGGCTTCAGAAAAACGTGAGTATCAAGACTCAGGAATACGAGAAAGGCCGGAAATGATAATAACTGGCAATTCCGCAAGGCGTGGGCCTAGGGCCTTGAGGATGGTACCGGTTATGCTCAACACAATCCACAACAAATGGTACAGCGGCAGGGTTGTCGCCGTCCGTCAGAGGGGCGACCAGATCCTTGTAGTGAGGCGTCCACCACTGGAGTCAGGATTCTCCTCGGGCTACCAGCGTACGCATCCCATCATCATCCGCCTCAGCACCAGCGTCTGCACCAAGACAGCCAGCACCAACCCCAAAGTCTATAGCCAGTGGTCTGGAGGCTGTAGCAGTTTCTCATTCCTCGGATGCGTGTACACTTTCCACTTTCCGCCTTCCTCAGGCAACCACCTGTGCATCATCGTCAAGCATCGTGTTTTCTTCACGCATACCGCGTATTTTATAACTAATCTCCACACACCTTGTTTACAAGTTGTGCCCAATGACAATTTGTGTCAGATCCGACGATGTACGTCTTCTGTTTCTCTCCTACCTATGCCACTCTAATGCTTTCCTCTTCTCCGTATTCCAGTTTTACCCAAAACCCTCGCCTCCCTTTACACTCCCGCATTCCTCAGCATGCACTTCGCTCAATACGCACCCACCGTCACCAAACCCTCTACATGGGGTGGTGCGGTCGGCCTGGGCATCCTAGTTGCGTGTTATAAGACTGGGTCACTGGGATATGCTTGATTGATGTGGAGATGGAGCAGGTGGATCGGTTTGAACGAAGGTATATTCCTATAGGCCTTGCGATCGACGAGTCACTGTCGTACCTGATGCATATATAGATCAAACGCTGATGGTATAAGGTGTATAATCGTAGATGACGCCCGCGCCAAGGAAGCATGCGCCAGAGGAGTTGCATCAGACGTTGTTCCTGGTAGTGAGTGTCGCGTTCCCTGCTTCCCTTCCTTTCCCGTTCCTTTATCTATAACCTGTGGGGTTGTGTGAATCACTTCCCGTCGCCGACCTCCAAAGGTCGCTTCTTATCCTGTACTTTCAATTTCGACACGACCGCAGATATCTTGCGCGCGAAGGAGGCGTATACAAATACAGCTATGTTTGATCTTGAATGCCAGGCTAGTGGCACCGTTTTCTTACTCTCTCCCTTCTTTCCTATCTTCCTTATGATTGCACTGCCTTTAAATCCTAAATTCTTCCTTTCGAAAAATGGCAACTAACGACCCATACCCCCTCATCTCGATTCTCCACCAGCTCTATTCCTCTCCAATTGGATTTACCCAGATGAATTCGCGATCGCTCGAATTCGTCTAAGCTTCACACCTCGCCGACTTGAATATCGACGTACGTTTTGCGTTTCATGCCCCGAAAATCCATTACTGATCTGACTTGAAACGAAAACTGGATGTATTAGATGCTCTATACAGGAATGTGGTCAAGGCCTCAAAGGGGGAAAATGCGCTAGAGCACATACGGAGGAGACAGGCATGCTGGTTTGGAGAGTACTAGCGAGTACTAGGGGTTGTGTGGTTGGGAGTTTGGTGGGATCCCTTCAAGTTTACCTGCTTGCTGACCATCAACATCATGAGGTTATCAGTCGGGATGGGTCGTGTATTCCCTAATTGAAAATGGTACGCGAACGTAGGCTTAAAGCACCGGTGCAAGCAGAGGAGTGATGCTGACGAGGTTAGCCTCCACTCAGATTCATGCATGCTAACATCAGTGATAAATGCTCTCTTGCATTTCGGCAACAGTTGAGGAAGTTGAAGGCTTCTGCGATACATGCAGTCATCAGAACTCACGGTGTAAGGTGGTAACGAGATATGAAGGAGATTTCGCGACGCAGTCAAACATTAATGGTCGGTGAGGTTGTTGGATTTCACCATTAGATCGCTCAACTCTCAATTTCCTTTCACCCTAGAAGCTTTGAATGTAAAATCTTCCCAACATGTGTCATAATCAGCGCAGCGAGTGGTTTATATTGGAGCGCGTCTTGCAGGGGAAAGTCCATTCGAATTGTAAGGTACTAACTCCACTGAAGACTCCAGCGTGAATTTAGGACCAATGGGCTAGTAAAAGTAGGTGAGGTATATATGGACGGCCGCCAATGGAAAATGTGCTGGAGGATACAAAGAAACAAAGTATAGAAACTAGGATAGATTATTGCGACGCATGTATTCTTCGACGTCGGATGGTTCTGCATAGCACTAGTTTAGAGAATAACCAGAATTCGGTTCGATGGGTTCAGCACAAGCAATGCGGAAGGATATATTGAAACACGTACCTTGTAATAATTGAGAACTGCATCTCGAGCGGGTTGAATGACATCGTCGTTCCAACCATCCAAACACCACTTTGCATGAAAGCTATATACATCTTCGAAACCCCAATCAAGGAAGATGCTTTTCATGATTCTTTCAGACTTGCATGCTAGAGGAAGGGCATGGGCGATATAGAGCAAAGCAGAGACGGTCCCGGAATGCGCCTTCTTAATTGAATCGTTGGCCGTGTGAAATGCATTTGCACTCCGGAGGAGACTAAAATAATAACATTTATCAGTGCAAGAAATGAAAGGAGTTGATATTAATCCCACTTCGAGCTTAGATACCAACACCTGACTAAGGAACGGCTAGCAACCAGTGTATAATGCCATCCTGTGAATTCAAGTCTGTGCCATTGAGGACTCAAGGTAACAATTCTCTTGATAACCCCGCGAATTCGCTGTGTTATGTCATGGAGAGGAAAAGCCGAAGCCGAATTCGAGGCGTCAACCTGAAGAGTGTGAAAGTAACGGGCTTCGTAGAACAGCAAAGTCACTGTTTCGTCGGGATCAGCCTTTTGAAAAGCCTCGAAGCAGATAGGGGCAAGATCAGTGATGAGATGAGGGAATCGGTCCGAGAGGTTCTGGCACTTGTTAGCAACAGTTTTTGCCACAGTGTAGATAAGCATGGCTTACTTGGGCATGCAGCATCTCCATGATTCTTGATGTCAAACTCCAGAAGCTCACAGTAACTCCCTTAATTTCAAAAACTCCCCAGAGAGCGAGAAGTGATAGTTGACTTAGTTCCTCTCGGAGTTGAGGGGTGCAGAATGAGACAGGGCAAATGCAGCGGAGGGTAATCTCGACGTAAGGAGAGTATTCTAGCATAAAATGTGCGGCGGATCAGCATTCGATGAATCAACTTCTGAGGGGGTAAAAATAACACACCGTGATGATGAAGCTCCTGCCGGCGCAAATGGCGCAACCCTAAAGCCAGACAGTTGCTCCAAATGGACTCTCGACATAGGTAGAACTGATGGGATCGAGAAGGATCCCGCAGGAAGTCCGACAGTGAGGCGTGAAAAAAAGATATGTTCCCCCCTCTGTCACATCCAATGATAGACTGGAGTGGGCTTAGACAAGCCTCTGTCTCACCAGGGTTCCAGAGGAAAAAATCATCTATCGATTGGGTCGTATTGAAAGCCCTGAGCTGACGTATCACTGGCCTGGCAATGATTAAGACTCCGAGAATGTCCTTGGCTCTCTCAATGTCATGAACATTGGAGAGGACATGATTGTAGAGCGAGTTCAACTCTGCATATGGCAGGTCCTCCTCACCTCGAGGAGGCTGAAGGCGGCGAATGACATCCAAACGGCGTGTTGGAAGCTCATAAGGGTCTCCGCCGACATACTTGACGGTTGTTGATGCAAAAATGAACTGGCCTGACGACTTCTTGGTGATCTCAGAAAGGATGGCGACGGAAGGCCAGGAGGATGGAATGCAGGAAGCCAAGGGGTGTTCGCATCTGATTTTGTCGAACGAATCTTCTAGAAATTGCTGGATATCATTATTTGCGGAATATTCGTCGGAGAGGGCGAGTCGTGAGAGACAAGGTTGCAGAGAAGACACATTGAAGGTGGACTGAAGATACACCTCTGGACGGCTGGCGATGAGAATGCGGATGCGGAATGGAGAGTCACGGAATGCAGACGCCAGCGACTTCACGAGCCCGGATTGTATATTGTTTCCTCGACACTCATCCAGACCGTCGATGATAATGACATTTGGAGAATCTTTGAAGTCGAATCCAGTAGAATGGAGGCGTCGGATAGGTTCGGTGATTAGCTTCGCAAGTTGGATATCAACGGATTGTTGGAAGATCATAGGATTGGAGTCAACAGTGTTTTCAATTAGCGGGCGTATGGCTGGAATCGCACGAGCAACTTGATATGCAATTGTGGCAACAAATCGTGATATATCGCTTCGCTCCGCCGCTGTCTTCCAGAAGAAGAAGGTGGCAAGAAGACATCCATACTCCTCGCATCTCTCAGCGAGTGTGTGTGCGATCGCCGACTTTCCTGCCCCAGCAGCACCGTAGAGCCATAGGATCAAGGCGTCGAAGTCGATCTCGCCTTTGATCCAGCTGATTAACCTTTTTATGACTGCGACACGGGTGTTAGGATGGCATTTGGGTGCATCGAGTTCCTGACGCTCAAGCGAATTATAGGTAGCCCCCATCGCGGATTTCTCGCCAAGAATATGAAGTCCTTTGTCGAGTGATGCTCGTCAACATAGGAATCAAGAATAATAGTTTTACAAACCTGTATGACCATGAACATGGATTTGGTTATTTATCTGACCGCCGGAGATGTTGGTGTTTTCGGCGTTGTTAAAAAGCGAAACTAATATCTGAAGTGAGCATATAGATATAGACACAAGCCCCAACTCACTGGTGGGACCACTAAAGTGGGCTTGATCCTGCCTAGTAGATGTGCTCCCGCTGGCTCTGCCAACGTTGATGCCTTGAATCATCCTGGGTGCAGACATCGTCGGCCAGTCAGGAATCAGTATATTCTAATCGATAGAACAGCCCGAAATTTCTCGTAAGATGGTGGACGTAGCAGGTGGATCAGTAGCAAATGGTAGGAGGAAGAGAGGGAATTTGAAGCTGGATGTGAAGAGATACTCAGACGGCACGCTGTGATTAGGCGGTGCTCCACGTGTTAATGTCGTGTACAGCAGCAGGCCGGACTAATGCTCGCAAGCCGTTTGGGCCGGGCAAAGGGCACGCCCATTTCGGTCTCTGCGATAGGCGCCGTGGGTCTTTATTTTTGCTCCACACAAGCCACAACAAACGACGCGTATCCATTTGTGATTTTTAATTCAGCCATACCACCCGCCATGCCATGTCTCAACGATCAAAGTTCACCCGAAGTTACTGTACAGGACGGTTCTGGCCATTCCAGCCTGCTCGAGCTCGTCATGATTCCCCCTTCTCAAAGTGTCATTTCCCCCAGCTTGTCGCTGCACGACAGACATCCCAACAGCCCGATGTTCTTTTGGACCTTAGGAACAACAGCTGCAGGGGTACCGTGGATACTAAACAGAATGGCCATTGTTCTGTCGTTGTAAGTTCATTTTCCTCCTCTTTCTGACTCGATCTGACCTTTTCCAGTACATACACCTGCCTGCCAAATTCACGCGTCGGTCCTTGCCACAAACCCATGAGTATATCTCAGTATCTGCAGATACTGGTCTGCTATCCCTCGCTGTCCACTCTCTAAACATGTTGAGCCCCCTCGTACCTGCTGTCGTCGCTCCTCACGTCCCCGTTCCTCGGCCTCAACTGACATTGAGGCCTGAGATTTGCCTCATATCCACTGCTGAAGGCCTTGGTACGCCGCATTGTACGGCCAGTCATCAAGACAGAAAGGATGGACCTACTTGAAAGGAGGAAAATTTTGTTCTGTGGCTGAGGTTAGTCCAACCGCGTCTTTCTTTATTCTGAACGCTAATATGACAATCAACTTTTTCCAGTCCATACTCTGGTCCCACCTCCCTGAGTATCCTATCATCTTTGTGTTCTCCTTGGCAGGCGTCGACATTATCGAGTCCGCCTATCCTCAAATTTTCAGAGTCTCGCGCATTCATTGCGGTTAGACATGTTCGTATCATTCTGCGACCTGTCGTTCAAGACGGCCAAAACCTGGGTCCCTCTTCCCCCTGGAGACTTTATGCAAATCTTCTCCCCCAATCCTGGAAGTCCCATGTATCCTCACGGAAATTCAACGGCTCGCATTCATTTGCATTTCACAACTTCGCCAACAGCTTGCCTCTGGATGTACCTACCCTTGCCGTGGCTGCGTTCAGGCATCCTGACAGGAAGGCTGTTTGGATATGGGTCCAGCCTTGGATGACGCCGCAGATATTCGCTCCAAAGTCCAGTCGTGGGGGCATAGTCGGAGTTCTGGTCCATCAAAAGCCAGCTGAAAGAAAGCCGGGTCTGCGATATAGATCAAACGGTACATTTTTGTTCTCTGTATCTGGTCTCTTTGAGCTGATAATGAGCACCAGGTAGACCTCGACGCAGATTTGCGCCAATCCCGTCGTTTCCAGTCCTCTTTCATTCCTTCTGCTGTCCGTAAAACAACACAACATACTCCAGACGCAACTCATCATTTGTCTCCTCAACCTTCGTCCGATGTCTCAGCGAAGGTGCTCATCGACGAAAGCCAGATTATTACCTGTCAAGATCCCCGGCACCACGCCATTCAAACATTCAAGTGGCCAGGACCAGGAAGTATGAAAGCTTGCTGGACCTGAGAAGACGACGACACTGATGAGATGTTCGTTGAAGCTTCAATTGGCACATTATGAGGAGCGGAAGGAGAGGCTGTTGCGGTTTTAACGCTTTGGGTTGGTTGTTGAAAGCAGAGGGTTCCATATCAAGTCCTGGGAGCCTGAGATTGAGCTGCAGGTTAGTTATTATCCCTTCGTCTTTTGTACTGAAAAATAAACTTACAATCCTCGCCTATAGATATAGAGGCTTTTCCAGGCCCCCACGTCCCATCGTTTTCATCAAGTTTGCCTTTCAAATGCTCAAATCTCAAACCTCGGGCACTAGAAATCATTCAACATGAAGCAAATTTCGCTCTTTTCGATTCGGCCAACTGTCGCTGTTGCATCACAACCTCCTCCAGATTACGATCTATATTCAAGTGGTCCATACTGTAAACGGCGAATGAGCGGGATCCATAGTCAGGGTGTCTCCTCCGCTTCAAGTTCATCTGCCTCCTTTTACTTCCTCTCATTTACCCTCTTGCGCCTCGTCTTACCACTCGCGTCCCTTTTCACCTTGAGCGACGACCATAGACCTTTCGAACCACGGACTTGTACATGCACGCCTACAATGACCAGAATATGGGATGTCTCAACGTTTACGATCGTTTCCATTCCTTCGAGCGCCCTAGTATCACCTGGAACATTACTGGATCCCTCACGCAATGTTCAAGGGCAAAGCTGACTCGGCTGCGTCGACTGTTCAACCCAATGTTAGTCCTGGCTTACCTTTGCCCTCTGACGTCGAGTTTACTTACCTCTCCCTGACTCGACAGAGCGAGAAATCCACCACCCAACGCGTCAGCGACTCCCTCTCTGGAAACAAGAATGAAAACGCGCCCTCGCTTGTCGATAAGGTCAAGAACGCTGTTGGACTCGGCGGAAACACCGGACAACAATGTTTAGATCGTCGACTTTGTAGCACATCAAGTAATAATAATTGTAAACCCTTTTTCAATCGTTCTCGATGCATAAAGTTCAGCACTGTCCTTATCTGAGCCCTGTCCCTCGTCGACTTCAACACAGCACATGAAAAGTTACTGCTGTGAAATAAGACACATCTTGGTCCCTTTTAAGGTATACATACATCAATGTCAGCGAACTACTAGTACCGTAAATGTAATTTAAAAGCGATTTGGGGAGGTGAGGTACCTTTAACATTGCTCATGTACTCAGCTGTTCACAGAAACGGACAACCACGTGAGCCATTGGGTTCTTCAGTAAGAAGACTTGAACACTTTTTTAGAGGGCTCACATACGTATAGACAACGAGCGTAATTTTTTGGGCAAGCGCTACGGGGAGCCAAACCCCAAGATGGAAATGCGTCAAATCGCTGCGCCACTCTCCTGACGTGGTGATGCACCACACAAAGCACAACAAATGATTTGCGATGTGTACACTCCACACCGATCCGCATCCCTGTACAGATCCCTGTACAGGACCTGCAACAGGAGATTTACGCAGCGGTGGGAGTGTTACCATCCAGGCAGGTCCGTATGTACTTTACCTGGATTGATGATGGAATCTGACCGACGTCTATTCCAGTGAAACCAGGTTACCCACCATCTCCTCTGGTTGTCATAGATCATATCCTAACTCCCCGTTCCGTCTGCAGAGGGCGACCAGATCATCGTTAGCGAGGCGCCTGCCACCGGTGCTGTGCCAGTCGGTTCGGATGGACAAGATCCTCTTCAATGCCTCCCCTTGCTGCACCGCAATGACCATCGGGATCAGCTACTGCCAGTGTACAATCACGATCCACTCCAGCCCCTACATGCGCCCGAGTCCTCGCACCTGCGCCTGTGCTAAGTCAGCCAGTCCTGATCCCAAAGCCTGTGGCCCATAAGTGTATACACATTGCTCCTCGTGCCACGGGTCGTACCAGACGACACTCGTATCTCGTTTCGTCTATAGCTCATATTCGAGTGGAGTACTTATACCGACAGCACCTCAGATCCGACAATGTATGTCCCCTTCGCTCCCTTCGTGCCTTGGCCTATCCCGCTGACCAGTGTCCCTGCCCTTCCCCGGCTTTCCCCTCTTCCACAGAGTCTATTCTATTGTCAGAGTCTTTTCGGCGGTGAATACCGTATTCCCGTTTCTTGTCTCCCATTCCCGTTCCCCATTCCCCATACGCCAAAGCCTGCAGTTGCGGTGTCTCCTCTTTCATCTCCCTCGTAGCTGATTGCTAAAACCGATTCTGAACTTCGTCTTCATCACTCTACAGACCCTAGGCTCCTCCCCGACAGACCCCATCCTCCAAGCAGAAAAAAAAACTAGCCGACATCCTGCGTCCAAAGACGGTGTACACAAATATGGCTACATTTGGTCTTAAATGCGAGGTTAGTAAGAGTGTTTCTTTATTCCTTCTCCTCCTTTCAATTCTTCCTTCAAAAAATGGGATACATATCCCCTTATCTCTATCGACTCTCTTCCGCTTCCAATTCGATTCATCTACTCGAATTTGCGATTGGTCCCTTGGCTATACAAATCCTGCATTTCCTTTCTCTCGTCCGTGTTTATTTCTTTTTCCTTTCCCTCCATCTAGTTTTCAATTTCGTCCGTCCGACTAATGATAACTTACCCCTCATCCAATTCGTCCAACTAGCGATGGGGTCAAGGCTCAAGGGAGAGAAGGATGCTAGGGCACATGTGGAGGAGACAGGGCATATTAAGTTTGCAGAGTACTGGAGAGTACTAGGGGTGTGTGGTTGGGATTTCGGTGAGAGATCCCATCGATTTTACCTGCTTGCTCACCGATAACATCATAAAATCGTCGGTTCTACTTAGACTCATACGTGCTAACATCAGTGATACATACTCTCGTGTGGTTCGGTGGCAATCGAGGAAGTTGAAGGATTCTGCAATTCATGCTGTCGTCAGAACTCAAAGCGTGACGGCTTAACAAGATATGTAGGAGATTTCGCGCTTGAAGGGAGTTGAACATTTGTTGAGGTGAAGTTGTCGGACTTGACCGTTTGATCAGTCGCCTCTATATTCGCTTGGAATCCGGTGGCAGTAATATACTCTGATATACTTGAGTAATATTAGACTCAATTCTATTTCAATATAGCACGTTTGAAGGTGAATTCTACCCAAGATCTTGTCCTCGAGCGGTGAAGTGCTGGATGAGGCTACC
>Ga0247741_1000968_pt1 | contig 15832 bp, 21 predicted proteins | sample UWRJL213509R2_FD_180945 | JGI IMG/M metagenome (GOLD analysis project Ga0247741, IMG submission 180945) | Plant litter microbial communities from Arlington Agricultural Research Station in Wisconsin, United States - UWRJ-L213-509R-2 | ecosystem: Environmental > Terrestrial > Plant litter >... | reverse complement strand
TCTGAGCTGACAATCTCGTTGAACCAAACGCGCCGCCCCACTCAACACACTGGTTGTTGTCACAACAGCAAAAAATCTATTGTCGCAACAGACAATTTTTCTAGTGAAATTTGCTGATTTTTAATTTTTAAACAAACGTTATTGCAATACAGTTTTTTGATCTACCCGCGAATGCACTGATTTTTTTACAGCGGAGTGTGTGCTGGCTACTGGAGTTTTAACCGCTTAATTTGCTGTTACAAAATCTGAGCAGCATCATCACAAAGCTTTATGCAACATAGTTTATGTAGCATAGAGAGTTGGATCAATGACGCCCGCTTGCTCAAACCCAAGTTTTCGCAAGCGACAGCTATCGCATTTCCCACAAGCTTCGCCTTTGTCATTCGCTTGATAACAGGACACTGTCAAACTGTAATCAACACCCAAACTCAAACCTAATTTCACGATATCTGCTTTCGTCAAATCAATTAAAGGCGTGCGAATTTTTAGATGTCCACCTTCGGCACCAGCACGAGTAGCGAGATTTGCCATTTTCTCAAATGCTGCAATATATTCAGGGCGACAATCGGGATAGCCGGAAAAATCTACGGCGTTAACACCAATAAAAATATCTTCTGCGCCTAAGACTTCAGCCCAACCTAATGCGATTGAAAGAAAAACAGTATTACGCGCTGGAACATAAGTAACTGGAATTCCCGCAGTTTCATGTTCAGGCACAGCAATCGAATCATCGGTAAGCGCTGAGCCACCAATAGTTCGCAAATCCAGATTAATAACTTTGTGTGCAACTGCATTCATTGCTTTTGCAGTGCGTTCTGCCGCGAATAATTCTACGCGGTGGCGTTGTCCGTAATCAAAACTCATGGTGTAGCAGTCATAACCTTCACTTCGCGCTATAGCAAGTGCAGTAGTGGAATCAAGGCCACCTGAAATAAGTACTACAGCTTTTTTTTGCGCCATGACTATCACCTAAAAGAAAAAATAGTTAAACGATTGAATAAATTTCAATAAACAAAGCGGAAAAAATTAGTGCCCTGGAGTATCGTTCCATAAAATTTTATGCAGCTGTAGCTGGAAGCGAACGTTTAAATTATCCGCGAGAATCCACTCCGCTAATTCAAGCGGTTTAATTTGACCAAAGCTGGGAGAGAAAAGTACATCCGACACTCTTTGACTGAGCTGAAATTCATCGAGCTTGAAGCGCGCCCATTCATAATCTTCACGGCTACATATCACAAATTTAATTTGGTCTTGTGATGTGAGCAATGAAATATTTTCCCAACGATTACGCGCCACTTCGCCTGAGCCCGGTGTTTTTAAATCCATTACTTTTACAACACGTGGATCAACCGCATCTACCGCCAAAGCACCGCTGGTTTCAAGTGACACCTGGTAGCCTGCATCGCACAATAATTTAAGTAAGGTTAAGCATTCACGTTGTGCTAAAGGCTCACCGCCGGTGACGCATATATAGCGAGGGTTGTAGCTGGCAACTTTGGCAAGAATTACATCAAGTGATAAACGCTCGCCACCGTAGAACGCGTATTCGGAATCACAATAACCACAACGCAATGGGCAGCCCGTCAGGCGTACAAACACCGTTGGTAAACCCACGGTTGTGGATTCGCCCTGCAACGAGTAAAAAATCTCGGTGATTTTTAAGCTGGCCTGAGTCATATCAACCTAACAACAATGAACTAAAAAATGAAATTGCAAAATAAATGGGAGCCCATGTAGAGACAGGGATAGCGAGGATAATTTTCATGATCGTAAAAAGAGCGGCAGTTTACCGAAAGCACGCGCCAGAAGCGAGAAAACCTGAGCTGATTTCGGTCATCCGCGATTGCCGAGCCAGTCCACACGCTGGTATGCTGCCAGATGGCCGTTATTTCTCCCGAAATTCCCGATAGATTGAAAATCCATGAAGCCCACTAAAACCAGACGCGAATTGCATGCAGAGCTACAGGCGCAAATAGATTCGTTTTTGCATGAAGGCGGTAATGTGAATGAGGTGCCGCGCGGCTTAAGCGGGCGACCTTACTCACAATCGCCGCTAATGAGCATCTTTGAAGGCAACAGCCATGAAGACCGCACGCCAATTCCAGATGTGGTAGCTGCTATTGAAGCACGCCGTAAACCAAATGCGCCGCTCAAACATTACAAACCGCGCCCCAAGAAAAAGGTCATTCTGGACGATTTTGGTCAGCCACTTCGATGGGAATGGGTCGAAGAATAAAAAAAGCCCGATAAAATTATCGGGCTTTTTTTATTTAACCAGCCGGAAGACTACAACAAATCCTTACTTTTAAAATACCAGTAAGGTAGCAGCCCCGATAACAACATAATCAACAATGCCAACATCCAGCCATGAGCCCATTCAACGTTGGGCATTATCTTAAAGTTCATACCATAAAAACTTGCAACTACAGTTGGCGGAAGGAAAATCACTGCAGCCACCGAGAAGGTTTTAATAATCTGGTTTTGTTCAATGTTGATAAAGCCCTGAGTGGAATCCATCAAGAAGTTTATTTTATCGAACAGAAAAGCGGTGTGCGCCATAAGTGTATCTACGTCGCGCTTAATTTCGCGGGCGGTTTCATTAAGCTCGTTATTATCGCGAATGTAACGCTGCAAAAAAGAAATCGAGCGCTGCGTATCCATCAAACATAAACGAATTTTTCCGTTGCTGTCTTCAAGTTTCGCTAATTTGTCGATAGCATCCTCAAGTTCTGAATCTTCATCTTCCAATACTAGATGGCTGACTTCTTCCAATTTGCGGTGAATATCCTCCAACGCATCCGCGAGGTTTTCCACTTTTTGCTCGAACATTGTAATCAGCAAATCTTGTGGTGACGTAATAGGCACTTGGCCGCGACGCGCGCGCATACGCAATAAACGAAAATCGGCGAGATCCCCTTCACGCACAGTAATCAAACGCTTGTCTTGCAGCAAAAATGCAACTGTGACGGTGTTGTGACGTCCACCTTCACCGGGGGAAAGAAACAGGGAGTGTACGTGAATACCTTCATTATCCTGAAAATAACGCGCAGAGAATTCAATCTCCTCCACATCGTCAGACTCGGGTAATTCCGCACGCAAAAAGATATTTAAACCTTCGCGCTCTTCATCTGTTGGCTCGTGAGCATCAATCCACACCGCATTGGCCATGGACACTTTTAGCTCTTCAGTATTAAGCGCCTCTTCGCGCAACAACTGGCCTTGAATTTTAAACATTCTCAACATCAGTGTTTTCTCCTCAAGGTTGCGCTTCAAATATGGCGCGCCTTATACCATATTCTAGTCGCACTTTTGCCATTTTTTTCGGCTCATTAACAGATAGCTTCAGAGACCCGAAAATCTTACCTAGGATTTCTTTCTGGTATAAAAATCCGGCTCACCTTCGGGGCGTGTTTTAAAGCGACGATGGACCCAGAGATACTGATCAGGATGCTTGGCAATCGGAATTTCAAATAATTGATTGATGCGTGTTGCATCCGCCACATCATCACCCGTTGGATAGTTTTCTAACGGCGGAGATATTTCAATATGGTAATGATTGCCCTCCCCCCGGTAATGCACAATTGGAATGACCGACGCCTTACCCATTTTTGCAATGCGCGATGTTCCAATGATAGTCGCCGCTTGCACGCCGAAAAATGGAGCAAACACGCTGTACTTAGCGCCGTAATCCTGATCAGGTGCATACCAAACTACATGCCCGTCGCGCAGATTTTTAATAAGCTGGCGTGTGTCTGCACGAACTATGGCATTTTGCGCGAATTTCCCACGAGCTTTCGCTATAACATAGGCCATAAGAGGATTAGGATCTTTACGGTAGAGAACATCAAATTCAAGATGAGCGCAGAGAACGCGGCCCACCAAATCAATTGTGGTGAAGTGGAACCCGACAAGCAAAACTCCTTGGCCACTAGCCTTAGCAGCTTCAATATGTTCCAGTCCGCTAATGGAATATCGATCCTTCAATTGATACGCCGGGCCCCACAAACCAACCGCTGCCTCAACAACAGCCTTACCTGTTGAACGCATGATGTCACGCACAAGCTTATGCTGCTCAAGCGCCGACAAGTCAGGGAAACACTTGGCGATATTGACTTTGGCAATGTGCCGGCGTGACCGAGCCACGTAATAAAATAAGTCCCCTATGAGCCGCCCAATCCCAAGACTAATTGTCATTGGCAAAACAGACAGCAAATAGAAAAAGCCTATTCCAAGCCAGGTAGGCCAGTAACGCGGGCCGTAAAAAGAAGGATGAAATTTGGGTATGCTACGTTTATCCATTAGGTGTCCTAATGTATCCGATTGAAGGCTGGGGATTATAGCAGCCAACTATCAGACTGCTAGGCCCGTAAAAGTTTTCATAGGTTCAAATCCGGCGGCCAAGAAAAAGCGGGGTGCTTCTGCTACTCTCTAAAACCAGCCTGGTAGTGGACCCGTTTCGACGTATGAACATTCAAGAAATTTCTGACAACATTGATCAAAAAGTTGCACAAATCGATAACCAGTTGGCGAGCTTGCAGCACAAGCTGTCTTCCGAAAATATTTCAGATGAAACTACAAATGATCAATTACAAAAAGATGCAGCCGCGCTTAAACGAATTAAAGTAAAACTACTGAAATCTCGTAACATCATGTGGGAAGCCCATGAACTCCAACGCGGTACAGACCAAAAACGCCTACGCGAAAAACGTTGGCTAGGAATTGCTCTGTGCGTGGTAAGTGCCCTGGGCCTTTTAGCGATACTGATCATGGTGTTGACCGCTAAATGACAACCTTCTCGTGATCCCAAAACGAAAAAAGCCAGCGTGACTGGCTTTGTAAAGCAAAGACTAACTATTAGCTGGCAGCAACTGCTGAATCAATTAAAGGCTTCAGCTCACCCTTCTCATGCATTTCAGTGACTATATCGCACCCGCCAATCAACTCGCCTTTAACCCATAGCTGAGGAAAAGTTGGCCAATTAGCGTACTTTGGGAGTTCGGCGCGAATCTCAGGATTGCTCAACACATCAACGTACGCGAAGCGCTGTCCGCACGCCATAACTGCCTGTGAGGTACGCATTGAAAAGCCACATTGAGGGGCATTAGGTGAACCCTTCATAAAAAGAATCACAGGATTCTCGGCGATTTGTTGTTTGATATTGTCTAAAACGTCCATAGAACACCTCTAAAACAGTAGATAACAAATAGATTGGGCATAAAAAATGACGCCGAGCGTCAGAGCGTCTGTAGAAATAAAACCTAGTAACGCACTCAAGTATTCGCATTCTAACCCAGTTGCCCGGCAAACTCACTCCTCTGAATTACCACCACTGGTATCAATTAAAACTTAAGTGCAAGATTGACCTCAAAGAATCATCAACTGGTCAACAGCCAATCGTTTACTAGAATGACGTTTAATATGATATGAAGGTTAGATGTTGTATGTTCAAGCTAAGAATGCAATTTTTTATCATGATGCTGATTGTTTGCAGCCTGCTAACAACCGGACTGTATGTATTTATAAAATACAGCTTCAAACAAGATTTTTGGTTTTACATTGAGCAGAAAGAAACGCGTTTTGCGCAGCCGCTGATAAGAGATTTGGTAAAAAAATATCACGAGAATAAAAACTGGTTTTGGATTGAAGATTGGAATAGTTATGTAGCCACTACGCTGGAAACCGAAACGCGCGAACACATGCGTGCCATGTTAAGACAAAACTCTATAGATCGTCGCCCGCCATCTAATGAACCCAGCGAGCGTCACCGCGACGACAGAGAGAAATATGTTGAAACCTTGCCTGATACACGCTTGGGAATTCGGCGCTCTTCGCAAGAAAATCATGCGCCGAGAGACTGGCGTGAACTAAGGCGTATGCCACCGATTAGCGCGTTGCAATTTATTTTTTTATTGGATGAAAAAAAGAATTTAGTGGCAGGGAAAAGCCAGCCGTTGAATGAAGCATTTTTAATTCCTCTACTCGCCGACAACAAGACCATAGGTTATCTAGGTATACCCTTCAATCCTGCCGTACGCGATTTACAAGATGCAGATTTCGCGCAAGGGCAAGAACACAAACTTTCGCTCGTTATTTTGGTCGCGCTTATTATCGCCAGCTTGGCCGCCTTCCCTTTGGCACATTTGCTTACGCAGCGTATTAGCTACCTGGTGCGGCAGGTTAATTTTTTTAGTAAAGGAAATTATCGCGAAAAAATTTCACTGAACGGCCGCGATGAACTTACTGAACTTTCCAATCACCTGAACGATCTTGGCGAAATATTAGAACAAAGTGAAAAGACTAGACGGCAATGGGTGGCAGATATTTCCCATGAACTGCGCACTCCCCTCGCCGTTTTACAAGCAGAGCTTGAAGCTATGGAAGATGGGGTCAGGCCGTTAAATCGCGAAGCAATTACACGTTTGATAAACCACAGCCAGCGATTGAAGCATTTGGTGAATGATTTGTATGAGCTTTCCCTCACCGATCTCGGCGGAATGACTTACCGCAAAAATAGCGTGGATTTAGCGATTTTATTGCAAGAGGCGGTAAGCTCAATGCAATCCCAGTTTTCATCGCATCAAATTGATTTAAAGCTTTCTTTGCTCAATGCACCTGTCATTATTTTCGGCGACCAAAATCGACTTCAACAATTATTTGTCAATTTATTGAAAAATAGCCTGCAATATACCAATGCACCTGGAACAACTCAGGTATCACTAAAACTTGAACAACAGCAGGCGATTATTTGCATTGAAGACACGGCGCCTGGTGTTGCCGATGAGCATCATGAAAAATTATTTGAGCGTTTGTATCGCGCTGACTCATCACGCCATAGAAGTACAGGTGGTGCAGGATTAGGATTATCTATTTGTAAAAATATCGTTACTGCCCACGAAGGAAAAATTATTACCAGCAACAGCGAATTAGGCGGTTTAAAAGTCACTATTAGCCTTCCGTGTCAAAAGGACACCCTATGAATATTTTAATTGTTGAAGATGAAATCGATTTAGGCACTATAGTGCGCGACTACTTGGGCAGTGAAGGTTTCAATTGCACATTGGTACATGACGCGGATACCGGGCTTGAAAAAATTCAAAACGAATCCTGGGATTTAATCGTGTTAGATGTAATGCTGCCCAGCAAATCAGGGCAAATTAACGGTTTGGGGTTGTGCCAGGAAGTACGCAACAATACCAACACCCCGGTTATTATTATGTCTGCGCGAATTGAAGAAACAGATCGTTTGCTTGGGTTTGAGTTGGGTGCTGATGATTATATTTGCAAACCTTTTAGTCCACGCGAATTAGTCGCGCGGGTGAAGGCTATTATGAAACGCATTAATCCTGAATTACCGTCTCAGGATTTTCAACTTATCAAAGAGTCATTGACGGCCATGTACGGCGAAAATAAAGTTGAACTTACGTTAATTGAATATCGAATATTAAAAACCTTATCAGCGAAACCTAACACGATTATTTCACGTGAGGAGCTTATGAAAAATGCCTACAGCGATCATCGAATTGTAAGTGACCGAACAATGGATTCTCACATCACCAAGCTGCGAAAAAAATTACTACCCTTAACACCGAAAGAAATTATTTCTTCAGTCTATGGTGCTGGCTACAAGTTTCAATTCAACGACAAGTAAAATTTCCATGAGAATAAAATTGCCTTAAGCAGCGTTTTATTCTCTTAAATCTCTGCGATTTTAACGTTTCACAATTTTTGCACATTCCCTAGACTCCTATGCAATTATTAGCCCCAAAAAAATTAGGATGCACATACTTACAGCCTTATTTTGAAATCTCATTAATCATTTTTTACAACTCAATATACAATCGCACCCCAAGGGCTATTGAGTTATCAACAACGGGGTCCATTGAGGGATGTTCAACATAGTAGATACTGGTTTGGAAATTTAGTTTTTCCATAAGTGGTCGAGCATAAGTCAGTTCAATAGCGGCTTCTGAAGATAATAAATCAGGATTTTCACGCAGGAATGCGGGACCATTTTTTGCTCGCGCATAGCCTAGGCCAATAGTGTCATCTGTAACCCAAAGTTCACTTAAGGTAAGCCCTACACCACTGTAAGTATCCAATTGATTTTTTTTGTTGTCTGCTCGACCGAATTGAAAAAACGCCACCAAACGCTCATTAAAATATTTCTCGCCAATTAAATAGTAACCCGCATTATTATCCATCAAACTCCCATCAATTGGATTTTCCACTTCAGCTGAACTTTGCCAGCCGCCCACCCCAAACTTATAATTTTTTTCTTGTGCAAAACCCCACTCCGCTGCCGTCAGAATACCATCTGCTTTTTTAAAGGCGACATGAGTGCCATGGATATGTTGAGGATCACCGGGTATACCATCGTATGTGGCCAATAAAAAATATTGTTCATTGTGCGTAAGTGTGAGATGAATTGCTGCAGATGTTGTAGGAAATATTGAGGGGCCAACTTGCGCGATTTCTGGCCCTATACCTAATGACGACAGAGTGAATAAACCTGCTGAGTCTAATGAGTAGAATGTGGAATTGTAATCGTGCAACCCTACCAACACTTTTACCGCGCCGCTCATAAAACTGTGCTGATACCAAAGTTCATAAAGCGTAAGATTATTATAAGCTTCAATATTTGAGAGGGTCTGTAGTTCGCCCGTTAATTCAGAGGGTGGGTTGCCATAGGTGCCCAATACATATGCAAACAAAGTTCCTTCACTCCACCAGCCCGCCGATTGCGTATCAACCGTTAGAGTGACATCCAGATTTGCAAGGTTGCGCGTACCGGTTTTGTTGCCGCCTTTTAAATTACTCATTGACTCAAGCGTTAATGCATTCGCCCAAGTATAAGCCTCACTATCCTTTGAACTCTCAATATCTTGCGTACTGCCGATACCCTCTGCAATTGCACTTACGCCTAAAGGAAAAACGCAGAATGTAAAACATACAATAATGTTTTTCAGCATAATTGAAACCCGTCTTCCATAGTTGCTGAAAGTATAGGTAGGATTTAGGTATATGCTGAAAATGGACTGACTAGAAAAACAAAAAAAACCGCCTATTTGCCGGATCGCAAATAGGCGGCAAAAAAATTAATTAACTGTCATTAGACAAATTTTTACCTGTCGCATTTTTTTGTCTATCTTTCCAACGTGCAGGTCCTTTATGTTCAGCTTCATAGGCTGCAAGCTTTTGTTGTTGCTCTGGCGTCAAAACACTCACGAACTCTTGATGGATTTTGATACGATTGACTTCTTGCTGCGCAATAATATTTGCAAGCTCACCTGCCAATTTATTAAGTGTCGCATCATCAGCGTTTTGATCGCCGGCGTTCTTAAGTGCTTCATGAGCAGCTCGTAAGTTCTCATGACTTTCTCTCATAGCTGGCGCGCGTGCATCACGAGCTGCTTTGAGGGTTTGTTTTTGCGCATCAGTTAAGTTAACAACTTTATTAAAAGAAGCAGGCCCGCGCCCTCCGTGACCATTTCCGCCATGGCCACGCTTCGAATGACCATCACCGATTCCATCATCGGTAGTGAAATGCTGGTGAAAACCAGGGCTTTCGGAATCCTTTGATTCGCCCGCATGAGCAAGCACCGCCACACCTACAATACTGGTCGCTGCTATTGCGGCCGCTATTTGCTTAAACTTTTTCATCATTAGGCTCCAAGATAATTGCGTTAGTCATCTGAAATTAAGTCTGCAAAGAATCATTTGCAGATGTATTCATTATGCGCTTTTATTTGTAAATATCAGCTCGGAAGCATGCAAAGATTATGGAAGCTTTGTGCAAAAAAGATGTTCGTAAATTTCGTTTATATATTTGTTAATTTATTCATAATTCATTCATTTTTCTATTCTTTCGCTGTTTTCTCTTTATTCATTTTTTTACACATTTTTTGTCTATTTTTTTACCTACACACTTGATTAAATGTTAGTGAAAAAAATTTACACAATTGGCAACCAAATTTCTGTCCCACCAAAACCGCTTTCCGGATTAAATTCTTCAGTATAACGTTCAAAAAAATGTATGGACTGCGCGTTATGCTGCTTACCAGATTGCGGTAACCATTTATCAAAAACGTAATCAATTGTTTCTCTGATTTTTGAAATATGGCTCTCATGAGTGAACACCGCATATTTATGTGCAGGTACAATAAGCAGGCTTAAAGCGGCGGGTAGATTTAAAAATTCGCTAACCTCACAACCGGCCATGTAATAAAAATGGCCATTACTACTTTCACTGCTGTGAACACACAAACCATAAGCAATTGCACCTAGTTGATGTGATATGTGGCCAATATAAGGGGCGAATTTTTTCCAAAGCAAAGGAATAGTTTGCTCACTTTGCTCATTCAGCGGCTCACGCATACCCGCGATTAATAATGGTGGCAGGTATATAAAACGTGGGGATAATGTCATAATACTAATTCCTTTGTAGCAAAATACTTACGAAAATTTTGGTTGAAAACGTTCATCTTTTGTAGGCTCCAACTCCCTGATTGGGCGTATTTCAACACAACCTAAACGCGCTGGAGGAATTTTACTCGCGATTTGAATAGCTTCATTCAAGTCACGTGCATCTAATAAATAAAATCCTGCCAATTGCTCTTTGGTTTCTGCAAAAGGTCCATCAGTGATAAGTGTTTTTCCATCGCGTACACGCACACTGGTTGCGGTCGTGATTGGGTGCAAGGCATTACCGCCCAACATATAGCCACCGCTGCGCAAATCTTCTCCACAAGCGACGCATTCTTCATTAAGCGATTGCCACTCACCTTGAGTCATCGCATTAATCGTTTTTTCTTCATAATAAATAAGGGCAAGGTATTTCATAGTAATGTTTTTCCTAATTTGAATTTTTTTCTGCTAGTTTTTTCATGGTGTTCAAGCCTGCCTCAAAATTATTACCAACCATTTTATCCATGTCCATAAATATACATATGAGCTTACTCATAAAAGCTTGTGGTCCACGCATCTCCCAAGTCACAAGTGTTCCCTCACCCTCTTTAGTGAAAGTAAAATCAGCAATATTGTGGGCTTCAAAGGGTTTAAAAAAATCCAACTTAATAATAATTTTTTTCGGAACATCAGATTCAGTAATTTCCATTCGACCCCGCCCCACATCCTTATTACCATTCCACTCATAAATAGTACCTACACCGACAGAGGCGCCCGAAAATTTTCTTTGCATAGCTGGATCTTTTGTTTCCCAAGGAGACCAAAATTTCCAGCGATTAAAATCATTAACTTCTGCGAATACTTTTTCAGGCACGGCATCAATTTTTAATTGACGGACAACACTGAAAGTGTCAGGCCGAATGAATGCATAAATTAAAATGCACACAATAATAACTAATACAATAATGAAAACTATTTTTAACATGGCACTCACCCCGACTGTGAAACTTGCATCAAAACTCGTAAATTTTTTTAAAATCATTGCACGTAATTAGGATCCATATATGCAAACTCCCATTGATGGCCATCCAAATCTTCAAAGCCATGACCATACATAAAACCATGATCTTGTGGTTTATTATAAATTCGGCCACCTTCTGCAATTGCTTTACGAACTATTTCATCTACTTCCGCGCGGCTCTCAGTGGATAAACATACCAAGACTTCAGTCGCTTTTTTCGCGTCAACAAGCTCTTTGCTGGTGAATGTTTTAAAGAAAGTTTCTGTTAGAAGCATTGCAAAAATCGTATCGCTGATAACCATACAAGCAGCAACATCATTAGTGAATTGTGAATTAAAACTGTAACCCAGTGCCCCAAAAAATTGCTTGGATTTATTGAGATCTTTAACTGATAAGTTGACAAATATTTGCTGTGCCATAGCAAAGCCCTTCTACATAAAATTTAATTCAAATTACATTAGTCTTTTTTAACTGCCACTAGCGGAGTAAAGCCTCCGTATGCCATGCGCGTCATGTCGAACGGCATATCTGAGTTATCTTGTAATCTCGGATCTGACATGACCGCGGCCATAATTCGGTCGCGCGCTTCTCGCGACGGATAAACAACCCAGGAGAAGGCTACAACTTCATTCTCTTTTGCTTCCGCACATTTACGGAAAGTCATTCCATCCGTTGAAAGATCATCTTCAATGTTTTCCCAATAGGCTAAAGCACCGTGCTCCATCCAGATATCTCCGGCTTTTAATGCCAACGATTTATAGGCTTCTATTTTATCTTTGGGAATGGGCAGCAAAAAACCATCTACATACTGAGTCATTTTAAATTACTCCTATCAAATTAAAGGGATTTGCCATCGTAATATTGAACAGGAACCGCTAGTGGATCTATATCTTCTACACAGCGAATATTCACGGCAACCATGTCGTTTCCATTAGGGTCTTTTGCTTTACCAAATGGTTGTACACCACAAATACCACAAAACTGATGTTTAATTACATGCTTATTAAATGTATACGTGGTGATATTTTCGCGCGGGGTTAATAACGTAAATTTCGCGCTCGGCACAAACCACAACAGCGTGCCCTTGCGCGAACATATGGAACAATTGCAAGCCAATGCTCCATCAATCTCCCCGTCCGCTTCAAATTTAATATTGCCGCAATGGCAGCTACCTCTATATTTCATGTGAATCTCCTATTGCTTTTTATAGTTTGTAAAGCGGACTGGCGTAATTTGTTGTATTTTTATCCGTCTATTTGCCTATTACCGCACATAAAGGTCAAAAAAATAGGTGAAGTTATGCTACAAGCTTTTTTTGACGATATTAATTCGTGAAGATACTAATTAGTCGTATAGCGATTGGAGAAATCGACATGATATTAAAATATTTTTATTTTTTTAAATAAAGAATGGTTAGAGGCTAAGTTGGGAAATTTTTTCCCTTAAAAAACGTTGCTCTGGCTCCTGCTGAGTGAGGTGTAAAGCGTGTTCGTAGGCGACCTTGGCCTGCTCTGCTTGGCCTAATTGACGACAAAAATCAGCGCGAGCGGCATGAAATAAATAATAATCTTGTAAATCACCTTGCTCATTGATCGTCTCAAGCTCCCGCAAACCGACGTCAGCGCCATATTGCATTGCAATAGCAACAGCGCGATTAAGTGCCACTACCGGCGACGGATTGATGCGCAAGAGTAAGTCGTACAAGCCTACAATTTCAGCCCAGTCTGTATCTGCATAGCTACTGGCTTCTGCGTGAACAGCCGCGATTGCAGCCTGTACCGAATAAATGCCGAATCCGCCCATACGCAATGCGCGTTGAATGAGTTGTGAGGCTTCAGCAATTTGCTCATGATTCCATAGCCTACGGTCTTGTTGTTCAAGCGTAATTAAATCGCCAACATCATTAACGCGTGCTGCACTACGAGAATCTTGCACCAGCATTAATCCAAGCAGACCTAAAACTTCAGCATGCGGAAGCAATTCAATGAGAAGCTGCCCCAACCTGATTGCTTCTCGCGCAAGAGGTTGGCGCGTGAGCGATTCTCCAGAGGATGCGGAGTAGCCTTCATTAAACAGTAAGTAAATAACTTTAAGAACCGAGCTAAGTCGCTCAGGAAGTTCGTGCTGTGCAGGAATTTCGTAAGGAATCGCAGCATCGCGAATTTTATTTTTTGCGCGCACGATTCGCTGCGCGACAGTAGAAGGAGTTGCTAAAAATGCACGTGCAATTTCTTCAGTCGTTAATCCGCAAATTTCACGCAAGGTTAACGCTAGTTGCGCTTCTTGTGAAATACCGGGATGACAACATGTAAATATTAACTTTAATTGGTCATCATCAATAGACTCATTCAACCAATCCTCACTATCACTCACTGACGCTTCAAGTTCTTCAGCAATCCCGGTAAGCGACTTATTAAAAAGTGCGCGACGTCGCAAATGATCAATTGCTTTAAACCGACCCGCCGACACAAGCCATGCACGAGGATTATTTGGTACACCTGCACCAGGCCATTGAGCGAGTGCTGCCATAAATGCGTCGTGCAACGCTTCTTCAGCCAAATCAAAGTCGCGTAATAATCGAATTAGAGTGGCTAATACGCGGCGCGATTCACGATGATAAATTGCGCTGATTTCTTTATTTGTTGATTGCGAGCTGTCCAAAAAGAAAGCCTTATTATTTTATGCTGGAAGTAAAATCTGGAGTATCTGTATCCAACGAACCTGCTGCCAAGCTCTCTCGCGCCAATTTAGCCAGTAGCTGATATCGGTGGCGAATTTCTTCCATTTGAATATCGTCCATGTCTTCAATATCCAGTAACGTATTATGAGCACCTCTGGTTGCCCTAATGAGTTCATCCAACTTCATTTGGATTGCTTCGGTGTCACGGTTTTGTGTTGTTTGAATCAAAAACACCATGAGGAAGGTGATTATAGTGGTCGCAGTATTAATGACCAGTTGCCAGGTATCACTAAAACGAAATATTGGGCCTGTAATAATCCAGCCAAAAATAGAAAATACTGCCAACACAAAAACACCGGGATGACCACAGAAACGCGATGTAGCTTTTGCAAAGTTGGAATACCGAGGTGTTATTTTCATTTTCAATTTGCCGCCTCAAAATGATTGATACGAGTAATGATCATAAATCTGCACACTTTTATTTTTTCAATTTTTAGTAAAGTAAGTAAAATTACCAAAGATTATTTTTACACAAACATCTTAACTATTCGGCACCCTATTCCGTCTCTTTACTGTGCCCAAGTTTACCAAAATGAGTGTAACGAAACCCCTTCGAGTATTTGAGCCCAAAACCCAATGCGCGATCAAAGCCAATGTGCGCAATCCAGATAATGGCCAACCTATCGGCGTCTGACGATGACACGAAAAAACCGTAAGCAAATAGTAACAACGGCAATATATACGAATGCGTAATATTATAGGCAACTGCACCAGCACTCGGGCTACGGAAATATGCAATCAAGGCGAGATCTGGCAATAAAAATAAAAGAACAAAGAAACCCCACGCAAAGCCAAGGAATTGATAGGCCATTAACGCAAACAAAAAGATCGCCAAGCCTTCCAAACGCATTAACCAACGCAAATTTCCTGTAACGTAACCATTTTCTATTTTGTCCATAACACGTTCCTGCTCTCTCAAGTATTTGGTATATCATTTTTTTATACATGTATTCGAATTAACGAATTATAGGTGAGTATAGCGGCGCTAAAAGCCACTATAGTACAGGAGAAAATTGGTGATATGGGCCCAGGGTTTTAAGTATCAAAAATATAGGCACTCTTAAGAAATCGATGATTGAAGGCACAACAGCGAGATGTCAGTGGCCAGTTCATTTAGCGGAGGAATAAAATTATAATGTCTGAGGGGTTTTGAAAATATATACATAAATACAATCAACCCAAAGATCATTGGCTTCAGGTTGATTCTTGATTCTACGGCTTTAAGATACTTCCCGCTTTTCACCATTGATAGAGCGACGTACTTTTATAACACATAAAAGCCCTATAACCAGTAGAAAAAGTGAGGGGGATCCGTCGGCGTAGATATAAGATGCAAAAGCTTCACTACTTGCTAATAAAAGTAACGCGATCAATGCGATGTGTTTGTACATAATATTTCCCTTTGAGTTAACTAAAATCCCGAATTAATGCTCTACTTCTCTACAGTATTCGTCCAATAGTTAATAGCCCTAACTTGATCTATTTTTATACACGAATTGAGATATAAATTAATAAGCTCGAGTTCATGGGACTATAAATGCCATGATCAGATTAATTAAATAAGGTAGACATTTCTATAATAAATTATTGGCGTTGTTTGTGAGAAATTCACGCATTAGAAGCAGTGCTGCAAACTTGGCGTCAAAACAATTATTTAATGGCTGGAT